>Ga0307945_1001195_pt1 | contig 19873 bp, 25 predicted proteins | sample OrgLakmetagen228_FD_201818 | JGI IMG/M metagenome (GOLD analysis project Ga0307945, IMG submission 201818) | Saline water microbial communities from Organic Lake, Antarctica - #228 | ecosystem: Environmental > Aquatic > Non-marine Saline and Alkaline > Saline | place: Antarctica: Organic Lake...
TTGTTCAGTCTGGCCTCTTTCTCTTCTTGAAGCTGCCTTTTTTTTGCTATAGCTCAACTGCCCTCGCTGGCGGATATAGCTGTGTAACCCTTACCCTTACCCTTAGTTGACAGATCAAGAGTGCACATGGAGCTTGGAAACAAGTTCTCTGAAGATCAAGACATTTTGGGATAACTTGGAGAGTAATGGACGGTCCATAATAAGTAATAAGACTGCAGAGAGGTCTATGTGCTGTTTTTTTGAGGCGTGCAGCTAGTTCTGGGATCCAAATTTCTTGCAGTACTTGATTTTAACGAGGTGGATATAATTCATGCTGAAGTATCAAATTGTTTTGTTTGCTGTACTGTCTGGGGTTGGTTGACTCTGCTGGCGGTTGGTAATGCTGCTGAGGTGCTCCCATCTCCCTTGATTGCCGGACAAGCATCTATTGTAGCCAGACACCCTTTGAATGCGGAGTGGACGCTGGAGTGACTTGCTTCTATTCATCGTCTTCTTCCCCTTCTTCATCATCCTCGTCAGCCCCTTGTAGCAGTCCTTGCAATTGCTCAACCTGCACGGGCAAAGTGGGTTTTTATTAACATTCCTAGCGCCTTCTTTTCTTGTTGTAAGTTTCTTGTTGTAGCAATACCCTAGAACTCCCTTGTTGCTTATCGTCCTGCTACATATCACATATGCAATATATTTCCAATTCAAGTCTTACTTTTATCATGTTGGAAACAAAAAAATAGTTGCTCACCTTCTTATATTTTCAAGAACAGACGTTGATAATTTTGTAATTTCCTTTGTTCACCGGCAATCTAATTGAGCTGCCCCTCTTTTCTCACATTTAAATACCGATTGCTCAGCAAAACGTAGCCCACGGTCGTCAAGGCCGCCCCTGCCAGCCACCACCAACTTTTACGCCTGAACTCCTTTTCGGCCGCAGTCAGCTCGGCAGGTGTTTCAGTTCTTCCCTGCATACATGTTAACACAATTAAGAGGTGAGTAACAGAAAGCATGCAACTTTTTGTGGTAGCCACGTAGCAGTCAGCTGCAGTGGCACAAGGAAAAGTTACCAGCTCAAGAAGTTTCAAGCTGAACATAGCCTGGTGAAACATAGAAGTGGAGATAAAGGCTGCTGCACACAAGCTAAAACAGGATTTGGCCAAACCTTTACGAAGCTTTGGTGTTGTTGGTGCAGCCCCTGGACAGCAAGAGGAAGACTTATCTCCCTGTAGCTCCAGGCATCATCTCATTCCTTTGTAACACTATCTATTCCCGTGCACCAATGTGCATGCATCATTTTGTGCACGAGTGTGCATCTTGTTGTTTGTGTACGTGCCAGCACCTTTGGCACACACACACACACACACACACACACACACACACACACAAACACACCTTGGCGGCCGATGACCAAGCAAATGATGCTGAAGATGACGGCTGCGATGCTGGATCCTCAGGGGAACCTCCTGCAGGGGCGGCCTGGGGGGCTGGGCTTTTAAAGTAGCGTGTGAACGCGTGGTCGAGGTACCGATTCAGGGCAGGTGTGGATACCACCTGCATTGAGGCCGACAAAAAGAGGTGGTATCACGTGCACCTCTGAGCAGTGAGCTGTGTTTCTTTCATCCTTCCTTACGGAGACGCTTCACAGTACTCAGTACCCGATTGGCTCCTTTTTCTCGGTCAACATGAAGAGTGGTTTCACAGCCTGCGTAGGTTGACCCTTGTTCCTCTTCATCCTTTTCCTTTTCTTTGGCATAAACCTTAAGGCACAAGCGACACATCAGGAGTCCTGATCAGGAGGCTCACCATGTCACGCAGTACAGGCACAGCAGCCAACGAAGAGCGGTAAAACAGTAGGTGGCCCAAGAGGAAGGCGTCCAAGCTGCTCGGCTGTGCGCCAAACATGAATTTGTTGGCGCTGCTACTGTTGAGGTGGTCAGCCACTGCTGAAAGCACCTGACAAGCTTCACTGTACACCTGCAGTGTGCGTAAGGCCAGGTCTGTGATGTGCTTCTGTGAGGCAGGAACATCTGGTGTGAGGACCTTGCGGATGCATTGTATATTGTATAACACTATCACGTGGATAGCTGGGCCTACTTAGGCATGCATGATGCATGATTGAAGTGCATCCCCTGGCTATGCAGAATAGGTTAAAATGTCAGCAGGTGGTGAGACGTGGCATACGCATCGCAATAAAAACATGTACTGAGATTAAACCTGTCAAAGTGGTCCTTGCTTAAAACTTCTGACACACGTGAGGCTTCAAACAGATTTGCAAAGAGTAGACTCACACCCTTTGCCCTCTGTGCACAATTTGCCTTCTGTATAATAATTTAATGAGCAGGAGCCTAAAAATAATTCATGAAAGTCACGTATCAATTTTGGGCCTCTGGTTCAAAATGACCCCCCCCCCCAACCCCTTCCTAACCCCCCACACTAATAAAATTTGTGTCAATCTGCTCAGAATTTAAGCAGCTATCTGCCTGAACGGTTTCCATGCCAGATTTATTTAAAACCTGAAGAGTTATAGGGCAAAAACTGGTTTGCGCACGCTCTTGCACTGACCTCCTGTTAAGTGCACAAATCCAGCCAAAATATTTGCCATGCACTTTTTTACTTCATTCAAGCAACTTATGCATAATGCAATACGTGAACTGCAAGTTTGGAATCAATTGCTGGCATTTTGCCTAAACACAACCCCGCGCGGCCTACTTGAGGGCATTCCATGCAATTCTGTGACCAGGCACCAAGACCCCTCCCTTGAATAAAATCACCCAACAAGGGTGTCAATCGACTGGGATTGAGCTGAGGATTCCAAAAATGCATTTATTATTTGCATGGAGTGGCCCAGAAAAATTCTGGAGACCCCCCAAAACTTCCGAGCCCCCCCAAAATGACCACCCACCAACCGACCCTTCAGAATCGACTTATTTATGTGCCAATCGATAGCTCTCAACGTCAGGATTCCGAATATGTAATTTTTATTTCATTTGATATGACGCCAAAAAAGTTATGGTACTTACAGTCTCCTGTGTGCAGTTTTAAAAAATCAGTCAGCAACAAGCATCTGCACACAATTGCAACCTGCAAGTGACACACTCTCACATCAACCACACAAACACTGGACAGGCATTGATTACGAACCTCCTCTGATTTTAGATGTGCATATCTTTTAAGCGCCTCTCTCCTCATGCTCCAAGGGACTATGTGGTTCAAAGGGAAGGGCTGGGAGGAGAAGGCAGCCTGCAAGTAGGTAGGGAAGGGCTGAGAGGCAGTACGATGTGCCTTGATTTCAGTGGGCAGTGAAAAGCAAGCGCAAGTTCCATAGCACGGCAAACAGAAACATCTGTTTCGCTTTATCATTGCAGAAAAAAGAAAGATCCTGCTGCGTATAATTTTAACTTGATTGTGGCTTGCTAAAACACTTGCAAGGTTACAACTACAATCACAGTTTGGTTCAACGGGGATACAGTTTGGTTCAAAAGGGGACACGATGAGTGCATACACACCAGTTCTCAATCCATCATAACAAGCGTCTTCCTTCAGGAAGATTACACCGCTCCATTCAAAGTGTGTGGTGAGAAAGCCACGGAACTCTCACGCACCTTATTGTACTCCCTGTATCCCTGTTTCTCACACCAGATGCTATATTCGGTGGCCACTTCAAGGCGGTGTTGGACAAGCGAGGTGAAGGCCTGAGGGGTTTGCAGGTATGAGGGAGAAGATTAGTGCGCCGTGCAATCAAACGCTCTTGAGTCAATCTCATGCAATATACGGAGCATATGTGGCATGTGTGAGTATCACTGTTGGTGTGTATGCATGTGTGTGCGCGTCTAGCGCAAAAAGTGGGTAGGTTAACATAAATCACGGTGATGCATGTTTATGTTAAGCATGTCCAATATTGAGTGTGCATGTACTCTCTCGCAAGCGCACCAGTTGCATAGCTTGCTGGGATGGACTCAAACTGGCGTCCAGGTCTTTAATGCAGGTCTTGGCCAGCTGGATGGCTTGACGTGCGGCTGCAAACTCATTACTGCTTCCCGGGGCTATGTCTGTGTCTCGCTCCAGTGCAGGCAAGTTGCCTGCACAGTTATGATGCATCGGCAGGCAGTTTACACAAGCCGGGTACGAACCACGTGTGCGTTCCTCTATTGGCAACTGATACCACAATTAAGGATGGCAGGAATCCCTGTACTAAATGGCTGCACATTGCGTTATCCTTTAGGTCTGCCTAGCTCACAGTACAGTCATGCGGGATCTGCGCAATACATACAGGAACAAAGAAGGCGCTTCCTCTACCTGTGGGGCTTTTGCTTGGCGTGGAGCAGGTCAGCACCACAAAAGGCTCCTGGGTTAGCCTCAGGTAGGCCTCCACCTGGAGGCAAGCCGGACTCACAGAAGGCAAGCCAAATGCGGATGGCCATTGATACAGCGTGGGGGAGGCCATTACACAATTCTTAATATTCAGCTGTTTTCTAATACAAACAATTGACCCCGGTCACGTCTATAAACGATTCGTCGAAATTGTTAGAACAGCTGTGCAAAAAACACTTAATTGAATGCAGTATTTGAGCGAATAAATTGGAGGGATGATAGAGACTGGTCAACTCCTGTTTGACTTTTAATGGAATGGTGCAAGCTTGGGACCTGTTATTGAATGCAGAAAGTAGGCTGTCTGAGACTGAGAGGGAGGTCAGGCAGAAGGAGGACGCATTTCGCGTAAGTTACAACAGTTGTGTGCGTGTGTGTTTGTATGCGTACGTTAATGTGTGTGTGTTTGTGTGTGTGTGTGTGTGTGTGTGTGTGTGTGTGTGCGTGTGTGTGTGTGTGTGTGTGTGTGTGTGTGTGTGTGTGTGTGTGTGTTGTGAGTGTGTGCGTATGTGTGTGCGTGTGTGTGTGCGTGTGTGTGCGCGTGTGTGCGCGTGTGTGTGTGTGTGTGTGTGTGTGTGTGTGTGTGTGTGTGTGCGTGTGTGTGTATGTGTGTGTGTGTGAGTGAGTGTGTGTGCGCGTGTGTTTCTATATTTGTGTGTGCTTGTGTATATGCGTGTGTGTGTGTGTGTGTGTGTGTGTGTGCGTGTGTGCAGATTACACGTGCACGTGTTTGTACATATCTGTGTGCTGGTGCCTGTCTATAAGTGTATATACAGAGAGAATATGCAGACGTGTATATATCTTTGTATCTGTGAGTTTGCTGATCACGTATGGGTGTTTAGATTAATGTGTGTCAGTACGTGATCGCACACCTTTCTGTAATGCACACGTGTCCGTTCGTTTTACGTTAGTGTGCCAAGGGCATTAGAGCACCATCCCCTCCCGTGTCTTTCCTAGTTGCAGAAGACAATGACGGCCCCTCCTCCCAAGCCACCGCCCACCAAGGACGAGGAAATGCGCCGTGCCGCCTGTGCTGCCACCAGACATCTACCCCCTCCCGGTAAAAGCTGTGAAGCCGCTCATGCTATACAGCAGCAGCAGAAGCAGCAGCACAAAGGGCACGGCTACTCCAGCAACCACACCCTTTCCATGGATAGGGTTAACATGCCCTCCTGTGTCCCTGGTGCCGCCCACCCTTCTCAATTTTCTCCCACCAAAGGTCCTGCTGCCACCCAGCCTCCGCATCATCAGCCCCTCCAAGCAACTCTGTGTGCTCAAGCTCTTGCGCAAGCCCTCGAGCACCTACAGAAAAGGAACAGCGCGCTGCAGGCTCAGAACGTGGGGCTACAGCAGCAGCTGGAGGGCTGCCGAGCTGAGCACGCAGCGGTGGAGGCAGCTGTGGTTGCAAGGGATGTGGTGCTGGCTACACGTGCGGAGGAGGTGTGTGAGAGGGATGTTTTAGTAACGAGCTGACCAGAACCGTGAGTAATATGTAATGTGTGTATGCAGTATACATACAGGGGAGGAATTTCAGCATGTTTTTAAACATGTGTGGTCTAAACTGAGAGTTGCCTTATTTGCTTGTTGCCGTCGTGGCAGTCATCAATGGGGCTTTTCCTAGTCATAAAGCCATTGAAGCAGCTGCTGCATTGCTAGCTCACATCGGCGGTCCTCCCTCCCGCAGTGACATGAAAGACAAGCAAGGGCTCAAGGGGAGACCGCAATCTGGCACACATACACACAAGCATGCAGAGTAAGCAAAATCATACAAGGCCCACCTCCTATCTTATCTTATGGACCATGCTCGGAATGATGATGCAAATGAAGAAGACACACAAAACTAGGTTGGCGAAAACCATACATACCTACGTAGCTATGTGTATATATATGTGATATGTGATATTTCTCGCAGGGAAATTACTGTACATACGGTCATGGACGTTGTTATATACTATATATGGTTCTGGCCAACCCTACACAAAACATATGCAGGTGGCCAAGCTTAAATCTGAAGCAGACTACGCAAGGAGCCAAGTGTACGTTGCAGAGGTGGCAGCAGCTCACCTGGAGGAAGACCTGGCAAGCCTGAGGGCGGACGTGGAATGTGCACACTTTTTCAACGCACAGGCGTCACAAGAGTTTGCGGCAGAGCTGGAGGCTGCACGACGAGCGCTGAACTGTGACAGGTGTGCAGCAGGAGGGTTGTGTGGACAAATGTGTTCCTGTGAGGTGCACTAACGCATGCTGTGAGGAACGAACGGGGTTGTAGGCAGCATTGTATACACGCTGTGTGCCTTAATTTGAGCTACAATGTGCAAAGTGTGCAAATTAAGGCCAGTGGCGTTCTGGTCATTCTACTTGTCTCACACTTTAATTCTTGGCAGGGGCAAGGTCCATGAGGTGGGAAGTGTGCGCCAGTTGGGTTCCCAATCTACGCTGTCCCCCAGATGAAGCTTGTCTTACGCATTTGATAGATGGACCTCATTAACTGGACATTAATTTCTGACTCCTAACGCATTTAAAAAGTGCGGCCTCAACCACTGAGATCTCCCATGTTTCCCACTTGCATACATACACATAAAAACATGCACTCACGAGATATTCACGCACAATGTACACGTAGGGGCCATGCCTACACCACCTCCCTCCCGTGCAGCTCTCCTAGTCGCTTAAATGAGCAGCCTACTGGAAAGCTATGCAACCCGAGCCTCAGATCAGCCCCAGGTACAGCACACACGTGAAATGAATAAGAAGGTATCAGACCAGCCCTAGGCATCAGACCAGCCCTAGGTATCAGACCAGCCCTAGCTCTGCTTTTTCCCCTTAATGCATGTACATCTCCTCCATACAGGCAGAGCCAACCTCAAACCGACAATGTCCTGTTTAACAATTATGATAAGTGATGCAAAACCAACTGACTACGACACCTGCAATTCCTTCAGAGACTGCAGATCCAATTTTGCGTTCTCCAACAAATTTCGTGGTTCAAGAGAGCGTACATCAAAAGGCTTTTATAAGCACATAGTAATTGTTTAAAGGTTGCTACATAACTGCAGGGCCGGGCAGAAGCGTTGCTGTTCCTCGTAAAGGCTTCCACAGCCATGGCTGAAATCGCTGAATCTAGGGCTTGTAATAAACGTAACATATGCGGATGCATTGCACCTGTAAGGCCTGTGTCACTGTTGCTGCCCCCTGCCATAGCTCACATGGCCATGGCTGAAGAAGTGCGAAGTAGGGATTTAAACAAACGTGTAGGTATATGGGGATGCATCGTGCCTACAGGGCATGCAGAGCTGTTGCTGTCCCCTGCCGCAGCTTCCATAGCCATTGCAGAAAAACCAACAAACGTATGTGCCTGCAGGGCCTGCAGAATTGGTGCTGTCTCCTGCCATAACTCCCATAGCCATGATTGACGAATTGCTGTGTGCCTGTAGGGCCTGCAGAATTGGTGCTGTCCCCTGCGATAGCTCCCATAGAAATGTGAGCAATGTAAACAAACGTAAAAATATATACGCCTGTAGGGCCTGCAGAATTGGTGCTGTCCCCTGCCATAGCTCCCATGGCCATGGCTCAGCTGAGAAGGCACCTGAGGGCACTGAGTGCCGATGTGGAGAGGCTTCAGGAAGAGAACAGGGAGCTGAAGGCACGTGGTGCACGAGGTGTGTTTGTGTTTGAGTGTGTGTGTGGACAGGGAGCTGTGTGTAAACAGGGAGCAGAAGGCATGTAGTGCATGAGGTGCGTTTGTGTGTGAGTATATGTGTGGACAGAAAGCTGTGTGCTAACAGGGAGCTGAAGGCATGTGGTGCTCAGAAACGATGTATGTATTAGGGTTGGCCAGAACCGTATACTGGTATGTGCACCGTAAATGACCGTATTTATGGTAATTCCCCTCCTGTTCTTCTGCTAAAAATACCGTATATACACCGTATGTACGTATGTATGTATGGTTTTGGCTAACTTGGTATGTGAGAGATTTACATGTGTGTTTGTGTGTGTACACTACCCCAGCCCCTTTGACAAATTGCTGCTGTCTTTGGGCGTTTCGCCTCTAGTTTTGACGATAGCCAGTTGCGCGTGCCTTGACTTGTTATGCATGCAGTATAAGAGTATAAGAGATAACGTTGTACAAGCCATGCTGCATCAGCACAAGGTTGGGTGCAAACTTGTGATATATGATATATGTGTGCGATTGTTCACGTGCGTGTGTATTTGTGTTTGTGTTCGTGCTTTGTGCAGTGACACATACGTTGCATGTAACGGTATAATTACAGGCACAATCAATGACTTGCGCGCGCGCACACACACACACACACTCATGGCCTATGTCGCACACAGGCGGAATGGATACTGCAGCAGCCCCTCAGATTAGGCAAGGTGATCGAGCCAGTGGTTCAGTAGCAGCAGCAACAGCAGCAGCTGCAGAGAGCTCACCTTGCAGAGATGGCAGGGGTAAGGGAGCTGATCCGTTAGCCAGCAGCAGAAGGCAGCCCGAGGTGGCACCCCCACACACCCAACACGCCCCCCTTCCCCAAGCCCTGCTCCTCCTCCTCAACAACCCAGCTGGACGCAGCAGACTACACGCAGCCATCCTAGCCGCAGAAGGGGCGGACGCTGCAGGTGATTTGAGCCATGGGATGGGGGCAGAAAGTGTAGCCCCTGGCAGGGAAGGGCACGTAGCAGCTAGTTGGAGGGAGCAGCGTATGCCAGCAGCACGAGTGTCACCTGTGGCTGAGGAAAGGGTGGCAGTTGCGGCAGGGGCTCGTCCTCCTCCAGGAGTTGACGCACAGCCTGAAGTAGCAGCTGCAGCAGAGCAGTCGGCTGTGGCAAGCCGCAGGCAAGGCACGGAGGGTGGGAGAGTTCGAGAGGGGGTGGAGGGCCAGAGGGTGTGTGCACAACAATCAGCAGCAGCTAGGCAGCCGAGTCAAAGCACAGAGGGTGCAAGGGCACAAGAGGCAGCGGAGGGAGAGGCAACAGCGGCAGCGGCTGAGGCCGCTGCTGAAGCGGGGTAGGAGCTGCTGTAGTAATTGTTGTTGTTATTGTTGTTGTGGTGGCGGTGGTGGTGGTGGTGGTGGTGGTGGTGGTAATGGTGGTGTAGGAGTGGGCAGGAGATGATAGGACAGTAGCAAATTGCAGGCAGCATAAGTACTCCCCTCATCATGCAATTAAAGGATAGTCTCACACACATCCAGAACCAACAGGACACCTTAATTGCATCCACATTGTATGGCAATTCCATCATCTGATCTGCTTGTTGACTGTAGGGCCCTGCTTGATCAACTGCGTGTGGACAACGCTGCGCTTCACACCCAGCTGCAGACTACGGTCAGTGACCTGCACGCCACAGGCAGGAAGTCAGTGGGGACAGGAGTGAGGTCACCCCTGAGGTCACCCCTTGCAGATCTGCCGTTTTCGGTGGACAGGTCTGTTGGTGGACCCACAGGAAGCCCCTCTGCGGGTGGTGACAGCAGATCAGGTGCAAGGTTGGATGGTGCAGGGGTTCCTCCAAAGGTGCTGTCTCTGACCACCCCCGATCATCAGCAACGGCAGCAGTCTGCTGCTGGTCGAGGTGATATGGGCATCAGGTCTGCAGAGGGGAGCAGCAACAGGCCAGCAATTCTAGCAGGGAGTCAGGCAGTCTTCGCTAAGGAGCAAGACACGGGCAGCGCTGTAGTAGCTGCGCAGTCCCCACCTGTATCAAGGCTTCTTCGCCTGTCAGGTAAATGCTCTGTCTGTGTGCTTTTACTTCAAAAGAGCGCTTCCTGCTGATATCACGTGGCCTTTATGTTAGCACATAGTTTTTGTGTCAAAGCAATTGAGGACGGGACACCTGTATCTTCAACCTTTGAGTAGTTTCAGCCAGATTTGTGCATCGTGTGTACATGGGTAATGATTTTATGCTGGCGTTAGCCAATGAAACATGAATAGAAACAAGAGCCGGGGGGTTGCTTTCCAAACAAAATCTGCCAAGCAACAGCATCAACGAATCAACCGATGGCAGGCAGCCTTCAATACACACATTCTTCTTCAACCTCACCCGAGCACCCGCCCAGGATCAGCAGGAATGAGAGGAACAAAGCAGGAATTAGAAGAACAAAGCAGGGATGAGAAGAGCAAAGCAGGGATGTGAAGAGCAAAGCAGGAACAAAAAAAAAAGCAGGTGTTGAAGCCATGGCCTACTGTACAGGCAGCAGACCCTCTCCCTCCATTCACCGCAGTACACAAGCCACACACCTGGCCCCGTACGCAACTCAAACGCCTCTGTCAGTCTCCCTCCATTCACCGCAGTACACAAGCCACACACCTGGCCCCGTACGCAACACAAAGGCCTGTGTCAGGAGTACCAATCTGTACATTAGAAAAGTAGATGTGTTGTGGCATCACACACACACCTGTATGCACCCACCCTGTAACATCACTCATGCACATGTATACACCTACCAGCTGTGCGCGTTTCCTCCCTTCTGCCAAAACAGGCAGCCCCTCTCCATCCCCGGGCGCAGCGTCACCCAATGCACGGGCCCAGGCACGCACGCATTACCCTAACGCGCGTCATGCGTCCTTCCTAAGAACCCATTCACCCTCCCCTCCAGCACTTTTGGTGTCCAGGCTTAGCGCAACTCATCACAGGTAAGGAGCAGGCCTGAAGGGGTAGGTAGCATAGCACAGCCTAATTTTCTGAAAAGGTAGGGAGAAGGACCATGAGCAGCCTCAAAGTGCTGTGTATTGAGGTAGTGAACAGGTTAAGGTGAGTCAGTCTTAGCCTGTCATCAAAGGTGTGGAGCTGACCTGCAGGGCCGTAGGAAAAGAGCAAGCCAGCGTGTCTACAGAGTGGAGGTTCCTTCTTGGAAGATTCTACGCGTCCGTGGCACCTGTCTTGGAATGCCTGTGTAAAGGATGGTCATTCATTCATACATCAAGGCCACTGGGGGATGATCTGATAGGGGGACTACTGGTTGAGCGGGAGACTTCAAAAAGGTCAGACGCAGGCCAGAGCGCAAGGCTGACAAGCCGCCAAATTTACAAAAGTTGTTTCACTTCTTAAATTATTCTCTTGATGGGGCTAATGTGAGCACTAGATCTGTGTCTTCCCTTAATACACGCTGGTCTTTATATCCTAGCCTTGACTTTAATCGTTGTAAGGCGTGAATTTCCGTGTTGCGGCGCAACTTGAGGTTGGCTTCATTCCGGGTGCCGTTGGCTTCATTTCATTCGCGTACACATACCCATGTTACCATTTGAACACCTTTTAATGCCACCTTAACTGTGGCGTACCTTCTACAGTCTCAGGCGAGATTAAGAATCTTAACTTTGCAGCCTGAAGCCTTCCAACATGATCACATAATGCAAGTCTGTCGAGCAGGCTGCCGGGCAGGCTTCTCACCTGTCCTTCTTAGTCCTTCTCACAGACATGGCCAATGACGATGCCCTGCATTAACCTCATGGCTCAATGAGCACATCTTGATCCTTGGCAATTTGCTGCTGGTAGAGAAGCCACCACTCTGTTACATTGCTACCAGGCACAGCTCGCTGCCTGTGCAGTCATCATCACTTGACTGGCCATCATACGTCTGATTCTCTCACTACCTCTCATCCACAGGGCTCAAGAGCACCTGCACCCCTTCTCTGGCAGCCCCCTGCGTGTTGCATCACCAGCGCTGAGCAGGCCCTCCTCAGGTGGTTCAGTCCTTGCAGGCGCACGCAAGCCACGCACCAGCACAGAGGTGGCACTGCTGCTGGAGAGCTACTGTAGGGCTCGGGCCGAGCTCAGGGACAAAGTGGGTGAAAGTACCTTGTGTGTGTGTGATGCTGTCTGATGGTGTGTGTGTGTCAATGTGTGTATTGGAGTGATGCCGTGTACTGGAGTGATGCCGTGTTGTTCTTCATCTGTTTCTTCTTCTCTTTCCTATGTCAGCAGAACTGTCTATTCAACCCCTTGGCTAACAGTATCATTCCCACAAGCTTACCCATCTACCTACACATTTGATTTTCACTCTCCCACACTTACCTTCTTCACGTCAGGAGGCGCTCCATGCTGAAATAGTCAGGGCAGGAGCTCATGACGGGATGCTCATGAAGGTACACCATTGGAAGATATGGCTATTTTTGCGGTGTCTCACCTGTATCTGTGAGTCAGGCCAGCTTCCAAGAGGCAATGAGAGGCCCGTGTACTTGCCTTCTTGCACGTGCTCCTTTACTGCTGCACCACAGTGGTGTACCATTTTGCACAAAGCAGCAGCAGAGCTGCCAATCAAGAGTATCACACGCCACGTGTGCCTTTGTAATTCTCACAGGGGAAGTACGCAGGCGTAGAGGCGGAACTCGCATCGAAGGTAAGTAAAGCAAAGTGTGTAATCGTTCTTTCCCCCCAGTTCCTGGTTGTTTGATTTACCTACAGATCTTTCTGGTGTGCAAGTTTTGCTGCAGTGCTTTTAGCCTTTGATGCGGGTTCGGTTCTTATGCCCGCGTGTGTATTTCCAACAGTTCTTGATCGTTTGAATTTCAGGTCACGGAGCTTGCTCGTCACAAGGCTGACCTAGAGCATGCCTCCATGCTGATTGAAGGTGAGGGCCAAAACTGCTGTGTCGACTTGAAATGAAATGATAAAACATCAGGCAATGATGTCCAACGTGTGGATTGCACTTGATACTTGCTTGGAGCGCAGCTGTTTCAGAAGCCACGACTAAACATAAGAGAGCATGTGGCATCAATCAGGAGGCTCGACCTGGATGCAAATTGCATCAGCTACTTGACTACCTGTTCAGCTATTTGACTGCCTGTTCAAGGATCTTCCACTCTGAAATGTGTACGTCATTAGATGTGCAACGTACACTGAACAAACACTGGTCTCGCTGCCCTGCATTTGTAGATATAAGAGCAGCACGAGCCCCATCAGCATCACGTCTCTATTCTTTACACCATTTGCAGACGCCAGGGCAGCACAAGCCCAACTGACATCGCAGCTCAATGCTGCGATGGGAGAGCTGCGCTTTGCCCGTGATGTTTATGTGACCCACGGTCCACACCAGGTCAGTAAACAGCTGTGGTCGTTTAAGATGAGTATCAAATCTCCTTGCATGAGCTACTGTGACACAAGGAGCTCCTGGTTCTGTTCTCCGGCTGATCTTGGACCTGCAAGTTACCCATTCTCCATGTCATTGAGCCAGACATGAGGATTACATAGCCACATGATTTATTGACTTCAGACGATGTGTCAACCTTGATGAGGTTCGTTTCAACGTCCACTAACCCCCACTCCTTTACGCTTTCTTCCGTGTGCACAGCCCAGCCAAGCCAAAGATGCTGGAAGGGTGGCGTTTGAAGCTCTGGCTGCTGCTGCAGCACGCCCTCATGCCGAGTGTGGAGGAGAAGAAAACACGTGAGTTTTGCAGCCGCGCTGTTTCCTAAGATCCATTTAAGTATTCGCGTACTCAGTTTGTTGCTTCCTAGTGATTAGTAATTATTGCCAAGCATAGGTATAAAGAAAGATTAAGCCTTGCTGTTGTGCACTTCCCTGGCAGTATAAATAAATCGACACAATTTCTAGCAGTCAATGTACTGGTACTCACACTTGCTGTGTTGAGAGCATCATTCCTTTCTTGTTGAGCAAATACAGACAACAGCATCGCTTGCTTCAATTTTCACGGTGCTTCAACTTGCTCACAAATGCCTTTTTCTTTGCATCCACATTATGTTGTAATGCAGAGCCTCTTTGTTGCTGCACACATACCACCATCGTTCAAATTCGGCACACTTTTACTTGCATGCTGGATACCAACCGCTCTCTTTCTGCCCAGATCCCTTCAAACTTATTCGCTGAAGGACCAATAGGCCACGCTTGCATCTGTGTTATAAAAGGCCTTTGCAATCTGAGACAGCTTATGAATGGCATGCATGAATATACAGCTAGCGAGCCTGAACTACGTGCACACGCAAACACTACACACACTTCTGAAGGTACCGGCGTACCTCTGAGCACGCTGATCTGCACACAGGACATCAGCAGGAACTGAGCAGCGAAGAGGCACAGCCTTGGTAAGTGGAACCAACGTCACTGTGGAGCACAGGGCTTGTTAGAGCTCTTTGGTTCATAAATCCTGTTTAGGTTCAGATGGCGAGATGACTGCGCCTAAATTACAGAGCTTAACATACAGTGCTGTACCCAATGCGTGTTCTGATCGTACCCAACTCATAAGCCCCGACAGGAGCTATGTGACGGGGCGAACCTTCATCTTTCTTCATGAGAGGCTACGCTATGTCCATGAGCCCTCTCAGCTGCGTGTGTGAGCGTATGCATGCATGCGTTTTGCAAAGCTTTTCATATCTGAGGTGTTTGAGATGGGGGGAATCTGTACCACATTGTGAGCACGGTATGATTTGCGAGGAAATGTACATTGCAGCTGAGTTTGCACAGCTCACTTCTACTCCGCCCTGAGTACTTCACGCACTCCACTCCAACATAATAATGTAACTTGCGACTACAAGTGAAGTCACTCCAACGCACAGCAGTATGCATGGACTTCACACTAGTCATATGGGTGTACAGGATGTATGCGCTGCCCTTTCAGTATCAGCACCGCTAAACTGGAAAAAAGAAACAAGCGTAAAGCAGACATGACATGCACCCCTGGGCTTGCATTGCCCATTCTGTCTGTGGCAGCACCTTGCCTGTTGGTGATCATTCCAAAATCTTCCTCGGAAATTTTCCTCATGGCCCCTCCCTATCCTGTCTCACTCCTCATGCCACCACCACACCCACTGTCCACATCTCACCCCAACCCCTCTCCAGGTCACGTTTTTGGGCCCACTCCGAGCATCTGCCCCACGACAGCATCCGTATCTCCCACATGCACGGGGTTGAGGGCTATGACAGCAGGACAGCACACACACAGGGTCAGGGGCATTCAAGCTGGGAAATTCACGGCAGTCAGCCTGAGAGGGACACCTGGAATGGGGGTGTAGATGCTGATGTGGTGGGCAGTGCTTTGGACGCACGCTTGTCGGCAATGGAGGTGCGTTTGTTTGTTCCATGTGTGAGTGACCAAAGGCTTGCAGGCACTCCCTGGTTATCATGTACTGGCTAGTCACAGGTTTGCCCGTCGTATTACAGTGTATGTGTGTCTGTACTGATTCCTGCCAGAATACGATATAGTTGTGTGTCATGCATGGTGCTGGCCAGCTTTTCCTACTATGATGCGTCGCCAGAAGTACCTACACTACAGTGTCATAGATTTGCTGGGCTCCTTGCATGGGCACTTAGACACTTAATGTAGCAAGCTAAGCGAACAAACTGACGTGTAAAATTGGATTATGTTTTTGTGGAACAACGTGCCACTCACACCCACAAAGCATTGACCAAGACCTGCACAAAGAGTGTATACAAATTAGCAGGTAAAGTTTGCATATCACACCCAGTCACGCGTCAATCTCTGCTTCAGCATCTTTGCCTGTATTCAAACCTACAGAATCCGCACAGGCTACTTTCCCAGCGAGTGGAGTTTCCACAGGATCTCAAGGTTGTCTTCAGCATGTACGTTTTGCTTGCTCATAAACCCTGCACAGGCTGCTCTTCAGGCGAGTGGCATCCCCGAGGGCCCCCTGAGTGAGATCATGCAGCGGCTGCTGAGGGGGGGCGGCAGTGAAGCTGCGCAAGTGCAGCGTGCTCTAGAGGCAGAAGCACAGGCGGCTGAGAGGAGGCGTGTAAAGGTGGGTGAGGATGTGGTTTTGGATTCTTCCTTGAAGAGGGGCATTTTGCACTGCGTTGTGCCGTGTTGGCACTGCTTGTGCCGTTTTGGCTTATAAAAAGGCCACAGCAATGATGTGAAGCGTTGCACCTGAATAGCAAAGGAAGATGGGGCAAAGAGGATTAAGTCGAGTACGTGCGGTTTGCTGCTCAGTTTTTAGTTTGTTTGCAGCATGAGATAGATGCACTAGGCAGGTAGTTATTGCCAAGAAAACCCACAACTGCTCAAGAGACCCCACAACTTGTGTAAAAGAAGAGGGGACAGAAACAGAAAATTTGTCAAGAGTAAGAAATAAGACAAATAAACTAGAGCAATTTGTGAGGATTGAGATGATGGAAGATGGAGAAAAGCAGAGAAACACGGACAGAAAGCAAGAGTGACATATCATTTTTGCTGCACTACAAGGACTGTAGTTTATTGTGAGATTCACACTGAACTCAGCAAAAGGATCCTAATTTCTTTCATTCCTGAACTCTCAGGTCGCCTCCAGGCCTGTAGTGATGGAACAGCAGCAGCCGGTCAAGAGCACCCCTTCACCCCACAGTTCACGTGACCTGGATCGAGAAAATACAGAGGGCCCTCACAACACCACCGTCCAACAAGCTGCTTCAGATGGTAGTCGCATCCCAGAAATCAGCCCCCAACACACGGCGCACACAGCAGCACACTCAGCATGCCCAGCGGGCTCGGCACCCGTTGCATCGGCTGCTAACTCAGCTGCTAACTCACAACAGCAGAGGACGCACAGCAAAGCCAGCGATGGTGCGACAAGCAGAATAAGCAGCGTGCAGCAGTCTTGTCCTGGGGTGGACAGCCAAAGCAGTGGGTCCTCCGTTCAGCATGCAGTCAGCAAGCACAGTTGTGGCTCCTCCAGCTCAGAGCAGCAGCAGCAGCAGCATCAGCTACAGCAACAACAGCAACAGCAACAACAGCAACAGCAACAACAACAGCTAGCAGACACCAAGCAGCAGGAGCGACCTGCCCTCCTTGAAGCCCGAGAGCTAGCAATGGAAGAGGAGGAAGAGGAGGTGGATGGGCCAGAGCTCCAGCAACAGCTTGCCGCGCTCCAGCAGCAGCAGGAGCAGCAGCTGCGGGTGCTGCTGCAGCGGCAGCAAGCCTTGCAGCAACAACAACAACAGCAGCAGCAGCAGCATGGCTCCCCACAGTGCTTGGCTCAACGTCTGGCGCAGCACTTAGCTACGCGGCACTCGGTGTTGAGCAACTCACATGTGGGACAGCAGGCAGCGGCGCTGCAAGCCTCTGTGTTACCATCCAACCATCACCACCAGCCCCCTGCGTCTTCATCGTACTGGGGCAGTTCCCCGCCCTCGAACGTCACGACCCTCAGTGAATCTGATAAGGAGCACAGTGAGGGAGCGGGCTCGTGCGCGGGTAGGGATGGCCTTATTGAGGCACCGTGCATAGTTTGTATCAGAGAAAACAATTATGCTACCACGTAAGATATTGGGCGCCCGTGCGCAGAAAGGTTTGAACAGCTAGGGGTTATCTTTCTTCTCTTGTTTTGCTCTTTTCTGTACTTACTCTAAGCAAATTTGCCAGGCACTCGAAATATTTGCATGGATTCATTCTTTAAAGGCCGTAGGTAATGCAGTTGAGCAATCATCCAACCGCGCATGCTGGTCACGTGTGCAGGTTCAAGCGTGAATTCAAGCGTAAAGACAGATGCAGGAACGAGGAGGGGTGCAAAAGGAGCTGGAGGCGAGAGAAGTGCGCACAGCACCCCAAGATCAGTGGCAGGTCTGCCTAACACCACCTCCTCTCTGCCATCAGCATTACAACCCACGCCACAGACCGTCCCGTCACAAGCTGGCTGCCAGGAATCTGGTGAGGAGTCGCGGTGAATGATGTATGAGATTATAGATTATTGTGAGCATGATACGTGTGTTCTGTTTGCTGCTCGTTCAAGTTGTGCACCAAGGTTGCCGGTGTGCTTATGTGTGTGTCTGTGTGTGTGTGTGTGTGTGTGTGTGTGTGTGTGTGTGTGTGTGTGTGCAGGGCAGCTAAGGCAGATGGTGTTGGTGTGCTGCATGAATGCCAGCAACTGCAGGTTGTAGGCATGAAAGGCATGGCTTGCCAGAATTGAGCCATTATACCTGCTCTTTATTTCTGCGGCCTATTTGTCTGACGTGGGATGGCTGTGCCCTAATCTGCACAATAAGTGTGGTATGGATAAGAAGCTGCCATATAAGCTACTTTGGTGCAGTGCCAATTGAAAAATGCATGACAACTATTCAAGCAGTGCTTGCGTTAACATGAGAAGAGGAGGCATCACATACACAGGAAGTGCATTACACAGGAGCACTAGTCGCAAAGATCACAAACGCAACAACACAGGACGTCTGGATGCCTCTTTGGCACCTTCTAAAGCTTATACAGAAGGGGGACTTGCGACCCATTCGAAGGTCCCCTAGCACTCTCTGCTCACTCATTGCAACCGACCACGCGTTGCACCTCCCCTCATTTTCATTTACAGGAGGCACCTCACGTGACCACAGCGGTAGCAGGCTAGGGGTAGGAAAAAGACGGGGAGAGACTTCTACGTGTTACAGTGGCGATAGGAGTGCTGCCAGCCGCAGTGAGGTCAGCAACAGTGAGGGTGCACAGGGCCAAGGTGAGGGGAACGATGAAGGGGGTGGCAATGGAGCGAAGAGCAGGGGTAACAGTGATGGCTGCAGCTTGTACAGCATACAGAACGTAGTAGGGGGGGGGGGGCCGCTGTGTGGCCGCGGTCCCAGCAGTGTGGAAGGCAGCAGCAGCAATAGTGAAGGTGGACAAGAGAGAGAGGAGGGGAGTACCGGCAGCAGGGGCTTGTCCGTACAATTGCAAGGCGGGGGTCAGATCAGTAGCTGCCATTCATCTGGATCTCAAGGGAATGGCATGGTTCAGCGTGTGCCTGATCATGCTGGAAACGGCACGCAGCAGCAGGTCAGCCACCTGAGCTCTCCCTCTGCCTACAACAGAGAACTTAAGGATCCGGATGGCCGCATTGCCCGCCATGCTCCACGTAACAGCTACAGTAGCGGTGTGCAACTGGGTGGTGAAGCGACGAATTGCCCGTGGCAAGATGTAGGCGGTGGGACAGGGTATGATGTGCATGCCCCTGCGTGCAGTAGCAAATCCAGCAGCAGCGTGCACTCGGGTATGGTGTCCACTGCTGAAGGCGACGCCACCAGCCCTGGGCAAGGGGCTCAAGCTATAACTAGCAGTAAGAGCAGCAGCAGCGTTCACTCTGGCTTGGGCTACGAACATCACTGTAGCTCCAGCAGTAGTAGAGGGGTGAGCAGCACAAAGAGTATGGAAGGGGGTGGGTACGGATATCAAAGGGCAGGCGAGCATGCGTGCGCCTCCCCGCTGGCCTTTCCTGGTTGGGAGCGTCAAGCGGATGGGGTTGTTAGGTTTGTGGGCGTGGCACCAAAGGGCTCAAACTCAAAGCCAGACTTGGATTCACTGTCGATGCGGCTGCAAGGCATGAACGAAGCTCTTTCAGCACTCTCATCTTTGCAGTGAGCAACCAATGCCAGTCAAGTTATTTTTGAAGTTTGGCTTTGTTGTAGACTCGCATGTAGGGCTCAGGAGCTCAGATGCACGCCAAATCTATGTAACATTGTTGTGACTACCTACTTTGATCGGCGGAGCAACACGGCAGCCCTCAGCGTGGTAGCCGTGGCAGCAGTCATAACCAGGGCCCGGCTGTAGCTTGCGACCTGTGCCTGGCGAGTTAGGCACCGGCTCCCTTCGCGGCCAGGCATGCCCTG
>Ga0307945_1001196_pt1 | contig 19860 bp, 32 predicted proteins | sample OrgLakmetagen228_FD_201818 | JGI IMG/M metagenome (GOLD analysis project Ga0307945, IMG submission 201818) | Saline water microbial communities from Organic Lake, Antarctica - #228 | ecosystem: Environmental > Aquatic > Non-marine Saline and Alkaline > Saline | place: Antarctica: Organic Lake...
CCCCTGACCGGGTTCTTGAAGCCTCAGCCACAGCTTCAGCCATAACGAACAGCAGTAGCAGTGCACAGACACCATTCACAGGGGGGCTCTCGAACTCAAAAACTAATTCCCGACAGGGCCCTCCCGAAGTGCCCTCGAACTCAAAAATTTATCCTTAGACTCCTTCACGAACTGAAATCGAAATTTTAATTAATTATTTGAAAGTGTGGTCACGAACTGATCGTGAACGAACGGTAGACACAAACTGACAATCACACAAACCCAATAGCGTATAAATCTGCCAGGCGCGAGGTTGAAATGTTGGTAAAGACCTGTTAGCACTCATAGTGGGCGATTCCATCTCTAATTAGTCAACAATCCTATGCACAGGCCACCCACGACCAAGCAATAGAGGCCCTGAGCAAGGAGCTGCAGGCTGCACAGGTGTGTTGTACGCGTACGTCTACTTCTTGCCTGCACATGACATATGACAAACAATATGAGCAACCCAATCAATATTAGTTTGTTGCACATGAGATAAGAAGCATGCAGTCAGAAAGACACCACGGCTTCTTCACTTCCTAGTGCCATGTAAGAGATAAGGCGTATAGACTTTGTATCAAAAAATGCATGCTCCAAAAATATTCTAGAGCCTTCATACAGTGATGCACTCTTCTGGCGTTTCTATGCTCATATTGCATCTTCCATGCATACACATGAACATACAGGAGGCAGCAGCATCTACAGAGGCCTCCTTGAAGCAGCAGCTGAAGTCAGAGGCCGAGACAGCTACTGAGCAGCTACGCACTCTCCAGGTGATTGTTTGAGCTTGCAGTAGTCAAGGGCAGAGCTTACTGGTCATAGTCAGTCTTGTTTGCTGAGAAGCAGGTAGAACAATATACGTACAGGTGCTGGAATTCAATCCACTTGTGTAATACTTCTGCTCAATTTTGGCGCAATTTTGGTTAGTTGTATGGCCGTGAAGTTTAAAGAGCATGGTATAGCAACACAATGCTTACCAAAGAAGTTATTGAACTTTCTCTTTTCATCTCACTGGTCCATTTCCTTCTGTACCAGTCATACGCACAAACACACACACCTACTCACACATTATACACGTACACACAGGATGAGACCGGTGAGCAGTTAAAGGCAGCTCACGAAGAGGCCGCATCTGCCAAGGCCGCGGGCTCTGCTGCCGCCGCTGATGCATCAAAGCGGCTGGAGGAGATGAAGGCGCAGGTATTGGAAGTACCTTTTCCAGGACTGCAGTTTCAAAGGGTTATCCTTGCATCCATTCAGATCCACACGTTCTGGCTGTAAATTTATTGTTGCGAGGAGTAATATTGAAACAAAAGTTGGTTGCTTTACGATCTGAGGGTGTGGAGTAACATGCAGCACTGCAAGCCTGATGAAGGCGGAGGGTGATGTCACATGAACAGGGTTAGTCAAAACAAACTTGTGCACCGTCTATAACTGTATGTTTTGGTATGCATGTGCTACGGAACTGGTAAGTACAACGTGTGTGTGTACATGGTTCTGGTCGAGTGTGTGAACGTAGAGGGGGGGACGTTCAGCTGGAATTGAGCATGATTAGAACAATAGAAAGCTTAATTAAAGTGCCGGCCGCACAGTGGTCAGCATACACAGAACATGAGATCCTGCTTTTGGAACAATGCAGGTGACCGCTATGGAATCTCGCCTGAATGAAGCTGCTGGTGCCCTGAAGGCAAAGGATGAGCTGAGGGAGGAACGGTGAGGAATCTGGTCTGGTGGCATATAAATAGCAAGTGCAACAGCACACATGTCCGCGTGCAATGAAGCTGCCACTCAATCTCTGAAGGCAAAAGATGAGCTGGGGGAGACACAGTTTGCTTGGTCTCTAATGTAGTTAAGCCGATGATGTTGTGATATCACAGCTCTCTAAGTTCACACCTGCACTCACCATGACAAACGCACAGCCTTTGCTGGCTTGCACTGCTGCTCTCAAGGATATGGGCCAGCTGGCGATAGTGTTTGTGGCTGCATGGCATAATCGTGTGATATGTGTTGAGGCTTGCATCTATTGGGACCTTTAGCTCATTGAGCTGTTTGTACGTAAACAACGTGGGAATGCAATATGCGCTGCGTGCTTGATATGGCTGAGAGCTTGCACTTTATATGGGCAATTACTTACAGGATGAAGCACAAGCAGGAGGTGTCGTCCTTGAAGAGCAACCTCCAAAAGCTCCAGCTTGAGTCCAAAAATGGCGGCAAAAACAAGGACCTGGCAACCAAGGAGATTGAGGCGTTGAAGTGGGTGGTAAAGATTGTTTCGGCAAGGAATTTGTGGCGTGGTTACATACGTGCACATGTATCGTATATGCAGTCACATTCATGACATACCACAGGATGGGTTCATTGATTGCTACAAGGCCTTCATCTACAAGTAAGTGAGAAAATACCGACAAAAAGAGCATGCCGTTGTTTGCGTTTCCAGGAAGAAGGTCGGAGATCTGGAAAACAAGCTCAAGGTCACAGTCCAAGACAAGACCAGCGCATGCCAGGTACCTGCGTGTTTGCGTGATTGTGTAGTAGGGCAGTTTGGGTGATTGGGGGGGGTAACTTCAGCCTTCGGCGTACCTTTTGCTTTACTGTTAAGGCTTTGTTGTGCAATCGTACATGTACACATGCACAACAGTACGCTAGTGGTCACACACACACACACACACACACCAATGCTGACGCTGCAGGAGAAGTCCAAGCTAGAGGCCCAGCTGAAGCAGCTGGTGTCACAAAAACAGCTGCTGGACAAGTCGCAGGGCAAGCAGGAGAACATTGAGGCAAAAAAGAGGGAGAGCATCATGGTGGTAGGTCCCAGTACAGAAGAGGCTGGTTCATTGTCTGTTATAGACAAAGGTGTGTTTGTTATAGCTCCTCTGCAGTTATAGCTGTAGCTACGATCAGGAACCGCACCCTGCTAATCTGCACAAATGCTCATTAACCTTTTCCAAACATCAATACACCTGTTCATTAGCTGAGCCCTGATTTGGGGAAAATGATCCGCTGCTACATGCACAATCACAACCAAATACAGAACTTCAGCAAGAGCCGTGAAGTGCTGAACTCCACAGAGGAGAAGCTAAAGACGGCCACGGTGGAACTGCAGAAGACCCACATGGACCTCATGGCCAAGCGCAGCGAGTGCCAGGTTTGAGTGAAGCAATGCTTGTTACATGTAGATCAGGTTTGAGTGAAGCAATGCTTGTTACGTGTAAATCAGGTTATGTGCGCAGTCGAATAAAGGTTACACACATACAGCTTGTGAAGCACCGCTTTGACAATGGACTTAAAGCTTTCCAAATGCACTACTTAATCGTTATGGTAGACTGCATGAGCAAACCATGGATGAGTTATCTCAGAAACAGTGCTATGCCACAATTGATGCCGATTGGGGCTGCCAATCAAAGATAGAGCAGGCAGATTTGGCCGAGTGAGTTTTGGACACAGGATGAAGGTACCAGTCTTCTGCTGCCTGTGACCTGATGCAGCAAGAGGGTGTGCAATACGATTGGTCCAGCTACATACAAAAGCATTGTTTGCGTACGTTATGAAGGGGAGGTTGTGGCCCCCATACAACTCCGACTCACATCCATCAATTTGACGTTGGCAAGCACAAATGGAGCCATACGTCGGACTGCATGCACAGACTAGCCGTTGAAAAGAAATGCTAGCATTGGCACAGCACACATAGACGCTCACGTTGGACAGCATGTACAGACAAGTTGTTGGCATGCACACACGGACAACGGACAACCCTTGTGCTCTCAGGGCCTTGAGGGGCAAGTGGCAGAGCACGAGTCCAAGATCAACCAGCTACATGCAGACAACACGCGTCTGGGATCTGAGCTGGCTGCCTCCCAGCAGGCCAAAGACGACCTGCAGGCTGAGCACACAGATGTGCAGAGTGAGTCACAGGGTTTGACACACACACACACACATGCACACACACACATAAAACAAACTAACATTCTAGCACAAGGTTTCATTTTGAACACGTTTAGGACAGCCACAATTCTGATGGCGTGTTACAAAGGTCATACTCTTGTCCGCATCAACGCTCAAAAGCTTTGACTGGTATTGCAATGGCCAGCCTAGCAGTACAGAGGATTCTGCAATCTGTGCATGAGCTTACACTGAGTCAGCGCCATTGAGCCGGTTGCTTACGACTTATAATATGGTCCCCTAATGTAGGCCGTCTGTCAACAGTCAGTACCGAGCTGCAGGCCTTACAGGCGACGCATGAGGAGGCTAGCACCGCCCTTGCCAGGTAGGCCTCTGCCGTAACCATTGGTTGGCTTACCAACATATGCTTGATTTTGCTCAGCTGCCCCATTCCATCCGTGCTGCTTGAGGACGCGATGAGAGCAGACGTAATCTGGTGTGCGTGTTTTGCGGCATAACTGTGATGTTTAGAAGGGACTGGAGAGTAGAATAGGAACTGAGCCTTGTCTCTGTCATCCCTGTCCTGTTCAGCTTGCAAGAGCAGCATGCAGCCGTGACGGCTGCCAAGGAGGAGCTAGGAGCAGAAGTAGAGCAGCTGCAATCAACCCTCCAAGTAAGAGACGAGCGTTGTTATGAAAGCTTGTTTCTGGTTGGGGTGCGTCTCAACATTTCTGCCTTGTGCACCCTGTTCTCTCTTTTAACACTTTTAATAGCTGTTTAATAGTTTGTTTGCCATTCCAGTGTTAGCTTACAATGTGGTTCAGCATGTGCTCGGTGCTGTTCTGTGGTTGTGCTCTTCTGTGGTACTGTGGTTGTGCTCGGTGCTGTCTGTGGTTCAGCATGGTCGTGCTCGCTGCTGTTCTGTCCTAAATTTTAGCTGACTGACTGTGCACAAGCTCAAAGCATCTCCTGTATCCCTAATGCACGCTGCTTCGATTTCATCACCGAACCTCGCTTTCACCTGCTCACCAGTGCAACCTCACGCGTGAACATCTCTGCACAAACAGCCTAACATGGATGTCACCTTGCAGGAGCTGACGGCTTCCAGCACTGAGATGGCAGAGCAAACGAGTGCCCTGCAGGCTGAGCACACTGAGCTCACTCGTCAGCACAACAGTGCCCAAGTGAGTGCGTCAAGTGAAGATGGTTTGGGGCAATCCTTTGGGGCTGTGCCATTCATGCGTGCAGACCCTGGTATATTAGAATGGGTATTGGACATTGCTGTTCAATGAACGGATTATTGGTAGGATAGAAGTGGTTTGTCGGGGTTATGACTGGTAGTCATCTGGAGTTACCTCTGATCCCACCAACAGTACTGCTTGTTGGAAGGTGAACTTGACGTTTTGGTCATGTGAGCAGATAGGTCAAAGCTCCCTCGTTTGAACAAGCTCACACCATTCTTTGTTATGTCCATGATCAACGCGCAGGAAGAGCTAGCTGCTGCGCGTGCAGCAGTCTCAGCCGCAGAAGATGCACGTATTGCTGCTGAGGTTAGTAGTTACATTGCATGTACATATATAATATATAACAAATCCTTTGATTTTAGCGGCAATTCCACCTTCTTGCGTGCATCGCGTTTTGGCAGCGTGCAGAGAAGGGTAAGTTACGTCGCTTCTCCAAGCATGCTTGCTTTCAAACGCAAAAGCATCCTATTCATTATGTTGCTGCTGGTTAGGTATAAACAGTAACACTGTGGGGCATGTGTTTGATGCCAAAATGTTATGTCCATGTGCTGGGTACTTGCATGCAAGATTGCCTCCTGATCTGCACGACAATGTGTGGCCTGTTTGAGCAGCACTTGGCATCATGCTTACGTACCTGCTTGCAGAGCCGCCTGCCTGAGTTGCAGGAGCTGCAGCAGCAGCTGTCTTCCGCTCACGAGGAGGTGGCTGACCTTCAATATGCCGCCAACGAGCAGCAGACTGCAGCTGCTCAACTGGAGCAGGCTGCGGCTGAGAAACTTGAGGCAGCACACAATGTGGCCAAGGTCAGTCGTGTGTGGTTGTGTATGCGTACATAATATAATCGTGTGTGTATTCTGAGCTGCCAGGCTTCCAATTCCTGCCCATATGCCAAGAGTACGATGTAAATTTCTGACAATGCTGCTCAATGCTTTGCCTTCTTACATGCACAGGAGCTCCAAGCCAAGCTGCATGCCGTTGAGGCAAGCCTGGGTGCCACCCAAAGCCGCCGCGACGAGCTGCAGCAGCAGTTGGATCAGGCTGTGGAGTTGTACAATGTGGTGCAAGGTGAGACAAGGAGTGTGCACAACTGCACAGAAGAAAACAAGTACTTGCAAAATGAGGTGGATAAGGTTAGTTGCAAGCAATAGATGTTTTGTTTGTATTGTCTGTGAGTTGTCGCTTATGAACTCATGAACGCCAGGCACTCATGCCTCAAGGTATTCTAGCTAGAGGATGCAAGCCTACAAACACACCAAACAAAGTTTGTGTTGCAATCTCGACTCAGCTCAGCATGAGGTGTCACGTGATGCCTGCTCCTGTTCGATTCATCTGTCTTTCATGCTTAAGGATGCCCTTTGACCAGCTTGCTTTAAATCGCCACTGCCAGGTCACGCAAACACCCTTGGTGCAGACAAGGTCGGCCTAGAGGGTCAGCTGGCAGAGAGAGCACAGTCCCAGGAGGGTCTGAGTGCACGTGCATCTGACCTGGAGAAGGAAATTGGCAGTCTGCGCAGTGAGCTTGAGTGAGTGCTGGCTCTGTCTGGGGTGGCAGTGAGGTTGTGCGTAGGGTGCTGATGTGTTGATGCTTTTGTGCGTGAGAGTGCAGTGCATGGCTCAAGATGGGCAAGCATGCATAGCTGATTAGGAGTACATGATAGGTTTAGTTAGCTACTGAGGGTGTGATATAGTCGTGCAGACGGGTGTCGCGTGCCCACCTGCTGCATCAACCCCACTGGTTGAGCAGATGATCTGATGTAAGCATCTAAGCATGTAAGGTAACTTGTGTATGCTTTGGCACGTGCACACACACACACAATTACAAACGAACGCACACTCATGCACACACACACATACACACATTCAAACTTCTGCAGATCTGTGCGGGACCAGCTGTCCCAGGCAGATGCTTCTGCTGCTGGCAGCACAGAGAGCCTTGCAAAGAGCCAGGCTGAGCTGGAGGCTGCTTGCGCAGGTAGAGAGGCTGCACAGCAGGAGGCGGCAATTGCCAAAGCAGCAGCTGATGCAGCAGCTGCAGGTTGCGAGGAGGCAGCGTCCCTGAAGGGCCAGCTGGCACAGGTATGTATGTGTGAATGGGAATTATATACACACACACACAGAGAGAGAGAGAGAGAGAGAGAGAGAGAGAGAGAGAGAGATACAGAGACAGAGACAGAGATATGTCAGCTCATTTGCCATTTCTAATAGATTCTCTGGCCACCCCTTCCCCCTTGCCAGATCAGATCAGCCTGTAACTATAAGAGGTATGAAGCACAGAGCATGTATTGGCGTAAAGCTGCTTATGTGCCCTCTGCGGCCCTTGGCTTTCAATGCTTTCCAAAGGGTGCAACCAGTCATCACAAATGACTACCATACCTTGGTAGGCCTCCCCCAGTGTCCAGGGCAGAATTGTCGTGCCATCCCCCCGCTCCTGCATCCTGCAGGCAATGCAAGAATTCACTGATATGGAATTCAGCTGGAATGAAGAGCGTGCTGCCCTCGAAGTTCAGACCCAGCAGCTCCGCCAGGAGGTTACCGCTGCTCAAGAGGCCACAGCAGCAGCAGCAGCAGCAGCAGGTGCTGCTGCTGCTGCAGAACCAGCCAAGCGCGCACAAGATGCTGAAGCTGCTTCTGGTGCAGCTGCGCTAGCAAGCTTGCAGCAGCAGCTTGAGGATTCGATGGCACAGGTCACTGCTTTGCAGCAGCAGCTGCAGGGCATGGGCGGTGTGGGGGACAGAGTGGTGAAGCTGGAGCAGGAGCTGCAATCTCTGCAAGGTGTGTGCGTGTGTGTATGTGTGCGGCGTACAATAATGTTGCACGCAAGCACAAGGATGTTATGAGTACAAGGTAATTGAATCCTTCTTGTTCCTTCTTGTTTATGGCGGCAAAATGCTTTTATCATTCGCAAACGCCCTGAGTGCATCGACTCCAATGCAAACAAAACTTCAATCAAGGTCTATCTCAGATGTGGACCTTCAGCATTGTGCGTTGCGCTCCCTTATTGTAGATGTAATTCACAAGGAGATATTTCATTACATGTTCTCATCATGACTGCCTCCCTCTTCAATGCATGTAACTCTTGCCTCAGCAGTTCCCTGTGTGCATGCACCTTCATTCGCCGTATGCAGGAGAGCACAAAGCTGTGTCTGACGAGCGCGCATCCCTGCAGCAGCAGCTCAGCAGTCAAGCTGCTACAGCTCACCAAGGCTCCCCAGGCTGTCACCCTGCTCCTGCTGCCTTTGGTTCACCCATGGCACATGCCGCTCCCGTGGCTGAGGAGGCACCAGGTGTGTGTATGTGCACGTGCTTGGGTGTGTACCTTTGCGTGTATGTGTGTTTATAAGAGGTGCCTTCAAGAATGATCCCAGGGCAAGTGGGGCGACATGTGCACACGCACACAGAGAGAGAGAGAGAGAGAGAGAGAGAGAGAGAGAGAGAGAGAGAGAGAGAGAGAGAGATGTGTGTGTGAAAAGGAGAGCTTCTTAATCTCTCTTTGAGGCGTTGTGTTGGATTGGATTGGGTGCAGATAAACCTGTATGAACCATGAGTTTGTCCATTCCTTGTGCTTCACACACAGTTTCTCCGTAGCACAGGTTGTCCCCAGAAACATATTTTAGGGAGGCAAGGCCTGAGACCAATTCCTATTCTCTACCATCTGTGCAGCATCAGTGGACAGCCACTGGTGCTTGAGAAAGGGATAAGAAGTAAAAGTATCTTGGGAGTCCTGATGCTCACAAACCCATAATTACACATGCTCACATGCGCAGCCGCTGATGCCCTGGCTGCTGCCAATGCTACGCGTGAGGCTCTTGAGCTTCACAACACGCAGCTGGCATCCCAGCGTGACCAGCTGCTGGGCATCATTGACGATCTGTCTATGCAGCTGGAGGCCGGAAAGGCAAGCGGTGGAGGGGCCAGTAGCCAGCCTGGCAGCAGCAGCAAACCCCCCAAGGTAAGCACGACACAAGGAAAGCTGCAACTAACTTCTGCTTGTTTGGTGAGACGTCACAACAATCATGGAAGGTGGTCATTCGTGGTGCGCACATTCTGAACACACATGGCTGTTTACGTATACGCACGTGCACGGGCTCACACGCTGGCAAAACTGCTCTGGTAACACAGGAGACAGAGCAGGAGGGCGAGGGTGCAGCGCAGAAGGCCCTTGCATCAGCACAGGAGGAGCTCGCAAGCAAGGAGGCACAGCTGCAGGAGGCGTGCCAGGTGAGTGTTTGTGTCTGTGTGTGTTACATCTCAACCTTCCCGTCCCCAACCACATCCTCAGATGCACACACACGTGTGTGGGCCTTAAACCCTAACCCATGATCCACAACCCCGCACCACAGGCGTACAATGACCTAAATGATGAGATGGCTGAGAAGGACCTGCTGCTGCAACAGCTGCGTGCTGCCAGCCAGGGTCCAGAGTCAGAGGGAGCCGCCAAGGCAGAGGCCCAGGCTGCTGAACAAGGTGTACAGAAGCAAGAGATGGAGCAGCGACTTGCAGGCACGTGACGCCCTCTATTGCTGTCTGCCCTCATCAAACTTTTGTTCAAGCTCTTCTATTCCTCGACCTACAAAGCCTAAAACAATGTAAAACAGAGCAATAAAGCACCTGCTGCAGAGCAAGCAATTACCAAAGCTACCGGCCTTTAGTGTTGGAACCTTAAAAGCCCAAGTAGATCACCTGCATGGCTAGTCAGAGGCCCTGATCGGCACTCCCAGCAGCCTTTTGTGACCCTACTTGTCGACATATTTTCTGACCATGCAGCCTGTACTTCCCTCTGACCACTTGCAGGTGCCGACGCTGCCCTTGCAGCCCTACAAGCTCACTGTGCACACCTGGAGAGTGAGCTGCAGGCAATGGCAACTGCCGCAATACACGTAGCTGTGCCAGGCCCTCAAGAAACGGGCACCGGCATGGTGGCTGCACCTGCTGGTGCATCCATCCAGGTAGGGGTGCTCTTCAGGGACCCATGTGTCGTCACCTGCCTGTGCTACCGTGTGTCAGCGCGTGCCTTGGGGCTCAGTTGCACAAACTCAGCAAGCACGGAAACAAGGGGGACTGGGAAACCCTGTGAGCCCACCTGTCAGCTGTGTTTGTGCAAGCATTTGTATTGTAAGTATGAAGCATCCTCCGGATATAGACTGCGCCTGTAGCAGCTCGCCCTGGGCAGCTCATTAAGCAGCTGACATATGGTTTGGTAACCCTGCACACAGGCGATGGGGAGTGGAGGGGACGTGCAGATGGGCGAAGCCACTAGAGAGGAGGGAGGAGCTCCTCTGGCCGGTGCTGAACAACAGCAGCAGCAAGCGGCAGGTGCTGAGCAGCTGGCTGCCTTGCAGCAGCGTGTGGATGCACTTCAGCAGGTGAGACTAGCAAGCACACACACACATACACATGCGCACACGCACATACGCACACACACACAACATGGAGAGCAGTAGTGTGAAGTGTGAACGTGGTTCAGTAGAGAGCGCTGTATGTAATGCTACAGACTGCTTTGACCCTCCACTGCGTCGTGCGGTTAGGAAGCAGCACACTGTGTGCTGGAATGTACTTAAAAAAGGATGCTGAGCGAGCCTTTTTGCCTGTCGTCTGTATTGCTCCCCTTTGATCCAGTCCCCCCAAAGGATCCAGCCCCCTCAGTACTATACACCCCCTGGTCAACACACACAGGAATTGGCTGACGTGCAAGCCAGTCGTGACGCACTCCAGCAAGACGCTGACCAGCGTATGCAGCTCCTGCAGCAGCAGCTGGAGAGCTTGCAGCAGGAGCATCAAGCACGCAGCCCTCCCACCCCTTCACCCGTCACTGCTGCTGTGCCAGAAGCAGATCCCAGTGGTGGTGGCCCCGAGTACCCTACTGTCACTGTGCAGCCTGTGCAGGCTGTGGGCACAGAAGCCAAGGCAGGAGCAAAGGACGTCCAGGGGGAACTGCTTGCACAGGTGGAGCAGCTCAAGGTGTGTGGGGTGATCGTTTACTGGGGGGGAGGGAGGTGCGTGCGTCGATGGGTAAGGGGAGAATAGGGTGATCATTTGCTTGGGGGGGTGCGTGCGTTGATGGGTAATTTGCGCCAACAATCCAGCAGATTTGGATATCTGTTTTCTATGAGCAAGGCATTGAGGGACGCAGGTGTGCATCTTGGGAGCGTCAATGTCTTAGCACGTGTTGGCATCTCAGCACAGCTGCACATGCTTTTGCTGAGATTTGGAGCGCAGTGGGTACGAAGCTCCTCTCGTCACATGAAGTAGGCATGCACATAATTCGTCAGGTCATTGAGCCTCTCTGAGGCACTCGTCCCCCTCTCTGGCCATCATACCCACAGGCAGCACTGGAGAATGCTGTGGCTGCTCGTGACACAGTGGAGTCACACCTGCAGCTGTCTTTAGACGATGCCATGGCTGCCAGGGCTGCACTGGAGGCTGCACAGCAGCAGCAGCAGCAGCAGCAGGAGCAGCAGCCGCAGGTGGGGTTATGGATTTGAAGGCGTAACCCTAGGTGCTAGGAGGCTTAGCAATTCCTAGCTCTCCCTCCTCACACTTGAATATCCTTGGTACTGCTTGAGTGGCACAGAGCTTGCTGGAACAGTGCATGTTGCTCAGAACTCTTTGTGCTTTGTGCGTGCAGAGCAACAAAAGGTAAGGCACTGTTTGTGGCAGCCCTGAGTATGTATGTAAAGCAAAAAGACGAGGCTCCTGTTACAGCCCCTTCTTTTCATATACACATGCATTTGTACAACTTAACACATGTGCGCATGTGTCACGTAGCACACTGCTACTAGCAGTGCTAGCTTCAAACACCTTTGCTCCTTTTGCTCACTAAAAAATGTGAACAGCACAAGTCTCTAGTAGGAACACACACAGCTTGAGCAGTGTTGAAACCCGTGCCCCTTCCACATCTCACAGCTGCAGCAGCCTGAGATGGGTGACAAGGATGAGGCACTCCAGCAAGACCAAAAGGTGCTGGAGCTGACCGACCAGGTTGCGCAGCTGCAGGTAAGGGCCATGGACATGTGATGAAAAATTGGTCGTTATGTGTCTATCCGCGTCTCAAGTGGCTGCTTTACTTGTGCGGTATGAGCAGCACAGGAGGTCAACAGAGGAGAGATTTTGATAATCCTAGTTATTTAATGGAGAGGGGCATGAGAAGGGGCAGCAACTTCTTTGCAGCAGTTCAGACTTGGGTGTTATTGCGCACACGATGAAGTGTCTTATTTTGCTCAAGGATAAAATCTGATGCTTGATGTTGCACACACACACACACACACACACAAAATAAGGTGCACCTACACACACTGCGCCATCCAGACGTCTCAGCATGTTTGGGAACTGAACATATGCGCACATTGCGTGTGATAGCCTGGTGTTGTGCACTCACTCTGTGCTCTGTGCAGGTTGCTCTGGACAATGCTGTGGCAGCCCGGGCCTCTGTTGAAGCACGCCTGCTGGCAGATGCTCAAGAAGCACAGGTCAGTGGTGGCTTCCGCGCTGCAAGCAGCTTTGTTTTTTTAAAGCGATCTGAATTATGGTGCTTTGGGCCACCCTATTCAGTACAGTCTGCCATACGCAGCATTCACCTGAAATCTGAAATCAATGCACGACTGGTCAACTGTGGCTGTGATGACAAGGACAGGATGCTTATCATCCCAAAACCCTCCCTGCCCAGCAAGTGACACGAACATCCACCTGTCAAGGTCCATGCACTTTTCTTGACCGTCCCTAGATATGCACTGATGATGGAAAATAGCGATCCATGCCTGTCCTGCCCTGCAGGCTGCTGCCTCTGGTCTGGGCACTGACCTGGATGCAGCACGTGCAAAATTGGAGCAGCTGGAGAGCGATCTGCTTGACTCTGAGACCCTTGGAGAGCAGCTCAGGGTATGTGTGAAGAAAGTTTTAACCCGCCATATGTGCAGTCGGTGTGGTCTAACTCAATCTGCCTCCTGGCCTATGACACAGCTTTGCAGACGAGTCTGTTTAGTGCTGAAGGGGCATGCACATGTTGCTTGTATTCTTGTGCAAGGTGTAATTGAGGGTCGAGCTTTGTTTCTTCCAGCTGGCTTTTTGTATGGCCACACTTCAGCATTATACCTCCAAATTGTCTGATATGGCCATAATGAGGAGGCGCGTGACTTGACGTTGCAGTTCAAGCATGTGTGCCTGGGAAATTCTTGCTAATTCCCACCTGCCTGATTACACACACATACACACGCACACACATACACACACATGCACAAACAGTCTGCCATTGATGCCAAGACAGTGGCGGCGCAAAGGGCTGCCTCTCAGCTGGAGGAGGCCCACGCGTCTGTGGCTGATCTGGCGGGGCAACAGAGTGTGCTGCAAGCTGGAATGGAGGCAGCTCAGCAGCAGGTACTTCCATGTTATGTATGGGAGAAAGAGCTTTGGGTGTGTTCCAATGACTCGGTCATGAATTGTGATGTGTTTTACCCATCAAGTGGTACTTGCACTTGCGAAAAGTCAAATCAGGATTCTTACTGCTGCCCCGGTGCCAGCTTGCAGTGCGTATGATGTACTCTGTCTTGCATCGTGCATGTTTTGCTCCAGATAAGCACGATATTAAACAGCTCTGTTATAAAGTAAAGATACCCTGAGTGCACAAGCAGATAGTCCAGGACGACACAACCTGCGTATCATACAGCTTTTAAGTGTGTGTGTGCGTGCGTGCCATTGCCTTACTCGTACAGGCAAGCACTTCCGTGGGAGAGGTGGAGCGGCTGAAGCAGGCTTTGGAGACGGAGGTTGAGCGGCGCAAGCAGGCCCAGGCTGCAGGTGGGAATGGGAGACAAAACAGAGGAGAGGAGGAGAGGAATGGAACGTGTCTGGTACAAAATTGCTACAAACGCCACTAACAGATCAGGGTGCCCTTGTGTGCACTACGTGCACCCACACAGCTGGATTAAGCAAGGACTTGCTTACAAATGCGTGCTTCATGATTGTACATAGGTGTCACACACAACCACATATGTTTATGAATACACGCATGCACACAAACAACTACAGGTCAAGCCCTGCAGACCTCCCTGGTCGACCTTCAAACCCAGCTGGCCCTGCTGGAGGACCGTGCCCAGGAAACTGAGCACGCACGCGCTGCCCTGGCTGAGCGCCTAGAGTCCTCACAACAGCAGCAGCAGGGGCCCACACCTGCACAGCAGGAGATGCTCGCACGCATGGCACAGCGCCTGGAGGCGCTGGAAGCAGGCCACAGGTACTGTGGGTTTGATGTGAGGGCACACGTGTGTGAGTGTAGGTGCTTGTGGCCATACACGCCTGAGTGTGGTGCTTGTAGCCATACACGCGTGAGTGTAGGTGCTTGTGGCCATGTACGAGCAAGTATCCTTGAGGCTCTCTCTGTGCCTAAAGCTTTGTGATCATGCTGCATGCACATCAACGCAAGTGGGTGCTTTAATGTCGTGCAGGCGAGCGGTGGAACGCCTGCATGAGGAACGTGACGAAGCACGAGCTGCAGTGGAGTCCTTGCAGGCTCAAGTTGAGGAGGAGAGGCAACAGGGAGCTGTGGCCGTGGAAGAGGTGTGTATGTATGAGAGCATGATTGTGTGTCAGTTTGTGTGCGCAGGTTTTTAACATGAGACAAAGCTGCTGTCTTGTGGGCAAGGGCTGTGTGAGTTTTAGTCTTGATAGAACAGGTTTGAAGGCCGGAGGCCTGTTGCTTATTTGGATGCTGGCTAACGTTTGTGCAAATGTGGAAAATATTTAGGCCATGTTGATGTGGCAGGTAGCGTCCTATAGGCATATATTTATACAGATCCACGCATAGAGTGTCAACCTGCTAGAAGGCTCTGGGATGAAGCACCCAGCAATTTAAACCCCGCTCTGCTCACACACTGTGCAAAACCTACTCCGACATCAAATTATAAGTTGGGCAATGCCTCTGTTGTTTGCTAACCACATCAGGTTGATTTGTGTGCTAAAGCCAAGGAAGCAGAGCTGAACGCACGCATGCTGTCACTGGAGAGCCAGATCCACTGGCTGGGAGAGCAGAACACTCAACTGCAGGCCGAGTTGGTCAAAGCAAGCAATGGTGCCGACAACAAGGACAGGTGCGTTGAGCAAGGCAAAGAAGGCGTAGCTTCTAGTCCTGCACAAAAGATGTCTGCTACGACTAGGTCCCACAGGACATGGCTGCATGGGCATATGCGCTTTTAGGTCGTTCCTCGTCTGCATATTTTACCCTTTGTTGTTTGACTTGCAACAACAGCTTCCGAGAAGATGGCAAAGGCTACTATAACACACAAACACACTTCTCCCCTCACAAACATATACACAATCGTACACACACTAATACACACACACACAAACAAACCTGCAGCAGTGCAAACAATGAGTCCGACCAGCTGGCAGAAATTGGTCAAAAGAGTGCAGCGCTTGAGGCTGACTTGCGCCGCACCAAACGTGCTGAGCTCAAGTTGCAGGCCCTTCTATTCAGGTAGGTGGATTATATATAATTGTTAATATTGTTAGTCATTTACTCGGCTTTGCACTGTAAAGCTGTTATGGTTGGGGCCTTGCTCATTCATGTGACAGGGCTGCACATCTATGTTGAATACTTTCAGGAACTGATTAGTATTTGCGCAGGCGACTCATTAGTTAAGGACGTCTCCAGGCAATTAAACGACTCAACCCAAATTTTGCTCGTCACGCACTTTTGTGCATATGCAGAATGAGGAGTGACATAGAAAAGGCAGGCGGCTTAGTTTCCGGCTTTGACAACTTGCGAGAAGTTCGCAGCCTGGAGTATGATGTGGACATGCTGACACAGAAGCTTAAAAGGTAAGCATGCCTTGTTACTCATTATGAAGCGCGGGCTTGTCTATGGGCTGTCAGGTGTGCTGGATGCTCTTTTTACAGCACTATGCGTGGAACCTGACTCTTTGCTGGCTTTGTAGCAGCAATAGCACATCATCTCATTCATTCTGTGATGAGGAGGCTGCAAGAGAGGTAGACAGGGATGATGAAATCTCAAGAGGAGAGGAGTTAAAAAACACTGGGTAATGTGTAATGTGGGTCAGCATCTTGAAATGGATGCCAGCAACCTTGACTTGATCTTATAGCACAGGGGAGAGACCTCTTTAGCAGCCACCACTCATTGACAGCTCCTCCATTAGCAAAAACACGCAACCAAGCTAACTACATATTTCTTCATCATGCATATCCTGAATTACATTTGCCCATATCCTGAATTACATTTGCCTCATTCATGTAACTAATACCACCTGCTTGCAGGACTGAGCGCCTCTTGCAGCAACAGCAGCAGCAGCAGCAGCAGCCACTCAACCCAAGGCAGGGATGCAGCACCCCATCAAAGGGTGCAGCAAAGGCCGTAGAGAAGGGGACCAGCAACAAGGCAGGGGGTGCTCCACTTTCTTCCATTTCAGATAAAGAGAATGTGCAGGGGCACAGTGACCTGGCTAACAGGCAGGCCAATGCCAACCTTGGGTGGTGATCGCTTCCTTGGGTGCAGCTACATAAGAGCTAGAGAAGTGCGCACAAGCAGCAGCAGTGAACACATCGTTTAGAGTACTTTTGTGGTAAAGCAACCCCTTGCCAAAGGATTCATATTTCAGGCGCCATTGTGCAGAGTGCTTCAGTATTGAGGGGTTTAAAGCAGGCTGTTGGAGATACGCTCCCGTTTGATGAGCGGTTGGTACTTAAAGACAATGTTTTCTGGTCCTTAGTAGGAACGTCAAGTTCATAATCCACTCCCTGCACACGCAAATCATGTAAATTATGCATGTTACTTGTGCAAAAAAATTTAAGGCAAGAACACCTTCCAAGAACAATCAACCCTGTTAGGAATCAGGCGTTTTCAGTGATCACATTGGCACTGCTCCAGTGCAACAATTGATCACGATGCGATACATTTTTTTTGCATGGTTCACATTCACATGAACCTTTGCCTAACATCATCCATGGAGGAGGAAATGGAGCTCTGCCCGAATCAGCCCATAAAGACAGTTTACATTCAAAGAAGATGCAACTTCAAAGAATGTCTACCACCTGCCTCATCTGCCAGAAGCAAGACGACATACCATACGCTGCCAGGTTGCAGCCATCTTATTACGTCTAATACGACAACAAAAGGCCTAGCGTTGCAGGCCAGCTGAATTTGAAACCAAGAACTCAAGATTATAATTCTGGTGTCATGTTACATAATTCAAGGGGAGAGCAAACTCCCTGCTATGTGGCTAAAAACGAGCTGAGACACAGACAATTATTGGAGCGCATGCAGAGCGGTCGACGTCTACTATTTATTATATCTGGAGAAGAAACTCATGACATACACGCGGAGCATGAGAAACTGTGCATTTGGATGTCTATTGTACCGAGGGGTTAGTAAAAAAGGGAGAACAAGGACAATAGGCCGAGTGCAGATCCCCGCATATCCAAAAACGAAACCTCAGGCCACTCAACGAGAGGTAATATCAATGGAAGCTAGGAGCCAGGGCTAAGGCATTGCGATGACTGGTGCGCCAAAACCAACTCCAACTCAAACCAAGACTACAAGCAAAAGTCTCCCGTATAGCTTTAAGCCAAGTCGCTCTCAAAACCAAGTCTATGGTGGGGAGGACAGCCTAGAGGAAGGGAGACAGTGAGCTAAAAAGTGGCCTATGCAATTGGGTGCAGGCTCCATTGCTAGAAAAAGAGGACAAGGGGGAGGCTGGTTTGTCTATACCTAGAAACAGACGACCGACAAGTAAGAGTCTACTAGCTAGCGTCAGACAAAACAGGAATCAGTTGAAGTGCGGTTGAAGCGGTTGCTTTCAACCGCGGTTGATTTCAACTTGGATCAACCGCTCCCCTTGGTTGAAATCATTTCAACCGAGGAGCGGTTGATTTCGACTGCTCTACTTCAACCGCGGTTGATTTCAACCGCTTCAACCACGGAGGACGGGAGCTAGTAGGACGGGAGCTAGGAGGACAGGAGCTAGTAGGACGGGACCTAGTAGGACAGGAGCTACAGTGGAATAGAGTGCGCACAGAGCGTACCTGCTAGCACAAGCAAACGTCGACCGTGCCACCATGGAATGACAAGGGATTGTACGCGCACACACAGGTAGTGCAACACAAGTGGGAATTATCCAAACTGGCTCTTACCTTTTAACCCCAACCAGCAACAACGATGTCAGTTTTGCGGGTCAACTGCAATCATGTTTAGCTGCTCTGATCCAACAACCGCGCCCCAAAAGAAATCCAGTATACACTTACCAAACTAGATCTGCCATGCATAAATGCAAGGAGTTCTGCCTCTGCCCCACAAATGACCATGACATTCCATATCCCCTTCTAGGAGACTATAAGTACTGCCCGGTGGCTAAAAAGAAGCACATCCAAACAAATATGGTACAAACCACACTGAATTAAGTACTGTGTCAGGAGGGTGTAGGAAGCATTGATTTTGGACGGTACTGGATATAAGGGTCTGTGGACATGTCTAAAAATTCAGAGGCACACGCACTCGGGTGCAGGCTGCGGGGTGAGTCAATCCAGTGAAGCAGCATCTAAACTTCCAGGATTGTGCTAGCTTGAGATATCTCGTGGATTTCTGAAGAAATGTAAGCAATGTGGGGCTGTGCAAGCTAATAGTTGTGGGTGCCTGGAAGATAGGTCATGCGTGCATGGGCGTCCATACATGTTTTTGCCCCATAGTTCTGCATCAGTTTAATTTCAGGCAGGTCTTCATGCGTATGCAGATGGATGCAGAATTCAATATGGTGCAGGTTGGCAGAGGGGGGCAACGGAGCAAATGTCCTGAAACGTGACTTTTTTGATACAATAATGTTTGAATGATATAATAGATGGTTCATGAAGTTTGGGGCCAAAAGGACCACCCCAGTGGTCTGGACAGAAATCCAGTTCAAACTTTGGCATTTTAGGGTTTAGTACCACTACTAGCGTAGACTTTTCTCTTCTTTTTCAAATTTTGGCTCTGAGTTTTCACATAACAGGCCACCATGCGGCATGCCCCGCCCAAGCAGAATGCTGTGAAAAACACTGTGAAAAACACTGAAAACCTCTTTTCATCCCAAAACAATACAGGAGGAATTCCTTTATGATAACAAATCATCCTGGGTTTTGAAAGGCAGATTTGGTGAAGGTTGGTTTTCCACCTTTTTGGCACCTCTTTTGTTGATTTTCTTTAAGGGAAATGGGCCAAAATGGAGTATCTGACCAACTACTGGGTTGTTTCACTCCATTTTTGTTGCAATGACGTTTATTTATCTAAAGAACACCATTAATTTAAAATTTATTCAGTTTGGTGCAGTAGGTGATGAGATCTGGCGGATTGGCAGTGAAAAGTAGGGTTCACGCCGCGGACAATTAGACATGTGCACCCATGTTTGCAATTTTAAAGCTTAGGTGTTATGAGTACCTTTGGGGTGCCCATACTCAATTCAAAAATCTAAAGTACCCCTGTTTGGGGCCTCCATTGACCCCCTCTGGCAGATTGGTCCCTTTTTGTCTAGGTGGTGGGAGCACCAGAAGGGAGGTTTTGGGGGGTGGATGGACATCCCTGAGGGACCACAGGGACTTGCCTTTCACCAGGAGGCGCCAGTCCTTGTAACTTTTGGACGTCAACTATTAAACGCTTTTTTTATTTGTTATCGCAATCCTGAGGTTGAGAGCTATCGATTGGTATATTAATGAGTTCAATCAAAGAAGGTCGGGAGAGGGG
>Ga0307945_1001198_pt1 | contig 19852 bp, 23 predicted proteins | sample OrgLakmetagen228_FD_201818 | JGI IMG/M metagenome (GOLD analysis project Ga0307945, IMG submission 201818) | Saline water microbial communities from Organic Lake, Antarctica - #228 | ecosystem: Environmental > Aquatic > Non-marine Saline and Alkaline > Saline | place: Antarctica: Organic Lake...
GTCCATTGTCAGCTGTGTAGATGCTGCTGCTTCTGATGCTGCTGACATGCTTGCTGTGTTCCTGTCCAGCTGCCTCTTCTTTGTTGCATGCTGCTCTTTCTCCTTCTGAGCGTCGTCGACTTCTGCCATTGCTGCAACTACGTCCTCGATTTCTGCCGGGTCAGCTTTGCATGCTGCTACACCTACGCTGGGATTCCGCCTGATGAAGTGCTCGCGGATGCGGGGGGCACTGCCGCTGATTTTCAGCTTGCAGTACTTGCACTCCATCTTGTAATTCTGCCCCTTCTGTCCCAAAATAACAACATGTTCCCACTCAGGGCCTTTAAAAGGAGGCATTTAAAGTTCTGGAGGCTTTGGGGACAATGTGTGGTGGTTGGGGGTTGGTTGGTGCAAGCCCAGGGTACCCCCAAAAATAGCAAAAATACGTTTTCGTATTATACGCGTTTGTCGTATTATAGCGTGTTATACCGTATGGGACGTCTCAAAAGCCCGTATGACCCATCCCTGATACTGACAATCTGTTTTCTTTGTTTGAAAGTGCTCTCGTTCTTCTGAAGCTACGCACTAGACGATTGATTGCCAAAACGGTACAGCAGGATTTAATCCAGCAATTACTCGCAGCTCGGCTGATCATTTAGTGACAGCTTGAAGAAAATTCTTGTTTACACATGCAAAAAAACGATAAGCTTGCAATGCATTCGATTATCCAATGAAATCAAGCACGAACACTCAGCAATAAAATACACATAGTCACGTATATGCTGGTAGAAAGGGCGCTTGAATAGGCCCTTGTATGCCTACCTGTGTGTAAAACCTAATGAAATGTGCACTTATCTAACCGTAGGCAGTATTGCACACGAATGTTGCGCGTAGGTGCGTGTTGGTGGAGGGGGTGCCTGCACAGCCCATGTGCGCGCGTCCATGTAGCAGCGTGGGCGCTGCCCTGCACTTGTTGGGTCCTGGTCAGGTGCTGGCAGAGCACAAGTATGATGGACGAAGGGCCCAGATTCATTTGCTCCCCAGCGGCCAGGTGTGCAGCATCAGATGCATCAATTTGCCCATTATGTACAATGTCTAAATTTGAGTATGGGTGATAATGCTGGGTGTGTTTTAAGCTGTACTGCTCAAAGCGAGGATGCTTACAAAATGGCTTAGGGAGCTCTGACAGAAGTTGAAGAGTAATCCTGAGGCTAAATATAAATGATAGCGACATAAGAACAGGTTAAACTCAAACATGCCAGGCATGTCCTACCCTCTCATCCCTCTGCGTGCTCTGCAGGTCAAGCTGTTCTCCCGTAATATGGAAGACTGCACTTCTGCGTACCCTGACGTGTGTACCCTCATCCAATCAGCAGCAGGGGCACAGACAGCTGCAGCAGGAACAGCAACAGCTGCAGCAGGATCCCTGTCATCGTCTTTTCCAGCAGCACAAGGAGCAGCAGCAGCAGCAGCAGCAGCCGAAACAACCATGAACACAGTGCAAGCAGGGTCAGGCACGCGCTCGTTGGTGTGTGAAGCAGAGATTGTGGGTGTGGAGAGAGAGGCTGGCAGTGGGAAAATCCTGGGGTTCTTGGCTTTTCAAGACCTGTCCACGCGTGCAAGGGGCAACGTGGAAGAAAGCCAGGCGAGTGCTTGTTTCGATCCCCTTCCTTGGACTTGATAACATTTTTATTTGTGTTAACAGTATTCAACATCCTTATGTTGAGCTCATACGCCAGGACGGTGCATGCTTTGATGCCTCTTTGGCCGATAGCCCCTTGACACTGCTGGCAGAGCCCTGCATGTCTCCTGTTCCCTGTTGTTCTGTACAATTGGTACCTGACATCATGTTGAACCGTTGAAATTCAACTGATGACATCCGTGCTTGTACATTCTCTGGCTGTTGCAGGTCACGCTGTCTGTGTGCGTCTTTCTTTTTGACCTCATGTGCCTTAACGGTAAGCTGTTTTGTCTTTGTTTGCTACTCAGATTGTAGTTTTGACCAGGCCTGAAAGCTGAAAATTGGTAACATTAAAAATAATGTAGCTTTCTTTTTGTTTGTCTGTGCACCTGGCTAATACACACCAGCAGACGTAACAAGTTACGGTGCCTACTTCCATACCTTCCAATGTGAGGAGGTAACGCACGTTAATGCACTAATTACATACACTCCTTATCAGCATGCAGTTTTTCCAATAAATTCCTGTAATTGATTTTGTTTATTACCATTGCACACTTTGCTGATGCATATGAGCGTGTGCACCTGGCTCAGCATCCTCTGCTGAAACCACTACTACTGCTTCTGCAAACTAACAGGTGAACCACTGATGGGGCTTCCACTGTCAAAGAGGCGTGAGCTCATGCACACCGCTTTGCCTCATATGCAGGAAGGCTACATCCAGGTATCCAAGTTGCTTTGTAAAAGTGCGCAGTCGTTCTGCACAGTGAGCTGCCTTGCATGCAAATAAGCTCGGGCACTGCTCTGATGTACGCACACTTTTTTTTAGGCGTACCAATGTAAACTAAAGGTTTCAGGAAATTATATCTTTCCTTTGATTTGCGCACATGCCGTCTTGCGCTGTGGCAACAGTGCTTGTCTTTTGTGCCTTCCCAAAGTAGGTTTTGGATGCAGACATTTCAGTCTGGAAAACTTTCTGTCTCGCTTCCTGCTGTTTTAATGCACAAAGCTGCTGTTTAACGCAAAAACAGATGGCACACGGCACGGAGATCACAATCCTACCTGATCCGTCCCTAGCCCGACCGAAGCCTGCCGTAGGCTCAAAAAAGGCAGCAGGAATTCCCCTCGTTGCCAATCTCACCCCCAGCAAGGACACCACCCCCTCCACCACCTATGCCGGTTGCAAGAAGAAGAAAGAGACCCCCGCCAGGAGTGGGAATGATGACTCAGGTAGCAGTGGATGCCTCGTCGTGGGCGGGACGGAGAGTGGTGGGGAGGAGGAGGAAAGCGATGAGGAGCATGACGGGGAGGATGACGCACCCAGTAAGAGTGAATCCATGGCACCTGTGGGTGTGGCAGCAGGAGCAGCAGAGCACAGGAGCAGCAGGGCCCAAGAGCTAAGCAGGAGGACCTGCTCTGCAGCAACAACCTCTGCAGCTCCAGCAGGCGCAGCAGACGCAGCAGCAGCAGCAGCAGCAGCAGCAGCAGGATTAGGAGCAGCAGCGGCAGAGCCAGCACCAGAGGTAGCAGCATCTGTACACACTTCCACACCAATCACAGCAGCAACAGCCCTGCCATTGCCTGCGCAAGCCACCGCACCAGGCAGGGCACCAGGGGCAGCAGCAGCGGCCCCTGCAGCACCTTCCATGTCTGTGACAACCGTCCCCCTTTTCCATGATCCTGGGACTGCAGCGGCAGGAGGGGACAATGATGCAGCAGGAGGAGATGAAGCTGAGTCAGGAACAAAGTCAAAAGGGTGTCCCACCTCTATGGCAGCTCAGGAAGGAGCTCCTCTTGCTCCGATGTCCATGCCAGATGCAGTCCCCTTTGTAACAAACCTGGTGATGGAGGCTGTGGATGCAGGCACAGAAGGTGGGCATCAGCAGGGTTTCATTGCTCAAGGAGCATGCATGCATGGTGTATTTCCTGTGGCTGTGTGCATGCTGTGCCTGACAAATGTGTGCTTGTTTATTCCTTTGGGACAGTATCCGTTTGCGCTCTGCCCATCATGAGCTAGACCAGAACCATTTGCCCATGGGAACGACGCGACTGCAGGGTTGATGCTGAAGCGCTTGGATGGTGTTTACGAGCCCTCAAAGCGCTCAGATAGTTGGTTGAAGCTGAAGAAGGACTACCTTGAGGGCCTGCAGGTGTGTGTTATGACTTTTCGAGTCCACAAAGGGTTCACATAAGTTGAAAAGATTAAACAGAGATAGGGGAGCTGCTGCTGCTTGTATTTATGTGTTTAACAGGGAAGGAACCTAAGGCTTCACTTCCTTGCACAGTTTTGAATAAATGCTTTGAGCTACAGACAACATGCATGCTCTGATAAGCATATCGTACAGACTTGGGTTCAGTCCGCAGCCCCAAAAAAACATTTTAGTTTCACACTCCCGCATCAACCCCGCACCCTGGAAATATTTATTTACACCAACACCGCACAGGGATTTTTGCCTGACAGGCTCCAAAATACGCCAAAAATCCCCGTTTTTCAATCCCGCACCCCCAAAATAAATAGATATTTTTCGAGCGCGCAGTCACCCCGCAGGGCAAAAAACGATATTTTTGCGCGGTGATATAAAGTCTGGGATGTTTTTGCGCTCACCTGCAGGACTCGTTGGATCTGGTGCCCATTGGTGCATGGTACGGAAACGGCAGGAAGGTGAGGTTTTATTTTTGAAGCAACAATCTTGCATGAAACTGCTCATGTCATGTATGTACAGAGCCTTGTTGCTGCAACTTGCTTTGTTCATATTGCTATACGGCCTGCATAACTTGAATGCGAGCGTCATGAAGACGACACTTCTTACGTGGTTCGGTTTGCTTCACCGTATCAATCTCTGGCATGTGACGACTGTGCTGATCTTCTTAAGTGAAATTATTCATAGTTTATCCCACGTCATCTTTGTCCAGGTTGGCTGGTACAGCCCTTTCCTTCTTGCCTGCTTCGACCCTGCCACGGAGACGTTCCAGTCGGTTTGCCGGTGCATGAGCGGCTTCACTGATGCCTTCTACGTTGCTGCAAAAGCGCGGATGGGGGCCCAGGTCATACCAGGTACTTTTGTCCTTTGTGTATGACGGTCAGTAATTTTATGAATTGCAAGGACAGTTACAGGTACATGTGAAGAGGACTGCTTGATCTAGGTATGAGATTAAATTTGCGTCTGCAATTGAAGGCAATAAAACAGCGACCCAAAATGATGAAAAGAGCCTCTTGTTAAACTCATTCCAGCTTAATCTATCCTGGTCTGAATGGGGCTCATCAGAGTCTTTTTCTTACAAATCGGTGCAAAAATTTTGTCACGGTACTCAGTACCTAGACGTCTTCCTGTTCTTGTACATAGACGCGGTTTGTGCTCACCTTATAGGCACATGGTATATGGTACTCGTACTTGTTTGCAATCCTATCTACCTAATCTACTGAAACTAGGTTGTGTCGTCATCTTGCCATCTTGATCCTCTGGCATGGTACATGTTCAGCGTACAAGCTGAGCAACATTTTATTTCCAGTCTAGTTGCTCACCACTACTCAGATTCATGTGTCAAAATGCACAGGTCCAAAGTCCTACTACGATACGAGTGAGCACTGCGATGTATGGTTTGAGCCCTCAGAAGTATGGGAGGTATGTGTAGCAACTGTTTTTTTTTAGAGCTTTATAAAACTTATGAGTTCAGTGTGAAACACTTGAACTCAGGTTCTTGAAGTGTAGCATAAAGTGAGATGTTCTCACTTTCTGCTTTTCTCCGGTTTCTGCTTCCTTTCTCCATTCTTTTTAGTCCTTGGAGAACACATCTCTTTCTTTAGCATACTCCCCCCCCTCCCTCACCTCTTTTCTATATTTTAGTCTTTAGTTTTCTCCCGTTTCTCCGGTTTCTCTGAGTTGTTGTGTTCTCCTTGGTAATAATGACAGAGCCCTAAGCATCTCACAATGCAAGCAATATAGAACTGTGAAGGTAGAGTAGGATATGTGATGGTAATAGGCTAGAATAAGAAGGGGGGTGTTGTGCTCTTACCAGAGCGCTTTATTCTCGGTTTATTTTCAAGCCTGCATTCTGGTGTATATGAGTGCATCGGCTTTATTGTTGTAAGCAACTCCAATTAGGTAATTTGAAAAAGGTGGCCATTCGGCATTTGCCTCCTGCAGCATGACGGCAAGCTTCATCTTCCTTGGAGCAGGGGCTAGCATTTGAATTCACGCCTTGATTTGTTCTGCTGTTGATTGTATTTCGCTTTTTTGTCTGCTATGGCTGCAGGTGCGTGGGGCAGACCTTTCGCTCTCTCCTGTGCATGCTGCTGCTCGTGGCAGAATTCCAGACAGTGACAGAGGCGTTGCCGTGCGCTTCCCACGTTTTATAGGTATGATGTGTGATATGTGCGCATTTTTTGGGGCGGAGCCCCCTGGGGCGTAGTCCCCCTTATGTCCATGTCAAGTTTGACTAAAAGAATAGAGAGCTTTGAGCCTCCCAGGCCACCTCAGAGTGTAAAAATTGTATGAAATAGAAGCTAATTTTGCGCTGATTCTGGAACACCCCGGTCAAACCCCTCTCCAGTCGTGACTTCAAGGGGTCGCGTGTCACTGTTCCCCCCGGGATTCGATTGGGTGTTTTTATCATATATTTAGAATGCTTCCCATCATATTCTTAGCCCTTCTTCAGTGGTGTTGTTGAGTGTGGTAGAAGGCCGACCGACCCCAACACGCTAGCAGCACTTGCAGCAGCAGAGCAGAGACGGCAGCAGCTTCACAGTACTCGGGAGGACAGGCGAGCGAGGGCCCGGGAGAGGACCCGCGTCCAGCACTTGGCACAGCAACAGTCTCAGCCTGGCAATGCCACTCAGCAGGCAAAGGAAGCAGCAGCTCAGCCAGAGGTGGTGGCTTTGAACAACCGTATGGAGCTCAGGCGTTCGGAGGAGCAGAAGAAGGATTGCAGCCACCCTGGATTGCTCGCTCATCCGTGAGCACACAGCTGTTGAGGTATATATCGGAGGTCTTACACACCATTGGCAAGCAAACAGCTTCAGACACGGAATGATATGATAGGGACTGTGCAAACGCAAGAGCGGGGGGGTGAAGGGGGGGCGCAGCCCCCCCTAAATCGTCTAACTCATTTGGGTGCCGCTCTTCATTGCAAAGACCAGGCTGCTCAGGATGAACAGGAGCAGTTGGGGTGCAGAGGGAGTGCAGCCCCCCCTGAATTGCTCTCACTACATTAGGTGCAACTTCAATGCAGGTTGCAGCGCAGGCTCCGCCCCATTTTTTGTGATCCGCAGGATCACACCCTACTTGTTTATTGCTTAATTGACTGTCGCTTTCAGATTATCACAAACTGCTGAGTTTAGTGTAAAACACACTGACTACAGTTCTTCAGTGCAGCAAAAGTGATATGCCAAGTTATCTTGTTGTTTTGTAGTATTCTTGGTACTCTTAGCTTGATCTTAACTTCAGCTAGTTTACTATTGCCTCTTTGTTTAATTTCTTTCTTTGTAGTTGTGAGGGACTTTCCGCAGTTATGATTTTCCTTGATACCTTACCTTACCCTACTCATCCCCCACCCCAAATTTCAAAAATATCTAGTAAAATCCCGCACCTTCCCCGCCCCCTCAAATATATATTTTGCCCTTCCCGCATCAACCCCGCACGGCTTTTAGCCCTGTTCAGTACCAGTAAGCACTAACAACCTCAATGAAAGCGAACGCCGCAAAAGGGCAAAGGGAAGCGAACATGCTGTTTGCATATGAGTTTGCTCTCTGTTCTGCTACTATACGCCCTTCCCAATAAAATTGCTTCCTCTTCCTCTAGCCACTATCACTGCTGCTGCTCCTGCTGCTCCTGCGGCTGCTGCTGCTGCTTGTGTGTGCTGATGGTGTTGCTTGGGTGCGAGCACCCTTGGTGCGTGACCTCGTCTGCCCCACCTGTTCTGCTGTTAGACTGGGTTGCTCTAACCTGCTTTGCAAGCGTTGCAGATTGGTCCTCTTCAACCCCTACGCCTCCTCCCGCTCATCTTTCCCCTGCCACACAGCTTCCCCCACACGCGTGCCAATGCCCCTGTGTATAACAGCTGTGCCCCTGAGGTGTCCCCACAACCATATTGTGAGACTGTAGCAATCTTTCTTTGGCCTGCCAATCGACCTTTGGTTGGCAGCCTCCTCTGCCCGTTCTGCTTTTGCTTGCTGGCTCAGACGGTTGCCCTGCTGCTTGGCTGTCGCTGCGGCTTGCTTTCCAGAATTCCCCCTTGGGAGCAACCGGTGCTGGGGCTGGGGCTGCTGATGCTGCTGAGGCTGAGGCTGAGGCTGCCTGGTGCTGTGGGACAGGGGGCGGGGCGGGGGTTACCTCTCACTGTTCATGACCGACAATGACCCGGAAAGGGTTAATTTCACCAACCCAGCACAACTTCGCAGGTTCAAAATAGATATTATAAAGTACCGCAGTCACCCTGCAGGGCAAAAAACGACATTTTTGCGGGGTATTATAGGTAAGGTACGGCAATAAAATTCCCCGCATTCTGCATTTTATGATGCAAAAAAAGATCTCAATAACTCAGTTCCAGGGACACACCGCATTATTTTACATAAGTATACAAATAAGAAATGGTGGCTGTCAGGAGCGGAATATTTACCCTCCTTTTACGCAATGACTTTGCTGCGGTGGAGGACATTTCCTGTTCTTGGCTCAAGAGTTTTTGGTTGGAAACTGGCTCTGTTTCCTTTTCTGACCTTGGGGAAGTGGTTGCACTGCCTGAATAGATTTTTTGGCAAAGGCCCCCTCGTGGAGGCAGAAGCCCCTAGCGTAGGTGGCTTCCCACCACACTTCACACAAGCCTCCCTAGGCCCACCCAGGGCACCTCACGAGCTGAAACTTGACATAGGCTCCGAACATGAACTCATACCGCACCAGAAAACGTGGGGGGCCCTGGGGTGCGGCATGTGAAGTTGTAGAGAAGTTTTTGTTTGGAAGCTCCAGGAAGCTGCCCAGCATTCCTCAACTAAGCCCCCAGACCATTACCTGCTGGTGCAGTATCCATCAGCATACCCCCCTGGCTGTGGATGCTGTGCCAGGGGTGCGGATGTGTTCTGGCTGCAAAGTTCACGGTTGACCATGCAAGCAGAATCAAGTAATTCTAATTTCGATGGACTGTATAATTCAAGTTTAGTCATGTTAATGACACCGGAAGTTTGCTTGGACAGGGCCTTTCAGAATGTGGTCCGTGTTGGCATTGAAGTGCTTGTGGGGCGTCCAATTAAAGGCATGGAGCGTACGGTGCAGGTGCTTGCTGCGCACTGTGTGTTATAGTGGTGTTCAGACATTGAGGCTAGTTCAGACACAATGCTCGTATGTGCCCTGTCCTCTTAGCAGACAGGGAACAGCAGCAACGCATCCTCACGCTAATTCAGCAAAGCCTGCTCCAGCACAGCGCCGTGCGCATCAAAGCAGCGTGTGTGGGCAGAAAGGCATACACGCGCACACACACACATGCACGCACGCGCGCATTGCACAGACAGCACGTGATGGGCTTCGCCAATTATTCAGCGTTGCTACGATGCTCCCTCACCTGTCCTTGTAGAAGATGGAAACGGCAACAAGAGCTGCATTTTTATGTGCATACCTAACACACTGATTTGTATACCTAACACTTGACAGCAGCACCGGTGCTAGAAATCTCACAACAGGACTGTGCTTACATTCACTGACAGCTGAAAGGTTCAGAGACGGGCTGTCGCTTTGCTTATGGGCCTCAAAATGCTGAAGCAGTTCAGCTGTGCCCCAGGTCATGACGTCATGTTGACCCCCCTCATTGTCATCCAATTCCCCCAATTCCCTTCAAGTGTGTAGGGGCAAATCTATATTAATAATGTGGCATCAAATCAAATTGCACCTAACCCATACATTTTGTCGTATCGTGTTGCCCCTGCTCGTAGGGATTCGAGAAGACAAAGCGGTGGAGCAGGCCTCAGAGGCCGAAGTCATAGCAGACATGTACCTCTCCCAACGGAGGAGAAAAGGGGGAATCAATGCTCCTGCATAACAAAATTTCTGCATGTCAGAGTGTGCGCTTGAAAGTATTATATTTGTTTGTAAGTGAGATATAAAGATGATGTACATTAATTGCCAATGCAGGACCTGTTTCTAGTTGTGCTTCACTTTAGGGCCTGAGTCTGTGCTGTGTTATACTGTGCATCATTACGTTGTAAGCGACAAGATTTTTGAGGGGAGAGACAAATGCAGGAAACTAGCGTGCTGAAGCAGAAAAAAATAATGTGATTTGAGGTAATAACAGAATGAGTTGCTTGTACCATAGCAGGTTTTTTCAAAATTTTAATAATTTGCAGGATGGCATGCATTGATCAGGCTTGTTTAATTTTTTGTGCCACAAATTGATTGACTTGACATCGCTACGCTTGTTCTAGGCGGTGATTGCTATTTGTCCATCGTCATTCTTGTCATCTTGTTTACACTGCACACCACTCACTCACAGAGGTGTGGGAAAGAAAGTAAGGGGATATGAAGTTCGCGTATAGAGGTTACAGATTAAGCCATCAGAAAGTGCGACTGCTAGACTGCACTACATAGTACGTAATCACTGTTGAAATGTGAGGAGTGTTTGTTGTAACACCACGATTTGAAGCAATACCAGATTATCTTAGAGAGGGAAAAAAGGCACAAGCTCGTCTAAAAAATGCAAGTATAAGAAGATGGTGGTACCGGTATGAAAGGCATCTAGTGTTTTAGCAAAAATGACCGGTCTTGTTCGGTGTTTCAGATTGCTCTTTGAGTTTTACACTGCACCTGTAATTGGGGCCCATCCCAACATTCTAGGACTTGGCGGCGGTGGTGGCATAGTTAAGACTGCCGATAGAAAAACACTGCCCTGCACTGCGTATTTTTAATTTTCAATAGACAGGCAGCAAGCGCTCGAATGGCTGGCTTTATTTAAGTGCAACTCAATTAGGCTTGGTATTTTTGCTTATTTCATTGGTGAAGACATAAATTTGGCTCGCATGAGTAATATAGGCATTCGTTTTAGCCAAATTATTCTCATATTAATTTCAATTCCCAGGTTCCATGCACAAAATGAGATCAATTCTGCTTCTCTCAGCAGCTGTTCTAACGTTCACGTTGCATTTCTCTGGTGCGTGTTTATCATCATACATGGTCAGGTACAGGCATGAGGTATAACATTTGAGCTTAGATCTAACATGAAATTACATCATGACTACGACCAGGAGCAGCAGCTGCAGACGGCGGCTCGTGGCTACGGGCGAGGACAAGCTGGTACGGGGAGCCCGATTGGGTTGAGCCCTTTGTTGCAACGCTTGGTGGAGGGAGGTGAGATCAATAGAACTTAGAACTGTGTATGTCAGAGTATATTTCAAGGCGCCCCCTGGAGCCCCCTCCCCCCGCCATCTGGATTGGCGCCGGGGCCATGCCTCCCATGCCGCCTGCACAACAAAGAGTGTCCAAAAGACTTCCGACTTCCCCAAATCTGACTCGGCCATTAATTCTGGACCCCCCTCGAACCCTTAAGTACCCCTTGTAGCGCGTTTCCAACCCCACTTCAATTCCCCAACCGGAGGGAATTGAGTCCCTTCGGGACGATGGCTCCAACAGAGCTGAGGTCCGCCTGGAACCTTTGGAAGGCTGACTCAAGTGAGTTGAAGGATTTCAATATGGTTGCGTGCTCCATTGTGACTTTGGTGTGCATGCTGACACCCTCTTTGCAGATCAGCCTTCGGAGTTCTTGAGTGGGGCACATGTGGCTACACAAATGGAGATGGGACGATCATGACCGCAAAAGAGGAGGCTGAGGCATACTCAGGCAAAGAGCAATCTTAGAAAAGGCTCGCTTGTTGCATGGTGCTTCTTGCTGAACTTTGCTGCCTGTGTAAGCCTCTTGTACGTCCAAACCAGCGCACTGTGCCGCTGCAGATGACAACCCGGATTACGCTGGATCGTGTGGGCGCTGCTACGCAATACGGCAGTCTAGGGTGGCAATGCATGTGTGACATTGTCGCCTTCTTTCCTTATCTGAGAGAATGCGTAGGTTTATGAAACAGACTAATTTACGAGAAATCTCCTTAAATCAATGTCGGTCGCCCCCGTGAAAAACTCACCCCCCTGCCAGCCAAATAGTCTCACTTAACTTTGCACAAGCATATCTCTGCACCCACTCCACCATTCCGTGACCTGAGACGTGCATTAAATCGCTAATTTTTTGTTCAGCAGATGCTTGAAGGTTTGGGCACCATTCTTCACACAGTCCAACAATCTGCACCCTCTGAAATTCATAAATCATCATTTAACTGGCCGCAACTCTGGTGTGAGTTGGGGGTCGTGGACTGAATGGGCTGAATGGGAAAGGGGGTTGGAAAAAATATGCCAAAATCCAACCAGGCCACCGATTGACCCCATTTAAATTTTGTCGATGTCATATAATTTGCCCTCAACGCTGAGAGCAAAAACCGCGAGGAAACTCGAAGCAGATATGGAGCGACAGATTTTTTTGTATTTTCCCCCTGTGTCCCTTGTGTGAGTGCCTCCCACTCGCAGGCATTCCCAGTACCCCTGCCCCGATTTCGACATTGCAGTATTGTTATGTAACATATATAATGCTTATATCCTATAACGCTTATATCCTGAAGCAGAGGTCGATTGGGGCAACCTCAGAAAAGCACTTTTTCCCTGCCAAAGTGGGTGCAAAATACGCAGCGGGCCCCACAGAACCCCCCAGAACGCCAAAATTCCAGCAAATGTCAATGATTTAGATCTAAAATAAAGTATCTTGCATTCAGATGAGATACAGGGGGGTTTGAATTGGGTGGAGAGCTAAGTGAGATTGGTAGGGTGGGTTTTTCACGGGGGTGACCTGTCAACCTGTTATCAATATCAACAACTTCTCCTGCTCATTCGCTGCACACAGGTCAAGTACGTCGATGGACCTGTGCTTGGATTTCGAGACACCCCAACCCCCCTTGAGCATCTCTATTACTTTCCCAAGTTTGCTGATGTGCCGGTAGGTTATATTTCGTTCTTCTATTCTATGAGAGGCACTGCCTGGCAGCTAAATAAGGAGGTTGGAGGAGAAAGGTCAGAGGGAGAGGGAGAGCCCTCTTTCCAGGTCACGGCCTCTACATTTGGAATCATTTACCACCTCTTCATGCACCCTTCTTGCAGGGAGCATATTTTGTTCTTGAGACTGAGACGCGACAAACCGTAACATCATTGTACTACTGTTTTGCTGAACAATCGTTTCTTTCCTTGTTCAATACAACAGGATGAGCTTGGTAGAGAGTTCCCAGGAAATCCTACTGAGGCTGAAAACTTCTATATGGTCTCATGCTACAACAACGATCCTTCCGTGGTCAAGGTAATCTTACACCTTTGACCAATCTATATGTGCACAAGCACACATCCTGCACTGCGATCGTGCTTGCATGAATTCAACGACTTCGAAACATTGCCGTGCACTCTCTGCCCTGCCAAATTTGTAGCCTTTGATTGCACTCACAGATCATTGATGCATGTCCGTGCGTATATTGCCCATCTGGAAAGGAGTGCGGATACCAGGAAAGCTGCTGCTATAAGAGCATTGACCACCCCAAAGGGGTAATAACTCCGTTCTTATCTTAGATAGAATGGATAAATACGACGCTAGCTTGCTACTCTATGTCAGTAGGGCAGTTGCTTCCCACAGAATTGTTGTGGCAAGATCATACGTAGCTGTAGCTCAGACAGCCAACAAATCATTCTTCAATCCTCGTGGCTGAACATGTAGGGCCAACTCTCATTGGACCTCTCTTTCTGGTGAGGGACTTTTTTGTCTTGTATCTTAGGTCACCTTATTCTTCTCTTACCTGACAGTGCGTGCCGTGGTGTTGAGATAGTGCAAACCTCAAAAACGTGTGATGCGCCCTTTGCTTCATCATCCAGGGCATTCCAGCAGATGGCGCATCCTTCGTATGGCGTCATAATGGTCAGGTAGTGTCTTTTTTCTTGTTATCTCTAATTCTTCTTACCTCTCTGAGCCCTGCCTCTCTCTCTCTCTCTCTCTCTCTCTTTCTCTCTCTCTCTCTCTCTCTCTCTCTCTTTCTCTCTCTCTCTCTCTCTCTCTCTCTTTCTCTCTCTCTCTCTCTCTCTCTCTCTCTCTCTCTCTCTCTCTCTGTTTACAATGCCGCGGTTATCGCGAACAGATCGACTATCATCCAGTTGACTGTCAGACTCACAAGCCAATCCAATACCAGGTGTGATCCACGCTCAGGTCTGTTCTGCTCTAAACGTTTTTGTGTGCATTCAGATTTCCACTGCAGGAGTCAGAGTTCCAATCGTTGCTCACTGAATCCAGCAAACTTGCTTCAAGTTCAGTAGAAAGTCTTCCTTCAGCTATTTGACCGTTAAGCAATAATTTAGTTTCCAATGTGCAAGTCCATCTTTAAGGCATATTAAAAAATGTGGCGTTTACAATCTGCACTTCAATCAGGATTCATCAGCAGCACGCTGTACAAAGACATGGTTGGGGAGGGGTAGTCTTTGTTTGCCAGTAGAAATCCCTCAGAGAATGGAGACAACAACTTTTTGTGCGGGTGAGTGCAGACCGTCTGCTCACAGGTACACTCACTTTACACCAAAGATGTCATTGCAGGTGGCATTTTTAAAAGGCAGCTTTTTGCTTAACTGATGATGTTTCCTACTGGTGCACACAGGCTGATGGAGAAGGCATTGGGGGAAGTGCAGCTGCCTGTGCGGAAATATTTGAGGGATTGGGCATGACTTGGTGGGCAAGAGGTAAACAAGCTCATTTTGGGTATCCAATTTTTAAGGTAGAGCATTGCAGCTCACTTTACAGTTGGTTTGTTGCTTGTGCCACGCACTACGCAGGAGCTGGTATTCCTAATTTTGAGCCATTTGATGGTGTTGAGACTCTGTCATTTTGGATTAAAAACAAGGGTTCTCCTGGCTCTTCCCTGCCCATCCGAGTAAGTCTGGAAAGATGGCTGCCAAAGCGAGTATGCAACCTGATCATCAAATTACCAAAAGTAACGTCAGGAGCGCTTAATGCTTAGAGAGTCGGAAGGGGTTTTGACCAATGTTGAAAAAACGATTGATTCATGTACGCCACATCTCCTGCTTGTGCAGCTGATTGTATCGGGTGACGCCACCAAGCCCTAAAACTCCCCGGAGCCTCTTCCTGGAGAGCCTGAGCCCGCCTTCTGTGATTCTGAGGTATGCAAGTACTTTCTTTTACCTGTTTGTGAGGAAAAGCCACTGAGTTGGTATAAAAGCAGCAAGAAGCAAAGCTCTTGTGCCTACAACTTGCTTGCCACTTCGATCATCGTGCCATTTGTAGAAAAAACATTGCTATTCATCTTCACTCAACATGTAAATTCTTGCTTTTGCAGGCTCTAAGCGACATAGAGTTTTGCGTCGACGAGTTCCAGTTGCTGTGAAGACCAATTTTGTTGCAATGCAACTTGCGGCCCCGTTATGCTTATTACACTCAACCACATCTTTAGTTCATGTAGTGTTAAGATCATCAGAGATCGATTTTTGATCTTGTTGTGTTGCTGCTCACATCATCTCCCAATTTTTGCTTTATACCTATGTCTTAATTTGGCTGACCGTTTTTGTGTTGTGTCGACAAGGCCATTTGGGGTGGATATCAAGGTAAAATCAGCTTAGCACTAGACTTGATTAAACTAATACCTAGTAGATCTAGTGGAAAAAGAGTATTGCATGAAATATAATTATCTCAACGGCTGGCTCATCAATGGTTGCTGAACGAGTAATCTGCTTTTCTGGCTAGTTAAAGAGCGTAGGTAGTGTAGCACACCAACGATATAGATGGAAGGTTCGATTGTGTCCTGCAGCATCCAATGGATGCAAAGCCACACAAACCCCCACCTGGATGATTAGGAGAAGGGAACTGTGAGCATGCAAATACTTCCGGCATGGATTAGGAACCTGAAGAATACAAGAGGAGGGGCTTTTGAGTAGGGTATTTTCTAGGGTTACACCAGATGTCAGTAACTGAGCTGCTGAGACGGGTTTGGGCATGACATGACTGCTCAGAGTAACGAATTGGTGGCTCTGCAATCGGCTAATGATCCGTCAATCCCTGAGCCGCTCCCACCACTCCTTTGAAGACCCATACCCCTTTCAGTTGCTGTTGACATCGTGCTTTGTGAGCAACCAGAACAGCGTCGGGTGGCAAAACACCTGGTCCGCCTGCCTAGGTGCATGGTGCCGTTTTTCCTTACATCATCATATCTTCCCTCTTTAAGCATGACTAGACATTTTCCCCTTTCCCTTTTTGTCAATGTTGTTGATGATTTTGGGTGACTGTGACTGCTGCTGCAGGCACTGAGGGGCTAAGGGTAACTCACGTGCTCTATGCTGGTGACCTGAATCTTGCAGCTAATGATCCAGTCCAATTGCAGGAAATGTTGAACCGTCTGGAATTGTATGCTGTTAGGAAAGGATTTGCTTACAATGAATGTTCAGAAATCCTAATCGTTAATTCCAATGTGTACCAAAATTATGCAGTTTTTCCTGTTTTTCGTCTCTACAATCAGGAGCTTGTAGAGAGAGATAATCTCACCTAGTACCTGGAAAAGAAAAAGAAAAGAAAAACTACGCAGGCAGTAAAAACCACTCCCCACATAAATTAAGGAAAAGGAGCCACTTTGGTACCGAGTACCATAAAGCTCCTCCACCGCGGAAAGGAAAGGAAAAATCAATGGGGATCAAGAGGGTTGCAGGCTTGGCCTGAAACCGGCTCCTGATAAGAGTTGATAACAGTACTGGAAAGGGCACGTCTGGTATGGACAATTTTAGTAGCAAAGTTCACAGTGTGCACATGGAGCTTGGAGGCAAGCTTCTTAACTCTTTGAGAATCGAGACCCAGTTCCTTGAAAGGCTTCAGAGTGTGAGTGTTGTAGATGGTGCCGCCCACACCCAAAAGGATGATGTGAAGAGTAACAGAGGCTCCTTGGAGAATGTTGCAGAGGTCTACGTGCTGTTCCTTTGCGGCGTTCAGCTGGCTCTGAGGTCTGGTGTCCTCACAGTACTTGATCTCGACAAGGTGGATGTCACGTCGAGGTTTATTTGCTGAGGTCTTTAGGTCGGTGCTGTCTGGGGTTGGTGGCTTTACTGGTGGCTGGCGGTGCTGCTGAGGTGCTCCCAGTCTCCCTCAATTGCCCCCTACCACTTCGAAGAACCCACCCACCTACATTAGTTTGTTGTTTTTGTGTTTTTGCAGCGATGGGAGTAACCAGCACAAAATCTGGGCGGCTGGAGGTAAATCTGTCTTTATTTGGGAAGCAGGGTGGGAAGAGCCATTTGGGAACAATTATACTTTCGGCGGTTTCAGGAATCTGGAGGTTTTGCATGGTCATCCGTTCGTTGCTGCCTATATCTTTGGAGACAATGCATGATCCTAAGGAGCCTGTTTTGCTGATAGCCTTAAAGATCATGCGGCATGCTATGTTGTGTCTTTTGGTGATCATGTTCCTTATTTGCGTGTGTTGGCACCCAGAAAGGATGTGCAGGACACTGTCTACTTGTGGGCAGAGGGGGCAAGTTTGACTTGTAAGAGTTTGAACAATACCACATGTTTTTGATTATATAGGGTGCCTGTTCTGTATTTCATAATGATACATTTGGTCTTAAAAGGGACATCGGATGATGTTAGGTAAGCATTGCTAGCGGCTCCATTGGCAGTGCCGTCCTTTATGAGGGTCTGGTAGTACGCAAGGTAGTTCGCTTCAGTTTTGGCATTTCCCAATTTATGGAGAAAATGCATGTGTGTTTGAAGGGCGTCACGGTGGTTTGGTAGGTACCACAGCTTTGGGGGAGGAGAATGGGCCATGTTTGTTGTATGGGTATGATTATGGGTTCGGTTTTCTATGTCTTCTTTTGCAAGCCAGTGGATGTTGTAGAAGGGATTTCCCTCAGGGCCTCCTACCTGTTTTGATGGAGGTGTCTGCAAGGTCGGAGAAGGTGGTGGCTGACTTTTTAGCAAGGGCGTCAGCATGCTCATTAGTACCGATAATACCGGCATGGGACTTTACTTTGAAGAAGAAGATGGGCGATGGTGATTGGCAGATTGCTTTAGCAATGGATTGAAGGACATCTCCTTGGATGTGGTGGCGATGGAGATTCGGGTGTGACAGCTGCTTTTTGATTTGGCGCAGTGATGTAAGGCTGTCTGTGGCTATATGTGAGTAGCCGTGTATGACTGCAGCTGCTATAGCTGCTAGCTCTGCACGTGAGATGGTGTTGGTTATACCCATGCCTTTTGGGTTTACATAATGGGAAACGTTGAAACGTTTAAGTGAGGGTGGTATACACCTGATCCGGTGTCTTGCCCTTCTTCATTCTTTTGGAGGCTGCCACCAGTGTAAGTCCAATCCCGCCAATCTTTTACTTTACGAGTTAGGTTTTGGCTGTAGCTGTTTTGGGGTGCTTTGTCGATATTACAATTATGAGGTTGGTCAGTGCTAATCAGGGCACTTGTTTTATCTGGACCTTCTGGGGCTTGAGGGTGGTCATTGGGTAGCTTATTAACTTTGTTGAGTCCTGAGTGTTGTCCGGAACCTAAGGCTGTTTGGTAGGGATGGTTATGTATGTTTTGAATTTCCCACTTTGCCTCAGGGATTTCTTTGGCAAGTTCTTTTAGCCTCCCTTGTTGTGAGCATTGAGGCAGACCCTGCCCTTGGTGCTCCATATGGCAATGATCTGCAATTCCCAGGTGTGTTTGGAAAGTGGTATTTGTATGTTGTTCCAGAGGGGCACTTTCGCATACTGGAGTTGGGTTGATGGGATGGTGCCCAGGAATTTACACATGTGTGGGTATTTGCGGCAGAGTGATGCATAGGGATTTGTGGTCATTTTTTAATTCCAGGAAGGGAGGAGCATGAATGTGGCTGTTTCCTCTGTGCTGGCAGCAGCAGAGTAGATGGCGTGTCTTGTTGCCAAGAGCATGGTGTTTTCATGGTAAATGGGATGGCAGATGGAGAACCCAGGAAATCGGGAGGAGGACAAGGCAATGGTGTTTGCCCCAAACACTTTGTCCCTTGGGTGCTCACTCCATAATGGGGGAATTTGGGGTCATGGTCGAGGGGGGATGCCATTTTTTCTTTAGTGACCAGGGCCCACTTCTGAAAGCAAGGCGGTGATGTGGGAGGGAAGTATCCGTGCGAAGGAGTCTTTGATTTTCTTGTTTGTATGTTTAGAGGCAGAGATGTCTTTACGTGCAATGAGGCCTAGCTACAAGTTCTGATGCAAAGCTAATGGGAGAAGGTTGGACGTGATCGTGTAAACCGCTGCGTTTTGACCTGTCAAAGGCCTTTCGTAGTATGTGAAGGCGCTCGGGAGTAATCATACCTTTACATTTTCCGTCGACATTGTAAATACAGGCTACTGTGTCAGTGTACACTTCAGGAAACATAGCGTCATCTGGGGAGGATAGGATACTCTTTTCTTGATACTCCATGAGATCAATGTTTATGATCCATTACTCACAATGCCCTGTGGCAGTATGGTCAGCCTGTGGGTTGGTGGGTTGGATTTTAAAACTAACTTTGTTTCAAAGATCGACATTGTAGGGTTGGTACTTGTTGCCCTCTTGGATGGCAGAGAACCCTTGTTTTTGAAGATCATTTAGGTGTTCATCTGGTGCAGGCTGAGATAAGTTTGGTGCGGTGATATGCTCTTCAAACGTATTGAGGCTCTGCTTGAAACTTTCACACGTGCTTTGTATTTCCTCTGGCTCCCAGGTTGGGTTCCATGAATCTTCCACAATCTCTCTTTTTTGAGAGTAGAGGATACGATTTTCCTTTTCATTCTGATTCAGAATAATACAGGCAGGGCAGGCCCGCCCATGAATCATTGGCATCAATAGCTTCCCTTTCAGTGGCATTGCAGGAGCTTGTTTTAAGCAAACATTGCCAGTCGTATCACAAGTGGTGTGGGAGTTCTGAGAGTGGTCCTAGAGGTTCTCCTTTTTCTATCCCCTCCTACTTGTACAAGGATTTGGACAAACATGTGTTGAGAAATTTCAGCATGTTCAGATTGCGAGCACACCATTTGAGAGTGGAGTCTTGCAAATGGCATGGTGGTTCTAGCATTTGTGATAAATGTGAGTGTGGAGAAGTTCAAGATGAGAAGCATGTGCTTTTCTTCTGCAAGTGTGCTGAAGTGTGCG
>Ga0307945_1001205_pt1:0-10000 | contig 19831 bp, 20 predicted proteins | sample OrgLakmetagen228_FD_201818 | JGI IMG/M metagenome (GOLD analysis project Ga0307945, IMG submission 201818) | Saline water microbial communities from Organic Lake, Antarctica - #228 | ecosystem: Environmental > Aquatic > Non-marine Saline and Alkaline > Saline | place: Antarctica: Organic...
TACATACCTACGTGCATGCACGATGTACATACCTACGTGCATGCACGATGTACATACCTACGTGCATGCACGATGTACATACCTACGTGCATGCACGATATACATACCTACGTGCATGCACGATGTACATACCTACGTGCATGCACGATGTACATACCTACGTGCATGCACGATGTACATACGGTTCCGTCCAACTCAAATTATGAGAAAAGCATACCCGTTGAACACACTTTGATTTAATTTGCGGCGTAGTTTTACTTCAGTTTATCCTGGATATGACTTGCTCCAGGCAAAAAAAAGGGTCGACTTAATGCAGGCGCATGGCTGGTGTAACTTAATGCAGGCACGTGGCTGGTATGACTTAACGCAGGCACATGGCTGGCATGACTTAATGCAGGCACGTGGCTGGTATGACTTAATGCAGGCACGTGGCTGGTGTAACTTAATGCAGACACGTGGCTGGTATGATTTAACGCAGGCACATGGCTGGTGTAACTTAACTCAGGTACGTGGCTCGTATGACTTAACGCAGGCACGTGGTTGGTGCAACTTAATGCAGGCACGTGGCTCGTATGACTTAATGCAGGCACGTGGCTGGTATGACTTAATGCAGGCATGTGGCTGGTATGACTTAACGCAGGCACATGGCTGCTATGACTTAATGCAGGCACATGGCTGTTTTGACTTAATGCAGGCACATGGCTGTTATGACTTAATGCAGGCACGTGGCTGGTACCCTCTGCGCAAAGGCAATTGGCTCAACTGCAACTTTTTGGAAGCAGCACCTGGCACACAGCAAGCTGTGCTGCAGGCCTGCTTCAGGCTAGCTATTCCGCAGGCTGCTCCACCCAGGTGAGCTGTAACGATACGTATGGGAACACTATTGCTCTCAAGTATGCCTTTTACAACGCGCTGCTGCATGAGTATCCAGAAGGCGTGCTCCAGGCTGTACATTCCACAGGCTGCTCTGATCAGGAAAGTAAATTGCATGCCTGCTTCAGGCTATCTATTCTGTAGGTTTCTCCAATCAGGAAAGCAAATTGCAGGCCTATTTCAGGCTGTCCATTCTGCAGGTTTTTTCGATCAGGTGAGCAAACCGCAGGCCTGCTCCAGGCTGTCCATTCTGCAGGCTTCTCCAATTAGGAAAGTAAATTGCAGGCCTACTTCAGGCTAGCTATTCTGCAGGTTTCTCTGATCAGGTGAGCAAATCACAGGCCTGCTTTAGGCTGTCCATTCTGCAGGCTTCTCCAATCAGGAAAGTAAATTGCAGGCCTATTTCAGGCTAGCCATTCTGCAGGTTACTCTGATCAGAAAAGTAAATTGCAGGCCTATTTCAGGCTATCTATTCTGCAGGTTACTTTGATCAGGAAAGTAAGTTGCAGGCCTAATTCAGGCTATCTATTTTGCAGGTTACTCTGATCAGGAAAGTAAGCTGCAGGCCTATTTCAGGCTATCTATTCTGCTGGTTGCTCTGGTCAGACAAGTAAATTGCAGGCCTGCTTCAGGCTATATATTCTGTAGGCTGCTCTGATCAGAAAAGTAAATTGCAGGCCTATTTCAGGCTGTCCATTCTGCAGGCTTCTCCAATCAGGAAAGTAATCTTCAGGCCTATTTCAGGCTAGCCATTCTGCTGGTTGCTCTAGTCAGAAAAGTAAATTGCAGGCCTATTTCAGGCTGTCCATTCTGCAGGCTTCTCCAAGCAGGAAAGTAAATTGCAGGCCTATTTCAGGCAAGCCATTCTGCAGGTTACTCTGATCAGCAAAGTAAATTGCAGGCCTATTCCAGGCTAGCCATTCTGCAGGTTGCTCTGATCAGGAAAGTAAATTGCAGGCCTGTTTTAGGCTATCTATTCTGCAGGTTTCTCCGATCAGGAAAGCAAACCGCAGGCCTGTTTTAAGCTGTCCATCCTGTAGGCTGCTCTGGCCAGGAAAGTAGTTTGCAGGCCTATTTTAGGCTAACCAATTTGCTGGTTGCTCTGATCTGGAAGGTAATCTGCAGGCTTGTTTCAAGCTAGCCATCTTTCAGGCTGCTTGCCTAAGTAGGTGTGCAATAGAAGTGTAAATATAGGCGGTGACATGAAAAGCATGTTTTCAGGGTGTTTTTTATTTTTTATTGTTCGTTCAATTCATACTCAGACTAATTCGTGCTGCTCTAAGAGCTTAAAAAACAAAATAGAGCATGAGGGCTAAGGAAACCACTTTTCACATTGAGTTCAGGGGAATCAAAGCCACGGCATAAAAACAGGCACCGTCGGTTTCACAAAACCACTGCAGGCTTTTGCTACAACCTTTGAGCATTACGGGTTGATACCTGGATCAAACTCCCTCCCAACCACAACTGCACTGTGTTTGAGTTATGCTTGAATTGAATCTCATCAGGGAATACATAGACTTTACATGCACAAATGCAGTGCTGAATCGTGTGGCCTTGGAACACACTCTATGTGTACGTAAGAGCAGTGTCGGATCGTGTGGTCTTGGAACACGCTCTATGTGTACGTAAGTGCAGCGCTGAATTGTGTGGCCTTGAAACACACTCTGTATGAACGTAACTGTGTAGTGTTGGCTCGTGTGGCCTTGGAACACGCTCTAAGTGTACGTAAGTGCAGCGCTGAATTGTGTGGCCTAAAACACACCCTTATGTACATGGGTGTAGTGATGGTACCACTAAGTGGTCTTTGAGACGTAATCAAACTATAACTAGAAAGTTTCTACCTGTATTCTATGTCACGTGCGCCACATGTACTCACGCAAACAATAATTAACATCTGAATTGATTAATTGCTGCCTCCATCATGAAAGAGCTTCACGGTACCCGGTACCAAAGTGACTCCTTTCCCTAAATAATTTGGGGGGTGGCTTTTTACTGCCTGCAGCGTAACGTGGCCAGCGTAAAGCTTTTGGCCACGTTGCGCTGTGTGCAAAAAAAGTAATACCTACGCAGGCAGTGATTAATCACCCCCCACATTAATGAAGGCTTGGGTTACACTGTATGGAAAAAGAAAAAATGCACTGTATGCAATGGTGATGAATTCATTAATGTAGTGTGGACCGAGCAAATTAGGAATGTGCTCTAACTGTAAGCAATAGTGATTAAATGTAGTTTGGATTGAGTAACTTAGGAATGTGCTCTAACCATAATCAGCGTACACTCCTGTTTGCTGTGCACGTAAATACCTCAAAATAAAAAGTCACTGCGAGACTGAGAGGACTGGGAGTATTGAATGTTCTTGACCTGTAGTCTACGTACACTCCTGTATGCTGTGCACTTTAATACCTCAAAACCAAAAAGACATCACTTACATGCAGCGCGGGTCTGAGTGGACTGGGGAGCTTTTGAATGTTCTTGACCTATAGTCTACGTACACTCCTGTATGCTGTGCACTTTAATACCTCAAAACCAAAAAGACATCACTTACATGCAGTGCGGGTCTGAGTGGACTGGGGAGCGTTTGACTGTTCTTGACCTGTAGTCTACGTACACTCCTGTATGCTGTGCACTTTAATACCTCAAAACCAAAAAGACATCACTTACATGCAGTGCGGGTCTGAGTGGACTGGGGAGCTTTTGAATGTTCTTGACCTGTAGTCAGCGTACACTCCTGTATGCTGTGCACTTTAATACCTCAAAACCAAAAAGACATCACTTACATGCAGTGCGGGTCTGAGTGGACTGGGGAGCTTGCTGTGCCTGGAATTCACCAGAGCAGGTGTGCTGCCATAGCAAACATAACAGCGTTGTTAACAGCATTGTTAACAGCGCTCTGCTGTGCCTGAATTTTTACCAGAGCAGGTGCGCTGCCATTGCAAACATTACAGCGCTGTTAACAGCGTTCTGCTGTGCCTGAATTTTCACCAGAGCAGGTATGCTGCCATAGCGAACATAACAGCTATGTTTTATTTCCATTTACCGTTTGTAACAGCGTTTACAACAGGCGTGTGTTTATCTGCTTTAAGCGTTTGTAACAGCGTTCATAACAGGCGTGTGTTTATCTGCTTTAAGCGTTTGTAACAGCGTTCACAACAGGCGTGTGTTTCTCTGCTTTAAGCGTTAATGACAGCGTTCATAACAGGTGTGTCTTTTCTCTGCTTTAAGCGTTTGTAACAGCATTCATAACAGGCGTGTGTTTCTCTGCTGTAAGCATTTGTAACAGCGTTCATAACAGGCGTGTGCTTATCTGCTTTAAACGTTAATGACAGCATTCACAACAGGTGTGTCTTTTCTCTGCTTTAAGGGTTAATAACAGCGTTCATAACAGACGTGTGCTTATCTGCTTTTAGCGTTTGTAACAGCGTTCATAACAGGCGTGTGATTGTCTGATTTAATCGTTTGTAACAGCGTTCATAACAGGCGTGTCTTTTCTCTGCTTTAAGGGTTTGTAACAGCGTTCATAACAGGTGTGTCTTTTCTCTGCTTTAAGGGTTAATAACAGCGTTCATAACAGGTGCGTGAATATCTGCTTTAAGCGTTTGTAACAGCGTACATAACAGGCGTGTGTTTATCTGCTTTAAGCGTTAATGACAGCGTTCATAACAGGCGTGTGTTTCTCTGCTTTAAGCGTTTGTAACAGCGTTCATAACAGGCGTGTGTTTCTTTGCTTTAAGCGTTTGTAACAGCGTTCATAACAGGCGTGTGTTTCTCTGCTGTATTCGTTTGTAACAGCGATCATAACAGGTGTGTGATTATCTGCTTTAAGCGTTTGTAACAGCGTTCAAACAGGCGTGTGATTATCTGCTTTAAGCGTTAATGACAGCGTTCATAACAGGTGTGTGTTTATCCCTGCTTTCTTGCCTTCAGTCTGATTGACAGCTTAGTTTGGAACGCACTACGGCAAAATTGGGAATAATGCCGATGGTTATGAGCCAGTCTAAATGGCAGAGTAGCTGCATGGCTGGCATAATTCCACACTACAAATGTTGCACTGATGTTGCAAGGCCGGCATAATTCCACACTACAAATGTTGCACTGATGTTGCAAGGCCGGCATAATTCCAGACTACAAATTTTGTTCTGATGTTGCATGGCTGGCATAATTCCACACTACAAATGTCGCACTGATGTTGCATGGCTGGCATAATTCCACACTACAAATTTGGTTGGCATAAAGTATCACACTAAAAGTTCAGCTGGCATAATATCACACTACAAATGTTGCTGATTGCTCTAAGCCTGTTAACAAGCATCGCGTTGCACTTTTTTGGATCGTGTATCGTGTATGCACTTTTTTGGATTGTGTATCGTGTATGCACTATTTTGGATCGTGTATCGTGTATGCACTTTTTTGGATCGTGTATCGTGTGCACTTTCTTGCATCGTGTATCGTGTATGCACTTTTTGGATCGTTATCGTGTATGCACTTTTTCGGATCGTGTATTGTGTATGCACTATTTTGGATCGTGTATCGTGTATGCACTTTTTTGATCGTGTATCGTGTATGCACTTTCTTGCATCGTGTATCGTGTATGCACTTTTTTGGATCGTGTACTGTGTATGCACTTTTTTGGATTGTGTATGTCTGCTTGGCGGATACAATTAGTACTCTCTGTGTTCACATCTTGGATACACAGATCTCACAGGATCTGCAAATAGTACTGCTCTCTGTGTGTGCATATCTTAGATACACAGATCTTAAGAGATCTGCAAATAGTACTGCTCTCTGTGTGCATGTCTTAGTTGCACAAATCTCAAGAGCACAGCTCCGCAGATGGTGCTGACTGATCTCCCTATTTCACAGGCATAGCAGTGCATATAGTTTTCACCTCAGCCTACGTGTTTGACAAACACCACCTTGGAGAATTGGTTGCCAACCTTACAGCCGTGCGTTCCTACTCATGCCTGCTTTACTCCTCCCTTATACTCTGCACTTAACACTAATCTCTGTTGCGTACCACCTTGGTTTGATCAGGACCTTAATTTACACACACGCACACATGCACACATACACAAACACTTTACTCTCAGGGAGTGAGCACTTTTCACCATTCTTGGCTGCGCTGCACCTTGTTTTGATCAGCATTTTAATTCACATTTAACACTTTGCTTCCCAGGGAGTGCGCGCTTTTCACCATTCTCTGCTGCGCACCACCTTGGCTTGATCAGCATGCCTGTACAAAAACTTCAGTTGCAGCAAACGCAGCAGCAGCAGCGGCAGCAGCAGCAGCAGCAGCAGCGCCAGCAGCAGCAGCAGCAGCAGCAGCAACAGGGCCAGCAACACAAGCAGCTACAAGAAAAAACTCCACTCTTACTTGACACACATGGAGGTGCTCCTAGCAGTAGTGCCTCACATTTAACTGCCACCCAACAGAGTAATGAACCCTACACACATGGAGGTGCTCCTAGCAGTAGTGCCTCACATTTAATTGCCACCCAACAGAGTAATGAGCCCTACACAATTGCTGTGGAGCTTGAGCTCCTACAGGTACGTTTTGTGTCGCAATGCCCAGGTTTCCTTCTCCCTACTACATCTCAAGGCCTGTTACAGTTGCTTGTAGGGTGAGCCAGAACTATATGTTTGTACGCATTTTTGATGTGCATACGGTATTTTAAACAGGAAATAAATACGTGCATACACACGGTGTATACACACGGTCCTGGCCCACCCTAGTCGTCTGGCCTAGAGAACAAACTATACAGGCAATGAAAACCATTTCAAACAATAATTAGGAAAGGGAGCCACTTTGGCACCGGGCACAGTAAAACTCCTCCACCAATAGAATAAGAAAACGATCAATGGGGATCAGGAATGTCGAAGGCTTGATCTGAAACCAGCTCCTGATAAGAGTTGATAATAATATTAGAAAGTGCGCGTCTAATATGGACAAGTTTGGCAGCGTAGTAATTTAGAATGTACATGAGGCAAGTTTCTTAGCTCTTTGAGAGTCAAACTCCAGTCTCCTTAAAAGGCTCCTGTGTGTGAATGTTGTAGAGGGTGCCATTCACTCCCAAAATGATGGTGTGGAGGGTTGCAGAGGCTCCTTAAAAGATGGTAACAATATCAGGAGGTACCTTTTTTATTTCCTTACTCTTCTTTTTCCTTGTACATGTTGGCAATTTAGCCGCATAGTAGGGAGTTTTTATGCTACTTCTCCTCGACCTACGCAATACCCCCAAAGTCAGAAATTGCCACCCAATATAATTTTATAACCCGTCTTGTAATCTGCATTGCAGAAGGAATGTGTGTAGTAGGCTGAAGTAGCCAGGCTTTGATCCCGCCCCTCTGTGGAAAATGAGGGAATCCATCACATTGCAGGCCCACATATTAAGCAAAATAATAAATAATGGAAGGAAGCATCCCAAAGCAGAGGACCATGTGTCAAGCAGCAACCATGGAAGTTTCTGTGCCTGGTGAAAATGATTCTTTGAATTAAAAAAGGCCTTTTTCTTTATGCCACCCTGCAGGCCCACGTGTTCAGCAGCAAAGAGGCGCACAGGAGAGAGCATGCCGCCTCTGATTAGAAAAACGCCTCTGATTGAAAAAACGCCTGTGCTTATTAACGCCCTGCAGGCCCACGTGTTCAGCAGCAATTGTTTTGGAAGGAAGCATCCCAAAGCAGAGATTTATGTGCATTAATAACGCCTGTGCTTGTTAACGCCCTGCAGGCCCACGTGTTCAGCAGCAAAGAGGCGCACAGAAGAGCATGCCGCCTGTTGTTCAACACACCCTGCTCTGTGCTACCACGACTTGCGTGAGTCTTTATATATGTTGAGCAAGAACGTTTTTAAAATGTTTGCTCGCTCACTCGCTCTTCTCTCTCTCTCTCTCTCTCTCTCTCTCTCTCTCTCTCTCTCTCTCTCTCTCTCTCTCTCTCTCTCTCTCTCTCTGTGTGTGTGTATACATTTATATATACCTAAAAGTGTATGTCTCTGTCTGCCTTTCCACATATACATACATTGGTGCTTTTATCTAATTTCTACACACCTCCCGTATATCCTCTCCTGTCTGCTACCAGGGTGGGATTCATTAGAGGCATAAGGACAAGATTTAATAGGGGCATCATTTGAGCCTTACAGCCGTGGTTGTTCCATACATTGCTCCACCTGCTGCTAGCAGGGTGGGCTTTATCAAAGGCATCAAGGACGCGGTGGAGGATGAGGCAGCCCTTAGATATTGGTGGAGGGTTGAGGCTCCTGCTCTGGATTTGCCATTTCCCCTCCCTCCTTTATATTATGAGATCTCACAGGTATGAAAAAGAGTGATGCAGGAGAGGATCTCATGTATAATGATGTAGAGTTTAAACTAGGGTTGGTCAGAACCATACATTTATGGTGTGTATGTGGATTGTTTGGCAGGAAAATCCCCAAATGTATATACAGTGCAGGCCAATGGCCAACCCTGAGAGTTAACGCACCGTTGAAGAGGTACCCTCTATGCTTACCTGCCATTTACCCTTCCTCCCTTGTACTTTGAAACCTCACAGCAGGGATGAAGAAAATAGTGTTTCAGGAGAAGCTCTACTAGGCCTGGTACTAGTAGAGCCTCCCCTGATCTTATGTAATGATACAGATTAAAGACATCTTATGTTATGATGGAGAAGATGGTATGGTATGATGGAAAGGCTCTCATGTTCTGGTGGCAAAGATTTTATGTTATGATGGAGAAGATCTTATAATGGAGAAGATTTTTTATTAAGGATCTTATGATATGATGGAGAGGCCCTCGTACTATGATGGAGAGTAAGCGCAACTGGCTGGCATGAGAAAAGGGTACTATGCATAAGACAATATACCCCGCAGGATGTTGATTAGAGTTTAGCAATAATGATGAACGTTAACACACAAGAACAGCAACAAGACAAAAAATGTATTGGCCACGCCGAACTTGTCGATAGAGAGTGTGCAAATGTTATGCCATGTCTTGAAAGAGTACTGCGATGTACGCTGTTATCTCTCTTTCTGCTCACGCACAATTCAATGGACGTCGATGAAGACAGTGGAGCTTGCAGAGTGTGGGATGTGCACTGTGTGCTGTTATTCAACTCATCTACTTGCACATGTTTTTCAGGACGTTGATGCAGACTGTGGAGAGTGCAAAGTGAAAGACGTGCACTGCGTGCTGTTAATCGATTCATCTGCTTGTACATTGTTTTGCAGGATGTTGATCCAGACAGCGGAGCGTGCAGATTATGAGACGTGCACTGCGTGCTGTTAATCATCCCATCTGCTTGCACATGTTATGCAGGACGTTGATCCAGACAGTAGAGTGTGCAGATTATGGGACGTGCACTGCGTGCTGTTATCCAACTCATCTGCTTGCACATTGTTTTGCAGGACGTTGATGCAGACAGTGGAGCGTGCAGAGTGTGGGACGTGCACAGCGTGCTGTTATCCAACTCATCTGCTTGCACATTATTTTGCAGGACGTTGATGCAGACAGCGGAGAGTGCGGAGTATGGGACGTGCACTGCGTGCTGTTATCCAACTCATCTGCTTGCACATGTTTTGCAGGACGTTGGTGCAGACAGTGGAGCGTGCAGAGTGCGGGATGTGTGCACTGCGTGCTGTTATCCAACTCACTAGGCACTTAGGCAAATCGCGAGTATACAGGTGTACTTTGGGATCTTTGATCTGTTCGGGTACTCCGCCAATGGTGGGCATGCGAGTACCTCTGGAATCGTATGAGTCTCAGGTATCCGGAGGTGTGCAGTTTGTAAGCCAAGTATCTGCTTGCACATTGTTTTGCAGGACGTTGATGCAGACAGCGGAGAGTGCGGAGTATGGGACGTGCCAGCTTGCTGTGTGTGGTGCCATCCAGGTCTCTCAGCAACACGGGGCAGCGCTGCTGCTGGACCTTGCTCAATGGGCCAAGTCTTGTGCCAGGTATGTGTTTTCTTGTGTTGCGTTTTATATGTTAGCCAAGTGATCTTTCTTTTGTGCGTTTTATATGTAAGCCAAGTGACCCTTCCTTTGTGCATTTTGTATGTAAGCCAAGTGATCTTTCTTGTGTGCGTTTTATATGTAAGCCAAGTGACCCTTCCTGTGTGCATTTTGTATGTAAGCCAAGT
>Ga0307945_1001205_pt1:15000-19831 | contig 19831 bp, 20 predicted proteins | sample OrgLakmetagen228_FD_201818 | JGI IMG/M metagenome (GOLD analysis project Ga0307945, IMG submission 201818) | Saline water microbial communities from Organic Lake, Antarctica - #228 | ecosystem: Environmental > Aquatic > Non-marine Saline and Alkaline > Saline | place: Antarctica...
GGTGAAAGCTGTGTGATCTCAGTTAGGTGAATGCTGTGTGATCTCAGTGAGGTGAATGCTGTGTGACCTCAGTGAGGTGAATGCTGCGTGATCACAGTGAGGTGAATGCTGTGTGATCTCAGTGAGGTGAATGCTGTGTGATCACAGTGAGGTGAGTGCTGTGTGCTCTCAGTGAGGTGAATGCTGTGTGATCACAGTGAGGTGAATGCTGTGTGATCTCAGTGAGGTGAATGCTGTGTGATCACAGTGAGGTGAATGCTGTGTGATCTCAGTGAGGTGAATGCTGTGTGATCTCAGTGAGGTGAATGCTGTGTAATCTCAGTGAGGTGAATGCTGTGTGATCTCAGTGAGGTGAATACTGTGTGATCACAGTGAGGTGAATGCTGTGTGATCTCAGTGAGGTGAATGCTGTGTGATCTTAGTGAGGTGAATGCTGTGTAATCTCAGTGAGGTGAATGCTGTGTGATCTCAGTGAGGTGAATGCTGTGTGATCACAGTGAGGTGAATGCTGTGTGATCACAGTGAGGTGAATGCTGTGTGATCACAGTGAGGTGAATACTGTGTGATAACGGAGAAGTGAGTGCTGTGTAAGCACAGTGAGGTGAATGCTGTGTACGCACAGAGAAGTGAATGCTGTGTACGCACAGAGAAGTGAATGCTTTGTATGCACAGAGGAGTGAGTGCTGTGTGAGCACAGTGAGGAGAATGCTGTGTACGCACGCAGAAATGAATTCTGTGTAGTTTTGCAGCACATCGATATGAATGTTGAGCAACTTTGTCACGGCACCGTGGATATAATGCTGTGTTTGTGCTTGCTGCTCAGGATGTTGATGCAGCAGCATCTGGCAACCGACAGACGGTGACACCCCAACTGCGCGTAGCCAAGGCACGACAAGGTGTGTGTGTGTGTGTGTGTGTGTGTGTGTGTGTGTAATGTGTGTGTGTGTGATGTGCTGATTTACTTCCGCATGCATAACTTGTTTCACATTGCTGCTGATCCACACATTGTTTCACATTGCTGCACCAAAAGTCCTGTACACAAAGATTGACGCCTTCAAGAATATTTTCAACTCAAAAGTTTTGGTAAATCACAGGGAATGAAGCACCGACAGTCCCCTTGGCAAAATCGGCTCCACCAAAATTGACTCCTGCTGCTGCAGATGGGCGCCCGGTCCTTCTGCGCCTGAGCAATCAGCAAGAAATTGTACTGCGTTCGACACACACACACACAAACACACACACACACACACACACACAAACACATACATAGGTACACACACAGACACACATATATACACATAAACACATCACACGCAGCGTCTGTTACGCCTGCTGCACCTGCTTATGCTGCAGGTGGGTGTGCGCCTGAAGGCTTTGCTAAGCCTACATCTGAACCAGCTAGAGCCCCAGCACCTGCCACCAGCAAGGCCCCCCCTACTGCTACAAGCCTACAAGTCGTCGCACCCTCTGCTGTGGGCATCCTCTTGCACCCCGTGCACCAGATATCAATGTCAGTGGCATTTGGTTGTAGCCGTGGGTACTGTTTTTTCCCAAAATGTCGAATGTTGGCACTGCTGCAAGTCACCGCACCCTCTGCTGTATGTGGGCATCCTCACGCACTGCGTGCACCAGATATCAATGTCAGTGGCATCTGGTTGTAGCCGTGGGTACTGTTTTTTTCCAAAGTGTCGAATGTTGGCACTGCTACAATTCGTCGCACCCTCTGCTGTATGTGGGCATCCTCACGCACTGCGTGCACCAGATATCAATGTCAGTGGCATCTGGTTGTAGCCGTGGGGACTGTTTTTTTCCAAAATGTCGAATGTTGGCACTGCTACAATTCGTCGCACCCTCTGCTGTGGGCATCCTTTTGCACTCCGTGCACCAGATATCAATGTCAGTGGCATCTGGTTGTAGCCGTAGTTACTGTTTTTTTAACAAAATGTCGAATGTTGGCACTGCTACAATTCGTCGCACCCTCTGCTGTATGTGGGCATCCTCACGCACTGCGTGCACCAGATATCAATGTCAGTGGCATCTGGTTGTAGCCGTGGGTACTGTTTTTTTCCAAAATGTCGAATGTTGGCACTGCTACAATTCATCGCACCCTCTGCTGTATGTGGGCATCCTCACGCACTGCGTGCACCAGATATCAATGTCAGTGGCATCTGGTTCTAGCCGTGGGGACTGTTTTTTTCCAAAATGTCGAATGTTGGCACTGCTACAATTCGTCGCACCCTCTGCTGTATGTGGGCATCCTCACGCACTGCGTGCACCAGATATCAATGTCAGTGGCATCTGGTTGTAGCCGTAGTTACTGTACTTTTAACAAAATGTCGAATGTTGGCACTGCTACAATTCGTCGCACCCTCTGCTGTATGTGGGCATCCTCACGCACTGCGTGCACCAGATATCAATGTCAGTGGCATCTGGTTGTAGCCGTGGGTACTGTTTTTTTCCAAAATGTCGAATGTTGGCACTGCTACAATTCGTCGCACCCTCTGCTGTATGTGGGCATCCTCACGCACTGCGTGCACCAGATATCAATGTCAGTGGCATCTGGTTGTAGCCGTGGGGACTGTTTTTTTTACAAAATGTCGAATGTTGGCACTGCTACAATTCGTCGCACCCTCTGCTGTATGTGGGCATCCTCACGCATTGCGTGCACCAGATATCAATGTCAGTGGCATCTGGTTGTAGCCGTGGGTACTTTTTTTTTCCAAAATGTCGAATGTTGGCACTGCTACAATTCGTCGCACCCTCTGCTGTATGTGGGCATCCTCACGCACTGCGTGCACCAGATATCAATGTCAGTGGCATCTGGTTGTAGCCGTGGGGACTGTTTTTTTTACAAAATGTTAAATGTTGGCACTGCTGCAAGCCGTTGCACACTTTGCTGTATGTGGGCATCCTCACGCACTGCGTGTGTCAGAGATCATTGTGGGTCAAAGTGTGGTTTACAAGGTATGGATCGAAGAGTGACATCAATCCTTGTTTCAACTTGCAACTGTGCAGGAATTCACGTTTAGAGTGTAGTGCGAGGCATCTTGCTGTGTAAAAACTGCAGACGTCCAGGAACTGGCCTAGTGTGCAATTATATGTCAAGTATACTTCCAGAACTAGTGTGCAAGTATACGTCCAGGAACTAGAGTGCAAATAAACGTCCAGGAACTAAATTGCAAATAAACGTCCAGGAACTAGAGTGCAATAAACGTCCAGGAACTGGCCTAGTGTGCACACGTCCAGGAACTAGTGTGCAATTATACGTCCAGGAACCACTATTGTGCAGACGTCCAGGAACTAGTGTGCAAACGTCCAGGAACCACTCTTCCTGTATTAATTCTTGCAAACGTCCAGGAACCACTCAGATCCAATACAACAAACATGCAAACGTCCAGGAACCACTTTGATCCATACAGATCCAAACGTCCAGACATGCAAACGTCCAGGAACCACTCAGATCCAATACAACATGTGGAGGATGTTTTGTTTAATGCACAATTTCAAGATCCCCTGAGACGTAAAACAAATGCGAAAATTTCCAGACAAGCGTACAAATAGCTTGAAGAAGTGGCAACGCAGCCGCCGCTGCCGCCGCTGCTGCTGCTGCTGCCACTGCTGCTGGCAACAACGATTTCTTACGTTAGTGTGATTTTGCACATATGCAGGAAGCACTCAGATCTCGCAGACGGCAAGCAGGCTGTCTATAATGAGTGGGGCGGTGAGACTGCAGCAGCTGCAAGCGTCAGCAACAATGTTTTTGCGTTTGTGTGGTTTTGCACATATGCAGGAAGCACTCAGATCTCGCAGACGGCAAGCAGGCTGTCTATGATGAGTGAGGCGTTGACACTGCAGCAGCTGCAGGCGTCAGCAATGATATTCTTGCATTTGTATGGTTTTGTGAATGCAGGAAGCACACAGATCTGGCAGACGGCAAGCAGGCTGTCTATGATGAGTGGGGCAGTGACATTGCAGCAGCTGCGGGCGTTAGCACCGACAGCGAGGCTTGCACAGATCCTCGAATGGCAAACATCTTGGCAAGGTGGGTTCGTTTTCAAATATTGATGGATTTGGTCAAACTCTGATACAGATTTCGGATTGCCAATGCTCTGACTGGGTGAGTGTGTTTTAGTAGCCTCTGTTAGTGGCAGAATAAACCTGCTAAGTGTGTTTGTGATGTCGTCTGTTTCCTATGTGTTCAAGTGTGAAGCAAGAAGCTTGCCTGCTGTTAATCAAACCGAATGGAAAAAAGCTGCTTGTAAGTGCTTTAGGAAGGACGTACGGGCATTTGGTGTGTAAATACATATATCGTGTGGCAATATCGTGTGTGGCAATATCGTGTGGCAATATCGTGTGGCAATATCGTGTGTGGCAAAATTGTGTGTGGCAATATCGTGTGTGGCAATATCGTGTGTGGAAATATTGTGTGGCAACGACAGCAGTGTGGACTGCACACATCTTTTAGTGTGGCACACTGTGGCTAGGCAATGGAATGCACTAGGGTTGGCCAGAACCGTAAATATATAAAGGGTTCGCCAGAACCTTATGTATACACCGTACATGACCTTATATTTGGTGATTTCCCTGCCAGAATCGCCGCATATACACCGTACATATGTGGTTCTGGCCAATCTATATATACACCGCTGTCAGTTCAAATCACCGTACACTGTACATATATGGTTTTGGCCAATCCTATATATACACGCTGTCAGTTCAAATCACCGTACACTGTACATATATGGTTTTGGCCAATCCTATATATACACCGCTGTCAGTTCAAATCACCGTACACTGTACATATATGGTTTTGGCCAATCTATATATACAC
>Ga0307945_1001206_pt1 | contig 19828 bp, 14 predicted proteins | sample OrgLakmetagen228_FD_201818 | JGI IMG/M metagenome (GOLD analysis project Ga0307945, IMG submission 201818) | Saline water microbial communities from Organic Lake, Antarctica - #228 | ecosystem: Environmental > Aquatic > Non-marine Saline and Alkaline > Saline | place: Antarctica: Organic Lake...
TACATACATACATACATACATACATACATACATACATACATACATACATACATACACGCATGGGCTTAACATGTACACACATACACACATGAGCTTGAGCGTAGGGACACGTACATGCACACATACACACATGAGCATGAGCTTAAGAACACGTACACACATACACACATACATACATGAACCAAGCAGCACGAAATACTCACCATGAGGGTGGCAGGAAGGAATGGGAACAGGCGCAGGGGTTTATGGGGTGTTGCCTCTGTGCTGGCCTGGTCTGTCGAATGATGGCGCCCATTCTGAGAAATGAAAAACGGCCTGGAAATAATATGCAAAGGGATAAGCCATAAGACAGAAACAATGGCTTGGCAAGTGGACAAAGCAAACACTGGCAAGTGGACAAAGCAAACACTGCCATCCCTCTAACTTATCATTTGCCTCCGGATATCAAATGCCTACGGATATTGAGCACGCACACCATTCAATGTGATTCATTTTAATCCACCCTTGTCCTTGCTGAATTGCAATGAATTACAATGAATCACATTGAGTCACATTGAATCACATTGAATTACAACTTAACTTCAGCATTTTTGTTTCAGGGAAGCGTTCTGTCAAGTGATTGATAGTAAGCCAAGAAGCAAAGCTCACTTGATTCGTGCGGTCGCCCCAGGCAACAGCAGCCTCACAGCTTCTTCCAGTTTGGGATGCACCATGCCGCAGCCCAACTGGGAGGTTGTGGGCAAGGAAAATTTATTTCAGTCTCATGTAACGTTTTGCGACAGAAGACAGTGCTTTTTTGTAGACATGACTGGACCATGTGATCGTCCAACAGGATTTCATGAATGGACCACGTAATTGACCAACAAGACACAGGGAGGCAAACAAAATTGCAATCCTGAACGTGAATCACGACAGTACGTTTTTTAACAGACATGACTGGTCCATGTGATCGTCCAACAGGATTACATGAATGGACTACGTAATTGACCAACAAAAAACAGGGAGGCAAACAAAATTGCAATCCTGAACGTGAATCACGACAGTGCGTTTTTTAACAGACATGACTGGACCATGTGATCGTCCAACAGGATCATAGCGAGGCAAACAAATCCTGTATGTAAATCATGACATGAGGAAATCATGACATGAGGAAACTAAGCGCTTTTATATCTTTCATATCTTTTATATCTTTTATAACAAACACCATGCCACAAGCCAATGGAATCATGGCAAGGAACTGGTTAAATGGCGTTGATGACAGTGATATTTGGCGTAAGGACAAAAATTGGTGGCTTTGACGTACGTCATATTTGCCAGTCTCTTTGCGGTGTGCTTTGTGGGCCGGATGGATGGAGACTAAGATTGGAGCCAGAATTCATCTCACAACAAACACAGCGGGAAAGGAATCCTGCTTCAAGGGAGGACGAACCTCATCAGACCTAAGCAATGACTAGATTGGACCCTGCACAAAAAGTGTGTGTATGTTGGTGAGGCAGCTGTGTTTTGTTCCATTGCAGGCACTCACTGTAAAGTTAATGTGGTTCTGTTCCAGTGAATGCTCTGATGCTGGATAGCCAGGGGCGAGGCAGTTACGCTCCAAATATAGGGAGTATGTGATCTGGGAGCAGTAGCATAATTGGAAGGTTGTGTCTGCATAAATAAGGCTTAGTATGCGTACAATTGAGTTCTCAGTTAGTGCTTGTGATTTATAAGTGAGCGGATTGGGGAGCAGGAGCAGACGCATTCAAGAGTTGAATTTAAAAGGGGCAACTTGGGGAATGCAGGCACAGTATCAAAGGAGAAGGTAAGACCTAAATCAAGAAAACATGCATTAACATCGAGAGCAAGGAAGGTGATCACGTCTCAGTGGAAAGAATTGCGCACTGACAATGCGCAATAAATTGCCTGTTTTTGCGTGCTCACGTCTCAATGGAAAGAATTGCGCACTGACAATGCGCAACAAATTGCATGCGTTTTGCGTGCTAAGGGACCAAAGTGTGCAAGTGATGTTACGCAAGAGCTCCAGATACCTTGACAATCATGCCATCATTCATTATATGTCCACTACGCTGCCCATCCTGTTGATTCGGCCCTTGATCTAGTCCCTGCCGACCCAGAACCTCAATCACAGGACTAGAGGAAGGAAGATCAGGTGGCCTCTCAGCATATCTTGCTGCGGTTGCCGTTGCATCTGCTTCTTGCACTGGCTCTGCTGCAGGCTCCAGAACAGGGGCTGCTGCTGGTGCTGCTGCTGCTGCTGCTGCTGCTGCTGCTGCTGGCTGGTCTTCTTGCATAGCATCAGAGTCTTGAGCAGGGTGGGCGGTCCTGGTAGCAACAATGGCTGCCTCGATAGCAGCTTTTAACTCACTTGCACAGGCAGTTCGGGCGCGCTCCAGCTGCAGTAAGTGTGGATGATTATGCAACAGATGGTGAATACAGATTGATGAAATTAGCAGTGGTTTCATAGTTGGCAACCTTTAGAACACTGTATTCAATGAGTACAGTAGAGCTCCAACTGTGGAAAAGGAAGAGATGCTGACGTTCTCATTTTGTTTCTTGCTGAAACCTTATCCACACTCCTTATCGTTTTGCTGGCTCAACATGTGAAGCAAGGTATTTTCTAGCAACAATTTCCGCTGTTTCAAAGTCCAGAAGCACATTCAAATAGTTCTGTGTTACCTGGGCCACTTCACGCTTTGGTACAAGCATGTACGAGCAGTCTTACAAAAGACAGTTTGAAGGTTTTTAAGTTCACGCTTGGCAGATGGATGTGCAGAAGCGATTTAATATTTTTCTCGATCATTGTAGTAGAGGGATCTACCGAGTGAAAAATGACACCATATTATCAGTACCTGCTTTGAGTACATGTCGGTAATGTTAAAGGCTTTTGCTGCCTGCATACCTGCTTTTTACTTTTTTTGCAAAGCCCCAGTCATGGGGCGAAGCCCCTAGGTTTGGCATGTTTCACGCCTGAGTTCACACCAGTGTGCGCAGGCCCGCCCAGCGCACCCCCCGCCCCCAAAACTTGCACAGTGACCCAGACTTACAGATCAGGCAGCCCTGCGGTGTCAGGGGCAGGGGAGGGGCAGGGGGTGGTGCTGCTGGGCGCACCCCAAAACGAAAATTTTGCTTTTTACTTTTTCTAATCACCTGTGCCACATCATGCGCTGGCAGGAGCAAGCATGGGTCCTCTTGCTGCAATTTGTGTAGCATCGACAGTGCTGCTTGTTGCTGGCCAATCTCCTCATGGTCGCACACGCCTGCAATCAAAAGCGAAGGAAGTCAGCTTTTTCTGCTGCTCACTGACCTCCTTGTGCACATGATGCATTTGCAAACAAAGGCATGATTCTATTTTTGCAAACAGTGGCATACAGAGTCAACCAAACCTTTTGCAAGACCTGTGTTATCGTTAAAGTAAAGGAGTGGCCTGACACATGCTTTTGTTGTTCGAGCACATACTTATCACAAATGCCAAGCAACAGGACGTGTGAACACGAAGACTTGACAGAGCATATGAAAAGCATCGGAGAAAAAGCGCAAACGAAATAAGATGGGCAAACTCAGTATCAAAACTGTAAAATAAATTCCCCTGACGTGGGCCGCGGCTCATCCTGCCTGCACAATTGTTGTTATTTTGAAGGCCCGCATTTCCTTTCTGCCAAATCTCTCACAATTAAGAAGCTCTCATTTGCCCTGCCGAAAAACTGCAAATGCCACAACTTCCAGTACCTGATTCTGCTGTAAGAGTGCGTCCTCCAAATGCACGGGCTTGCACACGCACAATACACAGCTGCGGCTCCTCAGCATCAACCATGCACGCGCTGTATGAAGGCTCCTGTGTGTAACAAGCATGCTTATGCACTTGATGCGATGTAGCTCCTTCTCTTGATCTATTGTAGAGAATGGACTGCCTACTGCCTAAGTGTTTTTTTTGTTTTGCAAGTTTTAAGGGTTGAGATTACATGTTATGCAACATCCTTTTTTAACACACAAAAAATGGAGGCAAAAGAATGACAGAGGGGGGCAACTGGGGAAATGTCCAAATATGTGCCTTTTTTGTACTCAGAAGCCGGCCATTCACTGCTCCTTTATTCGATTGGGACCATTTTTGCTCTAAATTGAAGCTGGAGTTATGAGTTGCACGATGATATGTTTGGATACATGTGGGTTGCCCGGTTGCAAATTGGCTGGGCTGAAAGCCCACGCTGACCACCAAAACCTTAAGAGAGTGACTTTGCATGGGATAATAGCGTATGTTGGCCTAGATCACCAAAAGCTTCACCGTTTTACTCCATTTTTGTTGCAATGATATTTGTTTAATACAAGGACTCCATACCACCAGAAATTATGTAAATTGGAATGGTGGATGGCCTGCTGTGAAAAATTCTGTGGTGAAAAGTTGGGTTCACGCAGCGGCCGATCAGGCATAAGTGCCCTCATTGGCTACAATGATAGTCAACTGCTATGGAGCCTACCATTTGAAATTAAGTCTAGTTGAAGCCAATGTGGGCACGCTCACTCTGGAAACATTTGAAAAACACCCCCAATTTGGGGGTCAGATAGCCCCCTCTGCAAGAATGATGGCTTTTACTGTTGAAGAAAATTTCCATTAAGAACACAAATCGTTCTGTGTGGTGCAGAACATTCCTAAAGAACACCACGTACTCATCAGAAGCTCTGCATCATTAACCCTTGTCCTGTCTCCATACTGACGTGCAGCTACCAGAGGCAAGCAGGAGGATCATACCTGAGGCAAGCAGGAAGCCAGGTGTGCTGTCAGCGCCACCAGCAAAGGATGCAGGGGAGTGCTGCGGCTTTGTGGAGATGGAAGGAGGTGAGGAGCGACGGTTGAGGTAGGATATGCAGCGCGTCCTGCTAGCGATGGAGGCTGCAATGCTTTAGAAAGAGGTGCTGGTAGTTTTGACTGGTCTGCTGCTGTCGGGTGAAGGGAGCGCGGCCTGTGCAGCAGAGCTGACTGATCAGCAGCAGCACTGGTAGTTGTCCCGGCAGCTGGTGTTGCTGCAGAAGGGGAAAGGGTGAGCATTGCAGCTGCTACGCCTGGGGCAGTAGCACTGAAATCTGTGTGGGTGAGGAAGCGAAGCGGAAGTTTGGTGCCTCTCCCCATAGCTGCAGCGCACCATTTATATATTCTGACCGCTGGAATGTGACCGATTTATTGACGTGCATTACCTTTTAAGAGGAAACCCAGTACAATTCAACGGGACTGTGTGAATATTTAGTAGGTAGGCTTTAATGGCTGATCTCTACACCGAGTAACCTGCTTTATTGGTGTGGGGAGCACATACATAGGGTTGGTTAGAACTGTATATATACACCGTATATGGCCGTATATTTGGTGATTTCCCTGTCAAAAATACCGTTTATACACCGAATATATATGGTTCTGGCCAACCCTACACATACAGACCTGCCTGTGTAGGTTTGTCTTTGGTGAGCAGACATACGGTCTTGCCAAGGCAAGCCACAGCCTCTGTCCTGTCCATTACCATGCACACCTCTCACATACATGTGCACAATGCATAAAAATAAAAGAAAATAAAGGATGCCTCCTGGCACTCACCTGGGCGTGTGTCAGAAACAGCAGCAACTGCTGCACTCAATGCCCGTGGCCAGAGATCTGTAGCTGTGGTGGGGCTGTCAGTGGCCGCGACTGTGGCCTGCGGTGCATGCTGAGATGGAGGGGAAGATGCCCACGTCACCCTTTCACCCGTGTGGGCAGCGGACACCACACTGGCAGGAACTTGGGATGCTTCCAGATCTAGGACATTCACATATGAAACAATGGGCTGCTGCTGCTGCGGTGGCTCTTGAAATGTTGGTACTTGAACTCGCAGCTGCTCCTGCTGCTGTTGCTGGTGCAGCTCTTGTAATGTTGGTACTTGTGCTCGCAGCTGCTCTTGCTGTGGACTTTGCTGCTGCTGCTGCTGCTGTTCCCGCTGTTTCCACTGCTGCTGTTTACTTAGCGCTTTGGCAGCCACACCCGCACCTATGCCCGCTGCAGTCCTAATAGCTGCAGGAAGTGCAATGGCAGTCGACCTAGCAGCCTCAGCAATGCCAGCCTCCGCACGAGCAACCTCTTCTGGCCTCGGCTTTGAGACACCACCCATTAAGGCATCGTTCGACCTCTCAGAGATGACACCGCTGCTGATCAGCTGCTCAAGAGGTGCAGCTTCTGGAGCCCCTGCAGCTGGCACGCCCCCCCCAACCACAGCAGCACACGCGCCAAGAATTGCACTTTCCATGCTTAGTGATAACAGGCTTCTGCTCACACTCATACCCCCGCTGAAACCTTCCATGAAAGAGCCCTCATCAGCCCCCCCTTGTGGATGTGGCAGCGTGCTGGGCAAAAGGGAGTCAGAGTGCACCTTGCTCAACACAGTCTTGAAAGCTGTGGCAGTGTTGCCCTCAGCAGCAGCAGCACCAGCACCAGCTCTCGCAAAGACACCACTCATCACCAGCTCTTGTAAGCTCATTGCTGCCAGCGACGCTGCAATAAATCGATTTTTTTCTATTGAGTGGTTCATGCAGAAGGCAATGTGAACAAGTATGCGGATAGTTTCACTGGAATTACAGAACAAGACAATCGCTGGAGTTACAGGTAGAATTCACAGGACTCACAGGTGGGCTCTACGGCTAGAACGGCAGCAGCTCTAAGCGCTAGAACGTAGCTGCTGCCGCAGCAGAAACACAGTCACCCATACCCACTCACAACGCAGCCGACAATATATTTTATTTAGATCAGAAGACCCACCACACCTGCTACAGCTGCTGCCACAGCAGCCACGCAATCATCCATGTCCATGCGAGACACAGCTGCTGCTGTTGCCAACTCAGGTGGTGGTGATGCTGGTGAAGACGGTGGCGCTGGCGGTTTTGCTGTGGCCAGAGCTTCTGGAGAGTTGCTGACCGCCTTTGCTGGATCGGCAGCCCTTGCTTCGGAAGCCTCACCCCTTGCGACAAGCTCGCTTGCCAGGGGAGGAGCCAACAGCGTGGCGTAGCATGCAGAGGCCACAGCAATTGCTTGCATCATCTCACGGGCAGATTCAGATGGAGCAGCAGGCGATGGGGTACCCTGTGTCGCTTTTTGCTGCTGCTGTTGCTGCTGCTGCTGCAGCATCCCAGCTGTGTGCATACCTTCCACAGCAGCCACTGCCGCTGCTTGCTGCTGTTCCTGCTGCTGCTGCTGCTGCTGTTGCTGTTGCTGTTGCTGTTGCTGTTGCTGTTGCTGTTGCTGTTGCTGTTGCTGTTGCTGTTGCTGTTGCTGTTGCTGTTGCTGTTGCTGTTGCTGTTGCTGTTGCTGCTGCATCCTGGCTGTGTGCATGCCCCCTACAGCAGCCACCGCTGCCGCTGCTGCTCCTCCTGCAGCAAAGCTTGCTACCGACATGCGTGAGGGGGGAGAGCTAATGGCCACAGAAGTGGCAGAGGCGCTTGAGGCGGCCACGATGTCTGATAGGGTTGTGCTAGAGGGGGGTTGCTGCTGTGGTGGCACTGTGGTTGGTGGTGGAGCTTTGGGTGGTGAAGGAGGATTGAGTGGCAGGGAAGGGTGTGCTGGTGCAAGAGTAGGAGCCGTACTGCTGGGTGGCAGCAATGCAGATACTGCTAGGGGTGCGGCTTGAGAAGGTATCGTGAGGTCTTGCTGCGGCATAATGGGCTGATTGTGGGGATCATCATGGGTAGAGGAAAGTGGGGGTGTTTGGAGATTGAAAGAGGGGGGGAGAGTGGGATGTGTGGATAAGGGGGTAAGAGCTCCTCCCCACCAGGAGGCTTGTCGTTTGTGGTACTGCTGGAGCATGTGTTTAGGAGTTGGTCCAAACCAGGCTGTAGGGCTTCTGTGTGTGTGTATGTGTGTGTGCGTGTGCGTGTGTATTTTTGTGTGTGTGTCTATGTGTGTGTGTGTGTGTGTATTTAAACAAAAACAAGTGAATTGTACAACACATAACATGCTGCACACCATGCTGAACAAAGCCATCTGTTGGCCCTCTCACTAGAGCAAATTAAATACCAGCACAAAACTCTCATGCCTACAAGTGCATCACGCGTTCGCTCTAATTGCCGGCTAGGCTCATCGTAATGTGTGTGTGAAGACCTCATTGCCTGCGTGCTTTCTTCTCTAGATACTCACAAGGTCCTAATACACAATTATACACTGGAATGAATGAGAAAAGATAAAGTGATCACTGGCTATTTTAAGCATCACACTTTATGATTCCCCACCATGATTCCCCAAATCTGGCCTGCACTCAAACAGGTGTTCAAAAACATGTACTTCAAAAACGTGTACTTCAAAAAAATGTACTTTCCCGGCAACATTGTAAGATCAAGGCTGTTTCTTTTGCTTTTCAGTCCAATCCTCTTTAGAAAAAACGCGCAACAAATTGCATCGGATAAGCTGCTACAACTCACATGTACTTCTCTGGCAGTGTAGTAATGTACGGCGCGTGGCGTGCTTTGGAGAAATCCATTCCGGCTACGAGCTCCTGCAAACTCCTCCAGAAGTCAGCAGCAGAGAAATTGCGCCAACGGATGCTCAGCCGGGCACTGCTGCTTTGTCCTCCATACCGCAGATCACGATCCGTGGTCTCCTAAATAGACGTAAGGAACAGTGCGTTCTTTTTTGTATCAAATAGTTGTCTGCAGGAGCCCACAGAAGCCCACCCTTCAAAAAGGTACCAGGATAGCACGTCAGGCTCGTTTCAACCGTGCAGTGTTTGTGTTTTTGTTATAAAGCAATATCATTTCCTGCAAGAATCCAGAACTTGAAGTTACAGCTTAAAAGAAAGTGAAACATGGCATCAATCATAATTTCTTTCGGATGATCAGAGGGCACACGGTTCACCAAATTTGCTGCAGAGGAAAGAACCCGACTAATTGTAATAATCAATCAAAATTGCCATCCTCTCATAGGTATCATTCGCTTGGAATCAAGTTCAAGTATGCTGCTTTCTAAGGGATCCAAAGAACAATGAAAACACAATATGCTGCTTTCACTGGATCCAAAGAACAATGAAAACACAAGGTCACCTTGCTATGTCTCCACGGCTTCAGCAAGGCATTCAGCAATTTTCTTGTTCTGGAACCACAAGCCAGCAGTGCAATCAACACGCACACCTGGCTGGGTCTGCTCAGCATCATCAGGGCATTCAGCAATTTCTTTCCTGAAACCAATTATTGTTTCCTGAAACCACCAGCCAGCAGTCCAATCAACACGCACACTTGACTGGGTCTGCACAGCACCAGCAGGGCTTCCAGCAATTCTCTTGTTCTGGACCCACCTGGACCCACCAGCCAGCAGTCCAATGAACACGCACACCTGACTGGGTATGCACAGCACCAGCAGGGCACTCAGCAGTTTTTTTTGCTGGAACCAATTTTCTTTTCCTTGACCCACCAGCCAGCAGTTCAATGAACACGCACACCTGACTGGATATGCACAGTGTCAGCAGGGAAATCAGCAACTTTCTTTTACTGGACCCGCCCGGACCCACCAGCCAGCAGCCCAACAAAACGCACACCTGGCTGGGTCTGCACAGCGTCAGCAGGGCATCCCCGTGCACAGGTGCTCCGGCAATCCACGAAGCCCTCACATTTAGAGACTGTGGTGTGGCGGGGGCTGTGTGTGGCATATTGTGGCTGCCGTTTGTTGGGGGTAGGAGGGAATACATACTGGGCTCGGGCACCTGTAGTAGCCGTGAAGCAAGTTTGCAAAAGTGACATACTCACGCAGTCGTGGGAGGAAAGGAAACTTTTGTCCAGTGGAATGGTGCAGCTCTTCTTAAAGTATGTGGATATTTCTAGGGGAAGACAGTTTGTGTGTCAAATCCATATGGGAATAGTAACAAATCTCGTGACAATCGTGCAAGTTGATGTGCTGAGTCCTGTACTTTGCTGTGTCAGGAGTTGACCTGACGTGTGAATCGTGAAAGTTTGTCTCATTTCCTGATTGGGGGCAGTGACAAGTCGTGTGAGAATCGTGTTAGTTGACGTGTTGAGTGTTGTACTTTGCTGTGTCAGAAGTTGACCTGACGTGTGAATCGTGAAAGTTTGTGTGTCACTTCCTGATTGGGGGCAGTGACAAGTCGTGTGAGAATCGTGTTAGTTGATGTGCTGAGTTTTGTACTTTGCTGTGTCAGGAGTTGGTCTGACGTGTAAATCGTGAAAGTTTGTGTGTCACTTCCTGATTGGGGGCAGTGACAAGTCGTGTGAGAATCGTGTTAGTTGATGTGCTGAGTTTTGTACTTTGCTGTGTCAGGAGTTGATCTGACGTGTGAATCGTGAAAGTTTGTGTGTCACTTCCTGATTGGGGGCAGTGACAAGTCGTGTGAGAATCGTGCAAGTTGATGTGCTGAGTCCTGTTTTTTGCTGTGTCAGGAGTTGATCTGACGTGTGAATCGTGAAAATTTGTGTGTCACTTCCTGATTGGGGGAAGTGACAAGTCGTGTGAGAATTTTGTTAGTTGATGTGCCAAGTATTGTACTTTGGTGTTTCAGGACACATGCTTGAAAATTCAACTGTCCTCCAATTTTTTCGGAACTCTATACGCAATCAAGAACACCAATCCTGCTACAAACACTTCCTAGATCTCATTACGCTTGCTGCTGATGCCACTGGTATGACAGCAAGACAAATGTTGCGCATAATGCAGCTGGGCCTTCCCATGGCCCCTTGGTATGATGCAACGTGCCATGATTACAAAAGACGTATTAGACGGAACAAAAAACACAACCAACCTTTTGCTGAGCTGCAACACCAATAGTTGATCTGATGTGTGAGTTGTGGATTGTTACATGATGCATTAAGGAAGCGAGAAAGCGGTCCATGCCAAACCTCCAAGTTTTTCCACTCCCACACGCCAGCCGTGCAGAATGCTGCACTGCTCTTCACGTGATGAGCATGCATCAAGGACAAGGACTGCCACAAAAAATGGTGCCAACAAGACACGAGCCTAGCTTCATTACCACCTGTACTATGAAAAGCAAGCTAGAATCCAAGCCGTTGAGGTAGAGAGGTAAAACCTCCTCAAGAATCACACGTGCACACTATGCTCTGAACACGCACCTCGATGACATTACCTCCTCCTTGAGGCCTCCCCACATGATCCTCCACCTGACCAGTCAACAAACGGAGGACAATTGTCTATATAGACTGAATGCCCTCATTACATAATCTGCCACGTGTTAAAAAATCAAATCCTCCACCTGACCAGTCAACAAACGGAGGACAATTGTCTATATAGACTGAATGCCCTCATTACAAAACCTGCCACGTGTTAAAAGTCAAATCCTTCACCTGACCAGTCAACAAACGGAGGACAATTGTCTATATAGACTGAATGCCCTCATTACAAAATCTACCACGTGTTTAAAGTCAAATCCTCCGCCTGACCAGTCAACAAAAAGGACAATTGTATATATAGACTGAATGCCCTCACAACAAAATCTGCCACGTGTTAAAAGTCAAATCCTCCACCTGACCAGTCGACAAATGGAGGACAATTGTCAATATAGACTGAATGCCCTCATTACAAAATCTGCCACGTGTTAAAAAATCAAATTCTCCGCCTGACCAGTCAACAAATGAAGGGCAGGTGTGCCAAAATGTGAATTAAACACCCTTATTGCAAAAATAAGGTACTGTGTAGCAAAACGGAAGCACACTTGTTTGTGTGTGTGCAAGCGAAGTTTGCAGAGTGCAATCAGATCTGCAGTTTACTAAACTGGAACAACTGCCTAAAACATACTTGGTTAAGAGCAGCATGTTTCCCAGCCTCCTCTGGTTGTGCTAAACTCGGATGCTGCAACCTACCAGGTTGGCTCCCTCAGCTTGATACAGTTGTCCCAGATCCACTATTTCAAGCACAACATCATTTTCAGCCTACTCTGTGATTACTGAACAAGCATGCCGCAACCTACCAGGTTGGCACCTCAGCTTAATACAGTTGTCCCAGATCCACTATTTCAAGCACAACATCATTTTCAGCCTACTCTGTGATTACTGAACAAGCATGCTGCAACCTACCAGGTTGGCAACCCCAGCTTGATACAGCTGTCCCAGATCCGCTGCTTCAAGCGCAACACCAGTTTCAGCCTATATTATTACTGAACAAGCATGCCGCAACCTACCAGGTTGGCACCTCAGCTTTATACAGTTGTCCCAGATCCACTATTTCAAGCACATCATTCTCAGCCTACTCTGTGGACACTGAACAAGCATGCTGCAACCTACCAGGTTGGCACCCCCAGCTTGATACAGCTGTCCCAGATCCGCTACTTTAAGCGCAACACCAATTTCAGCCTACTCTGCGATTACTGAACAAGCATGCTGCAACCTACCAGATTGACACCCCCAGCTTGATACCACTGTCCCAGATCCGCTACTATAAGCGCAACACCAATTTCAGCCTACTCTGTGTGTTTCTTGAACTAGGATGCTGCAACCTACCTGATTGGTACCCTCGGCTTGAGTCCTGGGGCTGCGCACTGCATGGATTACAATTATAAACAAGGTTGGCAGGTCGTATTATCGCAGGTCGTAATATGGGTTAGCAGTATAGATTATCAGGTCGTATAATAATGAACAAGGATAGCAGGTCGTATTATCGCAAGTCGTATATGGGTTAGCAGTATAGATTAGCAGGTCGTAATATAATGAGTAAGGTTAGCAGGTCGTATTCCAAGGGCAGGGAGTACTTCAAGGGTCTGGAACAAACAGGTTGCATGCATCCTGGAAAAAGAAGCAGTGCAAGTTGAAAATTAGCATGTTTGAGACTAGCAAGGAGCAGATGAGCTGACACAAAGGCTGACCGATTGGAGGTCAAATCGTTAAGCATTAGGGGTCAAGTATCATAACGTTTAGATGTTGTGGTAAGGATTAAAAATGCTTGGGAAACACAGCTGCGGTAGATTTGTGTAAGTAACAGGCAGTACAATTCGGATAAAAAAAGCAGGCATCCTGTGTGTCCTGCATTTTCCAGCAGAAAGGCGTGAGTACGCTGAATTTCATAACCTAATCATCACTTCTGCTAAGCGTGCCAGCAAAAAACTTTTCAACACGCTCTGCATTTCATGACCCAATCACCACTCCTGCTAAGAACGCCAGCAACAAACTTGCCAACACGCTCTGCATCATTCTCTTTCTTTCAATACAGCAACCACGCTTGTGCTCCACCGTGTGTGTCTAAGGAGTACGTACCCCTCCAGAGGGATATTACCTTCTGGCTTCATGTCATCCCAGTCCATGGATGCAGGCCCTTTGTGCTCCACTCGCGTGTCTGTGGAGTACGTCCCCCTCTCGCCAACCTCCTGCACCCCTCTTTCTCCCTCCACGGCTCTTCGCTTTGCTTCAGGAGGTGGCTCCGCTCCCCCCTCACCCCCCGCCCTTTTCCTACCCTCCCTCTCACCTCCCTGCATACCCCCACCCCCACCAACAGTAGCATCAGGAGCAGCAACTGCCATTCCAACCTTCGGGCCAGCTGCAGCCTGAGGGAAGGGAGCATCTGGAGGGGGGACAGCAGCTGGAGCAACACCCGGTACTGGAGGGAGCTTTGCACGGTAGTTCTTACGCCCCACCCTCCCCCACAGCACCACCCTGCTGACGTCAACCTCCCCGAGTTTCCTGGCTCCACCTGCATGACCCTCTCCTCCCTTTGCAGTGGGATCGGGTTCGATGGCAACGGCGGTGGATTTGGGGGAATGAGGGGGCTGGTTTGTGCTGTGCTGTGCTAGGGTTGAGGCCACTGCTCCAAGCAGGGATCTGCCAGCGGGCAGTGGTACCTCCTTCACGGCTTGCCTGTGCAAAAGCGTAGGTGGAACGAAGGGCAGCTGTTGGATGATGATGGCATATTACATAGGTCAAGGGGAGATAGCAAACTTCCTACTACGAGGTCGAAATGAACTGAAAATTGATGAGTTGGAGGCGTGTGGATGTTTTAAGGGATAGTGAAGGAGGACCACACAAGAGGACCACACAGGGTGGGGTCGACAAAATGGCTGCTGAGTAGGAGTCGAAGGAGGTTGACAGGACTTCCCTAAAATAAGAAAGGGGTGGAAGATGATACAGTGTGGCTTTATTCAGACCATTAGTGAGAGGGACAGGATATGGTGAGGCTGTGGTACATTTTTGCTCAACCATGTTCGATAGTGTGGCTTTACTCAGACCAATAGTGAGAGGGACAGGATATGGTGAGGCTGTGGTACATTTTTGCTCAACCATATTCGATAGTCTGGCTTTACCTATACCATTAGTGAGAGGGACAGGATATGGTGAGGCTGTGGCACATTTTTGCTCAACCATATTCGAAAGGTTATTTCCTCTTGTAAGGAAAATTTTAAGTGATTTATAACAAATTAGCAGGCATGAAGGTTACCGTACATGAAACTAACACTTCAGGTCTACTATCTCTAACATGTCCCCCTTTGCTAGAAAAGTGATAGGCTTGATGTGGCCAATCGCACTTTTAATACTCCTACCTCAATTTGAAGGTCGCAGCACAGCATTTACTGATGCATCACTCATGAACTGCAAGTAGCCACACAGAAAACACTGGCATCCTTACAATAAAGCAATCACTGACATCTCTACAATAAAGCAATCACTGACATCCCTACAATAAAGCAATCACTGACATCCCTACAATAAAGCAATCACTGACATCCCTACCGAAAATTTTTTAGGTATGCAGTACAGCAATTTGAGACGTGACCACAGCACAGCGATCACTGACATCCCTACCAAGAATCTGCAGGTAGCAGCACAGCAACTACTGAGGGTGCAGCAAAGTCCGTGCCCAGCACCTCAGCTCCATCATGCACGACGCCTAAGCCCTCCAGGTCGTGCAGCAGGCCAGTGGCATCAACACCTTGCTGCGCACCAGCAACCTGACATACACACGCATCACAAGCTCAAAAAAGGAACTGTCCGTGTAGGTGAAAGGAATACTTTGGTTAAATTGTTGTGAACCAGGAACCTGGCGTGTGTGTGAGAGTGTGTGTGTGTGTGTATGTGTGTGTGTGTGTCACAAGATCACATCAAAACCTCCAGGTTGTACAATCATTTTGAAAAGGAACAGACCATTTTGAAAAGGAACAGACCAGTGGACTCAAGACCCTGTCGTGCACCAGCGGCCCGAGGTTTGCACTTGCATGTCACAAGCTGAGTACAAAATTTTTGATCACATCAGATCATGCCTGAAACATGCCTGACCATGTAATCATATTACCAGAAGATGAAAAGGAATAGGAGGCTCGGCATCTTTTGCTGCACACCACCGAGCTGACACATTAGCATAGCGTGATCTCAACCAACCCTCTGTCCTAGATCATGCACTGTTAGTCAGGAGATGACAAGAGACAGGCATGTGGGGGCTTTGCGCCCTGCTTTACGACACTGACCAGACAGTTACTAGCGCAACGCAATGCGTGAAACAATGCAAGAACCGTTAATCGCGAAAGTGTTCCTATTTAAGGTGCACATCTTGAGATCCTAATGCTCTCCCTATACAAAACATAGTAATGCATGCATCCTCCACTTCCCTCCCCCTTATGCTGATTTTGTCATTCCCTAAAGAGCATAATTTTATAGTATACCCAACAAAGAGAACATTCCTATCGTGGAAATCTGCGCACCCAGCAAATTGTAAAGCACCCAAAATACACGCGGCCCTTGCCTTGTAAATCTACAAATGCAGGCTTTCAACAGTAACTTTTCTGTGCAGCCAATTCCTCTCCCAAAATATGTGCAACCCTTGCGCAATGCTGAGGGAGCCTCTCACCATTTCATTTTGTGCATCCAGGATGGCACCCAGCACATGCGCACCCCTGCCTTGTGCAGCGGCTTCACTTAAGCCCTCTTTGCGTGCCTCCAAGACGGCCGCCTGCGCAGCTGCTTTGGCTGCTGCTGAATTTACGGCTGCACAAAGGACAAAAAAAAATGTGCAGCTGCTTTGGCTGCTGCTGAATTTACGCCTTCACAAAGGACAAAGGAAAATGCGCAGCTGCTTTGGCTGCTGCTGGATTTACGACTGCACAAAGGACAAAGGAAAACGCGCAGCTGCATGGTTGCTGCTGAATTTACGACTGCACAAAAGACAAAGGAATATGCGCAGCTGCTTTGGCTGCTGCTGGATTTACGCCTTCACAAAGGACAAAGGAAAATGCGCAGCTGCTTCGGCTGCTGCTGAATTTATGACTGCACAAAAGACAAGAGAAGATGCAATAATGAGACGGGTCGACCAACACTGCTGAGTTCAAGACTTCATGGCAAACTGAAATGATGAGATAAGCCCATACGAGGAATTTAGAAAAGAAAAACTGCGCAGGCAGTGAAAGCCACTCCCCACATTAACTAAGGAAAAGGAGCAACTATGGTACCGATTACCGTGAAGCTTCTCCACCACGAAAAGGAAAGGAAAAATCAATGGGGATCAAGAGGGTTGCAGGCTTGGCCTGAAACCGGCACCTAATGAGAGTTGATGACAGTACTGGAAAGGACAGGTCTGGTACGAGGAGGCTAAGGTTGAAGAGAAGAAACTAGGGAGGCAGTGAAAAACCACTTCTTACATTAATCAAGGAAAAGGAGCCAAGGTTGCCATACTAGCAGATGTTTAGCATAATTTTTTATAATGGATGTCCAAGAGGAAGCGTGTTGCCACTCATTAGCAAGTGCCGCAATGCTTCCCTGGCTCTGATGCATGCACAGCACAGCAGCTCAAACTAGTTTTTTCTTTGGCTCAGATGCGTGCACAGCACAGCAGGTCAAACTAGTTTTTTCTTTGGCTCAGATGCATGCACAGCACAGCAGCTCAAACTAGTTTTTTCTTTGGCTCAGATGCGTGCACAGCACATCAGGTCAAACTAGTTTTTTCTTTGGCTCAGATGCATGCACAGCACATCAGGTCAAACTAGTTTTTTCTTTGTAAGTAAAATAGTTCGACGCAAGTCAATGCAACACAGACAGTAGAGGCATTAAACTCTAGAGTCCAGCCTCTTTTGCTGCCAAAAAAAAGCACCTGTCCCTGCTGGGCGACAAGCCTCCTGCACGGCTGCCACATCCCCCACTGGAGCTGCTGCAGCTAATGCTGCTGCACTCCCAGCTACATCAGGCAGCAGTTTGCTGCGGGAGGTTCCTGGCGCTGACTGCATTGGTGATGATGGATGACTTTGGCTGCGTTGCTGCTCCTCCTGGCGAGTGATGCAGCTCATCTGCTGCTGCTCCTAAGGAAAGAAAAAAACCATGAATTTGTTAATGACTATATTTAATGTATGACAGTAATATGCATTTAAGAGGGGAGCTTCTGCTCTTTATATGTCATGTACACAACTGCTCCTGAACAAAAATGAAACGAGGTAAACAGATTGGAGAAGGCCACCGAATATGTTGCTGTAGCACAAGCAAAACAAGAAAAAGAGTATCTGAATGTGATGCAGCACGGCGCGCTTTCTACTTATGATCGGCTACTTGCCCAGCTGGCAAGAGAAGGCCACCAAATCATGGTTGTTGCAGCACCAAAAAATCAAGAGAACGAGTATCAGAGCGTGACACAGCACCAGCAAATCAAGAAAACGAACCTGAGCGTGACACATCACCAGCAAATCAAGAAAACGAACCTGAGCGTGACACAGCACCAGCTAATCAAGAAAATGCACCTGAGTGTAATAGTGTGATGCAGCACCAGCAAATCAAGGAAATGCACCTGAGTGTGACGCAGCACGCGTGCCTGCTCATGATGGGCCTCTTGCACAGCGTCCAAGTGCTTGTGGGCTGAGTCAGCCCGGCCTGTACAATGTATAAGAAATAAGAATGGGTTATTGCTGTGAATCATTTTTTGGCTGAGTCAGCACGGCCTGTGCAACATTCAGGATTGGATTATCGCTGTGAATCACTTGTTGGCTAAATCAGCACGGCCTGTGCAACGTTAGGTTATTGCTGTGAATAACTTGTTGGCTGAGTCAGCACGGACTGTGCAACATTCAGGATTGTATAATTGCTGTGATCTGTGGACAGTCAAAAAAAGGATAGGAAGACTTGGATGATTTCTTACTCTTTCATTATGAAACATGCAATTCAATTCTGGAAGCGTTACCAAGTATAGAGCAAAAGCGGCTATTTGCAGGGAGAGGTATGTTACTGCTTGCATCATAGCAATGGTGTAGGAGCTTTGTGGTACCCGGTACTAAAACGGCTCCTTTCCAAAACTAATGTGGGGAGTGGTTTTCAATGCCGGCACTTTTCTATTATTTTCTTGTATACCTTCTTTTTGAGGCTTGTATTACCACTGCCTGCGCAATCTCTCTCTCTCTTCTTTTTTCCAGAACCAGCATTCAATCTCGCTGAATTTTTCTCTACTTCATATTCTTTTCCGCGTGCTTTGTTGTTGGCCTCATTTAAACGACTCACCCATCTCAATCTTGCGCATCACTGCTTTTGCCTCTCCTGGACTCAGCGGGAGGTTGGTGGGACGAGGAGGAGCTGCCGCTGTGTGCGGACGCTCTGGACGTGCACCAACCTGTGGGGCAAGATTTAGAATGTGAAGGGTGGGCGCGGGTCAATCATGAATAGAGAAGCCACTGTGTGAGAACCACGCCCCAGACGTGTGCCAACCTGTGGGGTAAGAATTAGAATGTGAAGGATGAGCACGGGTTAACGAATAGAGAAGCCACTGTGCGAGGACGCTCTGGACGTGCACCAACCTGTGGGGCAAGATTTAGAATGTGAAGGGTGGGCGCGGGTCAATCATGAATAGAGAAGCCACTGTGTGAAGACGCTCTGGACGTGCACCAACCCTGTGGGGGAAGAATTAGAATGTGAAGGGTGAGAACAGGTCAATCATGAATAGAGAAGCCACTGTGTGAGACCCACGCTCCAGACGTGTGCCAACCTGTGAGGTAAGAATTAGAATGTGAAGGATGAGCACAAGTTAAAGAATAGAGAAGCCACTGTGTGAAGACGCTCTGGACGTGCACCAACCCGTGGGGTAAGAACTAGAATGTGAAGGATGAGCACGGGTTAACGAATAGAGAAGCCACTGTGTGAAGAGGCTCTGGACGTGCACCAACCCGTGGGGTAAGAATTAGAACGTGAAGGGTGGGCACGGGTCAATCATGAATAGAGAAGCCACTGTGTGAGACCCACGCTCCAGACGTGTGCCAATTTATAATGCAGAAAGGGGAGCAATGCTGCCCGTTTCAGCTCAACGCAAAGGTCGTTGAGTTGTTGCAAAGAGGCACATGTGCAAACTGAAAAGTTGCGTTATATGAGAGGTGAAACAGTTTCACTACTACAAATGCTGTTCTTTCTTTCCTACTTGCCCCTCACGGTTTATTTTGTATTGTTTTGCACGTCCACCCTGGGATCAGCGTGCTTTGAAAGAAAAAGCTCTCAACTGATGCTCAGACACACAGCCAAAACCCCACCCCATCCTGCCCTACAGGTTTTGGTCATATCAAGTCAACGTCACTGCAAAGTATAGGACACGGCACGTCCATTAGTGATCAATAAGACTAAGGCACATCCAGCTTACTGAACAAGGCATACAGAAGCTCTCAACGACCAACGAGGTGCTTGTCACACGATTTGTCACTGCCAACGATTGAACCTGTGACATATTGAATGTTACCTGAGCCATGACCTCCGTCCGCCCCCGCGCCTTGACCGTCTTGTACTCACTGAGATGCGACTCATGGTGAGGTCCAGCCCCCCCGGGACCCCCACGCAGGTAGTGATTGTGCCCTGTGTGTTGCACGTCCCCTGTGTCTGAAACTCCCTCCTCCTCCCCGCCCAAATCTTCTTTACCCCCGCCTTTGCCCGTCTCCTC
>Ga0307945_1001208_pt1:0-5000 | contig 19825 bp, 23 predicted proteins | sample OrgLakmetagen228_FD_201818 | JGI IMG/M metagenome (GOLD analysis project Ga0307945, IMG submission 201818) | Saline water microbial communities from Organic Lake, Antarctica - #228 | ecosystem: Environmental > Aquatic > Non-marine Saline and Alkaline > Saline | place: Antarctica: Organic...
GGGTACTGGGCAGCACCGTTGCAAGAGGGTTCACAAGGAGGGGTGCAAGGGGCGTCAGGAAGGGGCCCGGGGGGGAGTTTTATGTCAAAAGGGGGGAGGAGGAAGAAGGCGCAAGGAAGGGTGGAGGGGGGGGTTGCTGGTATGCAGCAGACGCAGCAGCAGACGCAGCAGCAGCAGCAGCAGCAGAAGAAGACACAGGCAAAGGACCAGCATCAGGGCCACCGCAAGCGCCCGCGGCGCGCCACCACCACGAGCGCCAACCCCGCCACCAAGGACTCCACACACAGTGGCACACAGCAGCAGCAGCAGCAGCAGTGGCAGGACAATAATGCTGCTGCAATAGCTGCGGCTGCTGCAGTCGTGGCGGGGCTGGATGTTGGTGCCAATGGTGGGGGAGGCTTGTATGCTGGTTGCAATGCCGGTGGTGGTGGTGGTGGGGGTGGAAGAGACATGGATGTGGACGCAAACGCATTTGAGGATGGAGAAGGCTGGGAGGGGGTGTACGCGGGGGAGGGGGGGGGAGAGGATGATTTGGATGCACGACCGTTGCACGATCAGAGGCACACAGCGCACGCAGCACACACCGCAAACACAGCACACACAGCACACACAGCACAAACAGCACACGTAGCACAAGCCCAGCGGCGTGGCCCGCACCGTCAGAAGCGCAACCTCGCTGGGGCCAGTGCAGTGCGTGTGGGTGTGGGGGCAGAGCGTGGGGGGGAGGGTGACAAGCACACTGGGAGTGTACACCCACACTCGCAGATGCAGCAGTCCATGAAAGCTGGCTTGCCTCAGCAGCAGTCAAAGCAGCTGCAGCCGCAGCAGTCAAAGCAGCAGCAGCAGCAACAGCAGCAGCAGCAGCAGCAGCAGCAGCAGCGTGGGCAGGCTCCTCAAAACGGTGCAGCTGGTTTGAGACTGAGTGGCAGCTGCAGCCATGGCATCGGCCCGTACACAAACGACAGCAACAGCTACCCCACCCGCACAAACAGCCCAGGCTTGAACGTCCTTTGTGCTGCAGCGGGGTTGGGTGAAGAGGTCCAGCAGCAGCAGCAGCAGCAGCAGCAGCCACAAGCACACCACCACCCACAGCAGCCACAAGCACACCACCACCCACAGCAGCCACAAGCACACCACCACCCACAGCAGCCACAAGCACACCACCACCCGCAGCAGCCACAGACGTGGCACGGACGGAGTGCTGAAAGGAGCGCATTAGGCACAGCAGGACGCAGCCGCATTATGCGCAGCACTAGCGCGGCTGACCCCCTGCCTCCCCACCCCACACCCTCTGCCACTGCTGCTGCTGCTGCTGCTGCTGACAGTGCTGCTGGTGGAGATACTGGTGCTGGTGCGTCCGGCAGCGTTGCTACCGCTGCTGCTTCAATGGGTCAGAAGGCCGGCCTGGACAGCTTGCTACCTTTGGTGCATAGCAACGGGTACGGAGGGCAGCAGCTGCTCCCACCTTTGCCCCGCCTGTTCCAGAGCTCCCTCACCAACCAACCCCACCACAACTTCGCCCACAGCGCACCCTCCAACGCACACCCCAACGCACATCCTGACGCGCACCTCGCCTCTCTTGAACCTCTCTTCCACCCCAACCGCCACAACCAGCACGAGCCACACCAGCAGCAGCAGCCGCAGCCGCACAACAGCCAGCTGCTGCCGCACCTCCCTTCCCTCTCCCTCAGTTGCACCGAGGCTACTCCCAATTTGTACAACACCACCCCCCTCACTGACCCCCTTAAACTCCCCTCCCTTGCCACCACAGACAACTCCAGCATCAACTCATTTCTAGACCAGCTCATGGGAAACCATAATTCGCAGAGCCGCTTCCCCTCCCTCTCCTCCAACCCCCCTCCAACCAGCTTCCTCAACTCGTTCCATGTCAGTTCAAACCCGCATGCCACCGCTTACGGTGCCGGGCGCCTTCACGACACCATAATCCCACCATCCCTCTCAGCCCCCCTACCCCCACACCTCAACACACTTCAAGACACACACCACAACGCACACCACAATGCACACCACAACACACTCCAAGACTCAGACCACAACGCACACCACAACACACACCACACCACACACCACGACACACACCACAGCGCGCACCACGACACACACCAACCCACGGCCCTACCCTCCTCTGCTGCATCACTGTTTCCCCTGGTCCCTCTCGACACAACTTCCTCTGGCTACCGCCACCTCCCCACACCTCTGCCCTTAAACACCGCCACCGCCCCTCACAGTACTGCACCGTTCAGTGGTGCCCCACACATAGGTCTGCCACACCAGCAGTACCCCACACACACCGACGTCGTCGGTTCCGTGCACAGCACAGCAGGCGCAGCAGGCACAGCAGACGCAGCAGCAGCAGCAGCAGCAACGGGGGCAGCTCCGCCAGGAGCAGGGGAAGCAGGCGTTGCAGGAAATGAACCAGCAGCAGCAGCAGCGGCAGCAGCAGCGGCGGCAGCACAAGAAGGCTCTCCAGAGCCAGCAAATGCAAACACAGGAGGGCCACAGCAGCACCTGCAACAGCAGCAGTTGTTGCAGCTGGAGCACCATAACCACCAGCAGCAGTCACAGCAGCAGCAGCAGCAGGAGCAGGAGCAGAACGACACACAGCTGCAGCTGCAGCAGCACCAGCACCAGCATTCACAGCAGCAGCAGCAGCAGCCTCCCCAACAATGCAGCTTGCTGTTAGGAACAAACACTTCAGACGGCTTTGGGTTCGCAGGTACGGTATCCAGGGCACGCATTGCAAGTACGTAGGGTTGGCCAGAACCATATATATGTATACGGTGTATACAGTATATACGTTGTCTTTTGCAGGGTAATCACTATATAAACAATCATGTACGGTGCATATATATGTATATACCGTCCGTTTACGATCACTTTGGAAATTAAGCCAGAATACAAAATTTTTTATAAATTCTTGGGGCCCTTTCCGAACTGAATTTGAAGTGATAAATAAATTATTTATAATGAATTTGAGGGTGATTTTCAAAATGAGCTCCAAGCGCGCCAGTGTGAACCCCCTGGCCGGGTTCTTGAAGCCTCAGTCCCCAGCTGAAAGGCTGGCTGCTCAGCATAGGGACCGTGAGAAGCTGCAGAGGGAGAGGCAGCTCAAGGAGCTGCAAGAGGAAGAGGCAAAGGCAAGGCTTTCCCTGCTTCTGAGCACTGTGCAGCATCAGCCACAGCCTCAGCCTCATCTTCATCCTCTTCAACAAGCAGCAGTAGCAGTGCACAGGCAGCATTCACAGGAGGGCTCTCAAACTCAAAAATCAATTCCCGACAAAGCCCTCCCGAAGTGCCCTCGAACTCAAAAAACAATCCCCAGACCCCCTCACGAACTGAAATCGTAAATTTAAATTATTTTTTGGAAGCGTGGTCCCGAAGTGATCGTGAACGGATGGTATATAATATGGTATATAATATATATATATGGTTCTGGCCAACCTTACAAGTACGTTCTCGCTCTATGCATGCTTGCATGCTGTCTAGAGCCATAAATATACGCGCAGTGTATGATCACATCATTGAAAATTTCTGTGCCAGCAATACACTGTACGTATGTCATCCTGGCAGGCTTTCTAAGCACGCGGTCATTTTGACATACCTTGTTACAAACTCACACTCACACGTGTGTGCACGTCAGTGTTTCTTCAAGGTCGATGTACCATTTCGATCGAAATGAAATTGTGGGTTTTCGATTTTTGGAATCGAGGCGAAATAAAGGTTTTATGGGTGTCGAGGAGCCCCTTTGTAAAACGGTTTTGTGACCCTCTAAGGGCCTCTGAAGGCCTTCATGCACCACAATTTCAATTTTTATCCTAAAATGTTCAAACATGTAATGATCATATTATATAATGAGCGATGAACCCCCATCAAAAAAGCCCGAAGTTGCCAGGGGGAAAAGTGTTGGGAGGACATGGGGGCAAAAAACGGGCCAACGAAAGCTCCCACAGACAAGAGGATGCAAACCCTGTTGCAGCAAGCAGCAGCGATGAGTCTGATAACGAGTCACTATCAGCACAGCCCCCCCCCACCCCTCTCTCAGCCAAAGAGTTTTGGAGAAGACACACGCTTGGGGGCCAACGAAAGCTCCCACAGACAAGAGGATGCAAACCCTGTTGCAGCAAGCAGCAGCGATGAGTCTGATAACGAGTCACAATCAGCACAGCCCCCCCCAACCCCTCTCTCAGCCAAAGAGTTTTGGAGAAGCCACGCGCTTGGGGGCGCGGTTTCGGTTTGGGGAGTGGGTAAAGGTAGCAGAGATGGTGATGGTAATGGTGCCAGAATCATTCGAGGATGGGCGTATGTTTAGCACGCTCAAGTACGTCCGCAACTCCCAGCGTAATAGCCTTCATGCGCAGCACTTGATGTGCTGCGCACGAGGGTTTAAGAGCTCAGCAATCAGCGTGGAGTCCTCCCCATGCTCACAGACCATTTTGGAGTGGCTTAGAGCTAAGAAGCGCCGTGGGATTAAATAGATGATGAACAACCCAGTTAGAATGGACAGTTTGCCCAACTTGCAATTTACAGACAAGCGTTCTTTTGTTAAATGCAAATGCTTCCTCACAAGTCACAGTTAACATATCACAGTCAATCACAAATCACAGTTAACATACATAACACCAAACGCCGGGAGGCCGCAGGCCTGCGGTGGGGCAGCAAAAGGAAAAAGATACGAGAACAGAATTCCTCAAATTCTTAGATTAGGTGGTAACATGAAATCAAGAATTTCCAGAATGCTTAAAAGAAACACTGGTGCACGTGCACGTGCGCACACACACACACACACACACACACACACACACACACACACACACACACACACACACACACACACACACACACACACACACACACACACACACACACAGACACTCTCTCTCTCTCACACACACACACACACACACACACACACACACACACATACACACACACACACACTCACACACACACAGGATCCTTGGCCCCCCCCTCATTGTTTG
>Ga0307945_1001208_pt1:10000-19825 | contig 19825 bp, 23 predicted proteins | sample OrgLakmetagen228_FD_201818 | JGI IMG/M metagenome (GOLD analysis project Ga0307945, IMG submission 201818) | Saline water microbial communities from Organic Lake, Antarctica - #228 | ecosystem: Environmental > Aquatic > Non-marine Saline and Alkaline > Saline | place: Antarctica...
GGCGGTGTCACCACCATGAGCACTTATCACCATGAGTTGTTAAGGCGGTAGTGTTAAGGCGGTGTCACCACCATGAGCTCTCTTGTTTAGGGTTGGCCAGAACCGTAAATATGCACCGTATATGACCGCATGTATCGTCTCTGCTGTGGCGCAACGTCCTGAACAGCATCTGCATCGAAGGTGGCCACACTATGAGCTCTTGTTTAGGGTTGCTCTTGTAAAGGCCTTGTTAAGGCGGTAGTGTTAAGGCGGTGTTAAGGCGGTGTCACCACCATGACCTCTTGTTTAGGGTTGCTCTTGTTAAGGTGGTGTCACCACCATGAGCTCTTATCACCATGAATTGTTAAGGCGGTAGTGTTAAGGCGGTAGTGTTAAGGCGGTAGTGTTAAGGCGGTGTCACCACCATGAGCTCTTTTGTTTAGGTTTGGCCAGAACCGTAAATATGCACCGTATATGATCGCATGTTTGGTAATTTCCCAGAGCTGGTCATCTGAGGCCCCAAACAGGGGTGTTTTTGAAATGTGAATTGAGTACTGGTCCCCCAGCTGGTTACAATCAAGCTCAGGAACCAGAGGTAGCTGCTGATAGCACCTGGGCTTGATTGTAGCCAGCTAGGGGACCAATGTCTAATTTTGCGCGGCGTGGACCCCACTGTTCACTGCTTATCAGCCATATCACACCATTTACTCATCCAAATCTGGACCAATTTCAGCTCAATGTTGTTGTTTTGGTAAATAAATATCATTGCAACAAAAATGGAGTGAAACGGTGAAGTGGTTGGTGATCTAGGCCAACATATGCTGTTTTCCCATGCAAAAGCCACTCTATTAGGGATTTGGTGGTCAGCGTGGGCTTTCAGCCCAGCCAATTTGCACATAGAGCAACCCACATATATCTAAGCACATCCTCGTGTAACTCATAAGTCCAGCTTCAATTTAGAGCAACAATGGTCCCAATCGGTACCGAAAGGAGCAGTGAATGGCCTCTGAGTGCGAAAAAGGCACATATTTAGACGTTTCCCCAGTTGACCCCCTCTGGTAATTTCCCTGCCAAAATTACTGTATATACACCGTATACATTTGTGGTTTTGGCCAACCCTACGTAAGAACCGTATATATGCACCGTATATGATCGTATATTTGGTTAAACCCTTGACCAAGATACTGTATGTACATTGTATACGTATGTGGTTCTGGCCAACCCTTTCCCACCCATCCTTTAATATTCCGTGCCGATTGTGTGCACACCATCTGCCTTCCTTATTGCTTTTTAAATAAATGTCTGCACATTCTTATTTTTTTTCTTGTCCAATGACTTAGCTGTGGATGTACTGCTTTGCACACACACCATCTGCGTTTTATTTCTTTCCTTCTTTGTTCCCTGACTTATCCGTGCACATGCCTTCGCACACACGCCACCTGTGCCCTTTTTCTTTCCTTCACATCCCCTGACTTATCCGTGCATGTACTGCGTTCCGACCCATCCCCGCAGGGGGACAGCTCCGCTGTGTTTGTTGAGCTGGCCAGGCTATTAGCGCGAGTGGAGGGGGAAGGACAGCGACAGTGCACACGGGCACCTTGTGCAGTTGATGTGGAGCACAGGTTCAGGGTCTTGGCGCAGCGGGCGTTGCGGCTTCAGCTGTTGACACGCCAGCAGCACAGGAAGAGTGGTAGCGGCCCTGTGCTTAGAAGCTGATATATTCAACGATTGGGTCAGGCTTCAGCTCTTGTCACGCCAGCAGCACAGGAAAAGTGGCAGAGGCCATGTGCTTAGAAGCTGATCTTTTGATTGTTGTAAGGATGGGAGGGTAGAGACCCTGCTCAGAAGCAGCCTAGGTGTGGTTGCAAGTTTTTTTCCAAGCTTTCGCTCAGATGCCCCTGATACACTGTGCTGATGGCCGGGCACGTTTGGGACACGTTTGAGCCCAGACTTGGGTATGACATGGGCCTCGAACGAGCCCTCAAACGTGGGTCTACAGCTCCAAACTTGCTGTTTCAAACTTGCACGTTCAGGCTATACTTAACGCGTCTCTGTCTTTACTTGGCCTTAGGTCCAAGTCTTAGGGGCAAGTCTTAGGGCAGGCGTTGCTATCTTTGCTTCCTTAAAGGCACCAATTCTAAATAAAATATAATAAGAAAATGTCAATGATTAAGGGAGGGGGTTTGAAAGAAACACATCAATTTAAAATGATATGGATTCCGCGGATTTTAAAGGAATGCAAACGCACACGTGCAAAGAGAGGGTCACGCCACGGTTTACTACATCAATGTGCACTGAAGCTTCTGATAGAGAGTTCAAGTGTAGTTTTAGTTTAAGTGCGCTATGGGAAGCACGTCATGGTACCAAGGAAATGATTGGCGATTCCGGCACTCGTATCTTGGAAGCTCTCTTTGGGGCTCCATCTAGGGCCTTAGGCACTGCCACCTTAATTGTCCTTCTTCGTGCTTGACGCTAAGCGACCGATGGAGCCAGTGAGAGTAATGAGACATGTGACGAACAGGAGCCCACCATTCAGTTCGGTCTTGGAAATGACAAGAAGCTGCAAGCAAAGGAAATAGTATTGGAGGATTCTTGTGTAGTTGTCATTTCTCCTTTTGTGTGATGCAGTTTTGTAGGTCTATTAACAGGCAGGCTGCTTTGCATTCAAATCCTGTAGGCTAGCGCGTGCCTGCAACGTTTGGGTTGCATCCCATCCTAGTGGCCTCTTCGCGCACTCTGCACACTTGCAACCCTATTGTTGCAGCGCCACACACCTTTTTAAGCAACCAGTATCGCACAAACCAGCCCAACGTGTCAAGAACCAAGGAAGCAAAAGTTCCGGACGCCCACTGAAGAGCGGAAACAAGGCTCTGCCGAGAGTTCTGCACTACTGCGCATCTGCTTCTCTGGTCTTTCAGCAAAGGCCTGAGAGGGCTGATGCTGTTCCCGTGTGGCACAGGCTTTAGCTGCAGCCTGCACGTCAATTGTAAACCATTGACAAACGATTGCTCCTTATTTAACGCTTGCGAGTTGTCACAGTCTGATGTGCGCGGAGGGTCAATATAGGATCGCTTTCCTGATGAGGATGGAAAAGACAAAGGCTACGCTGGTAATGGGGTAACTCATCTAGAGCGATAATACAGGGGCACTAGAGTGCCCACACCTACATGCCCCTCATTGCCAATGTGCAATGCAAGTTATTTAAATCAGTGAAGAAGCTTGCCAGGGACTTTTGTGATTTGTTCAAGTAGTCATTGTAGGCATCCCAGCATGTATGGTAGATAATCAAGCATGATTAATGTGTGTGTGTGTGTGTGTGTGTGTGTGTGTGTGTGTGCGCGCGCACGTGTGTGTTTGTGTGTGTGCGTGTGTGTGTGTGTGTGCGTGTGTGTGTGTGTGTGTGTGTGTGTGTGTGTGTGTGTGTGTGTCTCTCTCAGGAAAAGCAAAATGAACAGCAGGTCAAAGGTGTCACTCCATGTATCCAAGCAGAGCCTTGTTCCTCATCTGCACCAGCCTTGTACTGAGAAAGAAGATTTAAGATTCTGCACACCAGAACAAATAAATGGGTCACAAATACCAAACACGAAGGCCATGTTTGTGCAGCATACTTTTTAAATTATTGCATTCTCATTGAGCCTAGCCTGCTGCCTGCTGGCCGAATGCAGATTGAGTTGCTGACCCAGCAGGGTCGTCATCAGGTCATTGTTTTTGACTTTACCCCCCCTGCTGCAAGGCACTTGGTGTTGTTGGCCGCATCCTGGCAATAATCTTGTGAGATGCGGTTGCTTTGTTCAGAGCCATCATGTCGACTGGCTCCTGAGTTGTATTATCTTTATTTTATTATGTAAAGTTGTGAAAATAAAAAAGTATGACGTACTTGAGCTCCCTCGATGATTCGCTAACTCAGGGAACAATTTTTGCACAATTCTGCAGAACAGGAGGCTATACAAATTTATTTCTTCCTCGGCACAAATCAAAACGCTGCTCCCTTATCTTCTCCCGATGGCAACTGCCTGGCCCTAAAGTCTGGCAACTACTGTCTGCCCCTGGCAGTTTCCTGATGAAGATGAGCATGTCCAAAACGAGGCGGTGTACGCTTTAACATTTCTTCAAGTCCTCAGGTCTTTGTGAACAATAATGGAAAAATGTTTACATACTCAATCTATCTGATAAGGCCTGACCTGATTTGCTTTATTATCGAGTCAGGATACAATTTGTAGTTTAACCAAAAACACAGCTTAATTCAGAATTCTTTAGAGTTGAAGCATAGGATGAGAGGTGTTATCTCTATATAGAGACGCTGAGTGGTTGGTGGCGGACCACAACACACACAACAATAAACTGGCCACTTATCATTCTCGGTTTGCTTTCCCTATTTCTAGTACTGAGCTGTCACGCCCTATGTTGGCAGCGACATAACGTGTGGCAGAGCAGTTAGTTGGTTGACAGTTGATAGTTTCTGTATGTCTTGTTCATTAAGCTGGATGTGCTAGTCTTATTGATGACCTTCATCTTCTGGATTTATTTTTGTTTTTTCGTGTTTACATGTGAGGGGGATAGCACATTTCCTAGTACTACGAGCATGAAAATGAACCGAAAGATACGGAAATGAAAGTTTCGGAAATATTGCTGCAATTGTTAATTGACAACATGTGAGCATTCCAAGAAGTATCATTAGAGGGGGATCCTTATGAGACCCTTTGCCGTGTAAAGTCTCTGATTCTAATTATTCGCCTAGTCGTATTAGCGTGTAACAAGACCAAGAATGTCTGAGTAGGCGGTCCCAGCTCCAGGAAGGGACAGTGGTGTGGCAGCCAACCATAAATGAGTAGCACCAGCACACGAGTATGAGCAGAGAGCGCACAGGTGTGGATGAACAAAACTGGTTAGAAGCACTAGGGACCACTGCGATGCAAAAAACTTACTCCTCTGCTGGATGGTTTTTCCACCTTGGAGGCCTTACTTGATCCAAAGGTGCCCCAAATTAAATTGGTTGTTGTGCTGAGTCTTATACTTTGCAGTGACGGTGATTTGATGTGACAGAGCATAGTACGGCGACGATGGTTTGATCTGACAGATTAGAGCATAGCACCACGATTCTTCATCTTGATCTGACAGAGCATTGTACCACGATACTTCATCCTGATATGACAGAGCTTAGTACCACGATTTTTCATCTTGATCTGACAGAGCATAGTACCACGATTCTTCATCTTGATCTAACAGAGCATAGTATCACGATTCTTCATCTTGATCTGTCTAACATGTTATACGCAATGTCAATAGGCTTCCTTGCACATACTTTGAAAGTGGAGGCTTAAAGGCAGTTCTCGCTCATGTGACCAATGCCCCTCTCAGCAGCCCAATCCTATTTGCTGCAACAAGCCAACCATTAACTTATGTATAATTTCCCAATAACCACCCTCAAGCCTCAGAAGGCCCAGATAAAACAAGTGCCCTGCTAATTAGCACTGACCAACCTCATAATTGTAATATCGGCGAAGCACCCCAAAACAGCTCCAGCCAAAACCTGACCCGTAAGGTAAAAGATTGGAGGGATTGGACCTACACTGATGGCAGCCTCTAAAAGAATGAAGTAGGGCAAGACACCGGATCAGGCGTATACCACCCTCACTTAAATGTTTTCACTATGTAAACCCAAAAGGCATGGGTATAACCAACACCATCTCACGTGCAGAGCTAGCAGCTATAGCAGCTGCAGTCATACACGGCTACTCACATGTAGCCACAGACAGCCTTACATCACTGCACCAAACTAAAAGCGGCTCTCACACCCGAATCTCCATCGCCACCACATCCAATGAGATGTCCCTCAATCCATTGCTAAAGCAATCCGCCAATCACCATCGACCATCCACTTCTTCAAAGTAAAGTCCCATGCCGGTTCTATCGGTAATGAACATGCCGACGTCCTTGCTAAAAAGTCAGCCACCACCTACTCCGACATTGCAGACACCTCCATCAGAACAGCAGGCCCTGAGGGAAATCCATTCTACAACATCCACTGGCTTGCAAAAGAAGACATAGAAAACTAAACACAAACCCATAATCATACCCATACAACAAACATGGCCCATTCTCCTCCCCAAAAGCTCTGGTACCTACCAAATCACCGTGACGCCCTTCAAGCACATATGCATCTTCTCTTTTAACTGGGAAATGCCAAAACTGAAGCGAACTACCATGCGTACTACCAGACCCTCATCAAGGACGGCACTTCCAATGGAGCCACTAGCAATGCTTACCTAACAGCATTCAATGTCCCCTTTAAGACCAAATGTATCATTATGAAATACAGAACAGGCACCCTATATAATCATAGACATGCGGTATTGTTCAAACTCTCAACAAGTCAAACTTGCCCCCTCTGCCCACACGTAGACAGTGCCCTGCACATCCTTTCTGGGTGCCAACACACGCAAATAAGGAACATGATCACCGAAAGACACAACATAGCATGCCGCATGACCCTTAAGGCTACCAGAAAAACAGGCTCCTTAGGATTATGCATTGTCTCCATGGATATAGGCAGCAACGAACGGATGACCATGCAGATTCTCCAGATTCCTGAAACAGCCGAAAGTAGCATTGTTTCCAAATGGCTCTTCCCAACCCGCTTCTCAAATAATGAAAGTTTCACCTCCAGCCGCCCAGACATTGTGCTGGTAACTTTTATCTCTGCAAAAACACAAGAACAACAAACTACTGCAGGGGGGTGGGTTTAATCGGAGTGGAAGGGGGAAATTGAGGAAGACAGGGAGCACCCCAGCAGCACCGCCAGCCACCAATACAGCCACCTAACCCAGACAGCACCGACCTAAAGACCTCGGCAAAACACAGCCCGACATTTACCTCGTCGAGATCAAGTACTGTGAGGACACCAGACCTTTGCAACATTCTCCAAGGAGCCTCCGTTACTCTCCACATCATCCTTTTGGGTGCGGGCGGCACCATCTACAACACTCACACTTTGAAGCCTTTCAAGGAACTGGTTCTTAATTCTCAAAGAGTTATTAAATGTTTAAGACTCTGCGTGTGTTTGCTCCTTCGAGCTCTGAATTTATTCCTTTTGTAACTTGTCATCACAGTATCACTGATTTTGAGATCAATGCATTCCTGAATCAAGACTCATACAGACTCCTCAAGTTTGTGTCAGATTATGTTTCAATTTTTGACACTGGTTGATTTTGTTTCACCAGCCAATTGCCATCAGCCAGAGACTTGGGCTGTAGGCCATCCTTGTAACCCCCCTTGTAACCCCCCAAAGAGTTCTCCATGTGCACTCTGTGAAATTTGCTGCTAAATTTGTCCATACTAGACGTGCCCTTTCCAGTACTGTTATCAACTCTCATCAGGAGCCGGTTTCAAGTTATGTTTTCAACCCTCTTGATCCCGTTGATTTTCCCTTCCTTTTCGCAATGGTGGAGGAACTTTACGGTACTCGGTACCAAAGTGGCTCCTTTTCCTTTATTTATGTGGGGAGTTCTCACTGCTTGTGTAATTTTATCTTTTTTCCTTTTTATCTTTTTCTTAGCCCTGACTATCCCTAAGCCCGGAATATGCACCTCTGTTTCCCCCAACAGGAGCTCAAGATGTGTTAACTTTCTTGAGCCAGAACAATAACAAGCTTTATTTTTCCCAACTAATTGCGTTTTACGAGCAGGTGAGCAGTCGCACTTCTTGACTGAAGGCCTTTTTTTGTAAACCTTGTAAACCTTAGCCCTGACTCAACCCTAGTCCTATCTCTACGCCCAGTGCCAAAGTGCTGAGCCTAGACTCCGATCTTCTCTGAGCCTTGAGGCCCTCAATTTAGCCTTACTATACGAAGAAAAATGTGCCCTTAAGTTCTACTTCATGATGAGTCCATCACAATGAGTTCTACTTCACGAGGAGTCCTTCACGATGAGTTCTACTTCATGATGAGTTCTACTTCACGATGAGTCCTTCACGATGAGGTCCTCTTCATGATGAGTTCGACTTCACGACAAGTCCTGTCGTCTGTCCGCTGGGGGACGGAACGCATCCACCACTTCCCTCTTAGTTTGGATGTAGGGCCCGCCCGCCAGCTGTATGCAGTACGGGATGGATCTGAACACCTGCAGCATCATAAGTACCAGAAATATGCATGTGCGCTTTTTTGGAAGTGTTATGTGTAGCGTTAGTGTGTTACGTGTAGTCGAAGAGTGTTACGTGTAGCATTTGGGTGTTACGTGTAGCCTCAGAGTGTTACATGTAGCATTTGGGTGTTACGCATAGCCTTAGAGTGTTCAGTGTAGCCTCAGAGCTCAGAGTGTTACATGTAGCCTTAGAGTGTTACGTGTAGCATTTGGGTATTACGTGTAGCCTTATAGTGTTACATGTAACCTTAGAGTGTTACGTGTAGCCTTATAGTGTTCAGTGTAGCATTCATAGTGTTTTGTGTAGCATTGTGTAAGGGCCTGTGCTATTCAGCCAGTGCTGCTCAAAGCACAGTAGAAGAACGTTGCGTTGAGACGCTTCGGTCTTTGCTACAAAATGTTGAGCATAGAACTTGGAACATGCTCATCTTCTTTTATGGAACGTGTGGTCCAAAATAGTTTGCACATGTGGTCCAGCGTGTGGTCCAATATAGTTTGCACATGTGGTCCAACGTGTGGTTCAATATAGTTTGCACATGTGGTCCAACGTGTGGTGCAATATAGTTTGCACATGTGGTCCAACGTGTAATCCAATATAGTTTGCACATGTGATCCAATGTGTGGTTCAATATAGTTTGCACATGTGGTCCAACGTGTGGTGCAATATAGTTTGCACATGTGGTCCAACGTGTAATCCAATATAGTTTGCACATGTGGTCCAACGTGTGGTCCAATATAGTTTGCACATGTGATCCAACGTGTAATCCAATATAGTTTGCACATGTTATCCAATGTGTGGTCCAATATAGTTTGCACATGTGATCCAGCGTGTGGTCCAATATAGTTTGCACATGTGGTCCAACGTGTAATCCAATATAGTTTGCACATGTGATCCAACGTGTGGTTCAATATAGTTTGCACATGTAGTCCAACGTGTGCTCCAAAATAATTTGCACATGCGCGATTAATGCCAACTGTCGAACATGGATAGGGTTGGCCAGGACCATGTATGGTATGCTTTCAGGGGATTTTATAAACTTACAACATGTATGTACAGTTCTAGCCAGATCTAACAGAGCATGCAGCGGTGAGGGACTTTCGAGCAACATATATGTACAGTTCTAGCCAAATAAATATAACACAGAGCATGCAGCGGTGAGGGGCTTTTGAACAACATATATGTACAGTTCTAGCCAAATATAACACAGAGCATGCTGCGGTGAGGGGCTTTTGAACAACATATATGTACAGTTCTAGCCAGATCTAACACAGAGCATGCAGCGGTGAGGGGATTTTGAACAACATATATGTACAGTTCTAGCCAAATGTAACACAGAGCATGCAGCGGTGAGGGGCTTTTGAACAACATATATGTACGGTTATAGCCAGATCTAACACAGAGCATGCTGCGGTGAGGGGCTTTTGAACAACATATATGTACAGTTCTAGCCAGATCTAACACAGAGCATGCAGCGGTAAGGGGATTTTGAGTGCTGCCACTTACGTGCTCCGGCCTGTGTCACACAGATACACAGGCAGGAGCATGTTCCATAAAAAGATGAGCATGTTTCATGTTCACCCAGTGCTCCGGCCTGTGTGCCTGTTGAGGAAGTGGGTTCTACGTCTGAGGGAGCGTTTGGTCGTCCAGACAGGGCAGGAACATCCCTCACACTAAAGTGCTCCGGCCTGTGTGCCTGTTGAGGAAGTG
>Ga0307945_1001214_pt1 | contig 19785 bp, 24 predicted proteins | sample OrgLakmetagen228_FD_201818 | JGI IMG/M metagenome (GOLD analysis project Ga0307945, IMG submission 201818) | Saline water microbial communities from Organic Lake, Antarctica - #228 | ecosystem: Environmental > Aquatic > Non-marine Saline and Alkaline > Saline | place: Antarctica: Organic Lake...
CACTCACGCAGCCTGTCACACTCACTCACGCAGCCTGTCACACTCACTCACGCAGCCTGTCAAACACACGCAGCCTGTCACACTCACTCCCGCAGCCTGTCACACTCACTCCCGCAGCCTGTCACACTCACGCACGCAGCCTGTCACACTCACTCACGCAGCCTGTCACACTCTCATGCAGCCTGTCACACTCACGCAGCCCGTTTCTCTTATACATCATGGCTAAAACCAATGCCATGTGACTTACTCACCCTGGGCGATGGTTGAGCTGTGGAGGCAATGGCCTCCCGTGCAGCACGCAGCCTGTCACACTCAGGCACACAGCCTGTCACACTCACTCACGCAGCCTGTCACACTCACTCACGCAGCCTGTCACACTCACGCAGCCCATTCTCTTATACATCATGGCTAATACCAATGCCATGTGACTAACTCACCCTGGGCGATGGTTGAGCTGTGGAGGCAATGGCCTCTCGTGCAGCATCGCAGCTGTCCACGCTCAAAAAGCCCACCCGATTGTTTCGGCGGTCGTACTGGGCAGCATTAGTGAGTGGGAAGTATTAGTGGGCAGCACTAGTGAGTGGGCAGCATTAGTGAGTGGGCAGCATTAGTGGGCAGCATAAAAGATATGATGATGCAAGCGCCTAGAAAGAAAGTGCGCAGCGGCGGAAGCGCACATGCTGCTCTGTCATGATGCAATAGTGAGTGGTTTTTGACACACAATGCCGCAAATGAAGCTCGGTTGCAGCTTCGCCAGGGAGAAGTTGTGCACGACATGGTGCACAATCATACTGCACGGCACGACATGGTGCACAATCATACTGTATGGCACGACATGGTGCACAATCATACTGCACAGCACGGGGCACAGTTGTGCTGCAGCAGCGAGTCATGTAGCTTGAGGATTAGGGTTGGCCAGAACCATATATATAAGGTGTATGCACGGTATTTAGCAGGGAATTCACCAAATATACGGTGTATATATACGGTGTATATATACGGTTCTGGCCAACCCTATTGAGGATGCAAGCAGCAACCAAGATCAGGTCTACGGCCGGTGTACTGCATAAATGCGCTGCATCAGTGAGCAGCCAAAATAATCATGACGCAAGCTATAACCAAAGTCTGTGTCTCTGCCAGAAACAAATGTGCCACAAAGCATTTCTTGCACGTTTACAATTAACGTCAGTGGAGCAAGACGTGGCATGCAAAAATCGCGACCTAGAAACAGAGAGAGAAAAAAGGTACGCAAGCAGTGAAAGCCACTCCCCACATTGATTAAGAAAAAGGAGCCACTCTGGTACCAGGTACCGCACAGCTCCTGCACCAAAGAAAAGAGAAGACAGATTAATGGGGATCAAGAGGGTTGCAGGCTTGGCCTGAAACTGGCTCCTGACGAGCCTGTGGTGGAACCTAAGAATAATTTGAGGCAAAGGGCTCGGGTTAAAAGTGAACGTTGATCAAGAGCCTTTTCTTGGAGCGCTTACTTGTAGAGCGCAGAACTGATCATCCTTTGGAAACCGTGGAGCAGCACAGCACCGCACAGCACAGCACAGGACTGATCATCTTTAAGAAATTGTGGAGCAGCACAGCACAGCACAGGACTGACCATCCTTAAGAAACTGTGAAACAGCACAGCAAAGCACAGGACAATTCATCTTTTTGAGACTGTGGAACAGCACAGTACAGCACAGGACTGATCAACCTTTGAAAACAGTGGAACAGCACAGTACAGCACAGGACTGATCATCCTTTAAAAACAGTGGAACAGCACAGCACAGCACAGGACTGATCATCATTTAGAGACTGTGGAGCAGCACAGCACAGCACAGCACAGTTCATCCTTTAGAAACAGTGGAACAGCACAGCACAGCACATGACTGATCAGCCTTTAGAAACCAGTGAAACAGTGCAGCAATATGTGGGGCATAAAGGCTGGCAGATTCACTCTCACTCCTGTCGTACGTGTACGATTATCCTGTCATCAACTTGTTTGCCGTTTCAAGGTTGCAGCTCTTTCTGGGGGGGAGGAGGGGGACGCTGGCACGTGTTTTGTTAAAACTCCAGAAAGTAGGCCGCAGGGTGCGTGTTCAGACAAGTAACTACAGAGTACTCTGCAGCCTGCTGCAGAAATACTCACGAGGCGAGTGCAACCGAATGTCAGTTGGAACTGTCTCGCCACAGCTTGCGCTGTGGGAACCATCCTTTTCACACCTGGTCATCAATAGAAAACTTAACCTGGATGGTTGGCCATGTGTAAATTCCCCTCCAGCATTCGGTGAAGCTGAGCCGGAATAGAACTACAGCGCTTGTGTTCAACCTTGCAGGATTCCTCTTGCATAAAGCATGAACTGTAGGAATGACTAAGTTGGAGCGCAAGCATTGAGATGGTGTTCACTGACTTGGAATATACTTGTATAAACTTGTTTATACAAAGTCGATGGACACCAGCAAACACAAGCTTGCTGACTGAACAACCAATGAGACGGTGTTCAACGACTTTTTTTTGTACAAAGTATACACAAGAACTGATTCAACACACAATAAGACGGTGTTCATCGACTTTTTTGTACAACGTGTACAAAAGCTTGCTGACTGAACACACAATGAGATGGTGCTCATCGACTTTTTGTACAAAGTATACACAAGCTCGCTGACTGAACACACAATGAGATGGTGCTCATCGACTTTTTTGTACAAAGTATACACAAGCTTGCTGACTGAACACACAATGAGATGGTGCTCATCGGCTTTTTTGTACAAAGTATACACATCTTGCTGACTGAACACACAATGTTGCTGAAGCTGCTGGTGCGCTGGCATCCACAAATGTACACATGCAAAAACATGCTGAAGCGCTGTCACATATACACAAGTACCATCATACAGTATGCCACATGCATAGGTTTGGCCAGAAAAAAAAATATATATACGGTGTTTTTGGCAGGGAAATAACCGAACCCTAACCCTAACCCTGTATATACGATGTATATACGATACTTTTGGCAGGAAAATAACCAAGTATACGGTGTACATGTACGGCTCTGGCCAACCCTTTGTAAGTGCATGTGAAAATGCACTTACAAATCATACACACTAACATTTACTGAAACACTAACAAGTCATACGCAAGCAATAACATGTCATACACATGCACTAACAAGTCATACACACGCACTAACAAATCATACACATGCACTAACAAGTCATACACGAGCACTAACAAATCATACACATGCACTAACATTCATACACATGCACTAACAAATCATACACAAGCAATAACATGTCATACACATGCACTAACAAGTCATACACGAGCACTGACAAGTCATACACATGCACTAACAAGTCATACACAAGCAATAACAAGTCATACACATGCACTAACAAGTTATACACACTAACTTTTACTGAAACAGACCACGCCTGCACAGAGACATGTGCAGAGCACATGAGCAGGGTTGGCCAGAACCGTATATTATGCACCGTACATATGAACCGTATATATGCACCGTATATTTCGTGATCTCCCTGCCAAAATTACCTTGTACCGTACCTCAGGGACAACACCCTGCATAAAATTTCGCTTTTTGCCTGCAGGGTGACTGCGGTATTTTTCATATATAGGTATAGTATATTTAGTACTTTAATCATTAATCATTTCACTTTTCATTCAATCATTGATTCATATAGGTATAGTATATTTAATTTGACCCTGCGGGCTCGTGCGGGGTTGGCGGGTTTGGGCCTTTCCGGGTCGCTGCCGGCCATGAACAGTGAGAAGTACCCCCCCGGCCCCTGTCCCACAGCACCAGGCAGCCTCAGCCTTAGCCTCAGCCTCAGCAGTAGCAGCCCCAGCCCCAGCACCGGTTGCTCCCGAGGGGGAATTCCGGAAAGCAAGCTGCGACGACAGCTGAGCAGCAGGGCAACCGTCTGAACCAGCAAGCAAAAGCGGAACGGGTTGAGCGCCGAGGCAGAGGAGGCAGCCAACAAAAGGCCGATTGGCAGGCCAAAGAAAGATTGTTACGGTCTCACAACTTGGACCTCAGGGGCACAGCTGTCATGCAAAGAGGCATTGGAACTCATGAGGGGGGAGCTGTGTGGCAGGGAGAAGAAGAATGAGAGGAGGGCGTAGGGGTTGAAGAGGACCAACGCTTGCGCATGCAGAGCAGGGTTGGAGCGACCCAGCAGCTAAAAGATGAGCAAGTGGGGCAGACGAGGTCACGCACCAAGGCTGCCCGCACCCAAGCAACACCATCAGCACGCCCGAACAGCAGCAGCAACATCAGTGATAGTGGCTAGAGGAAGAGGAAAGAAATTTTGGGATTCTGGGCAGTAGCAGAACAGAGAGCAAACCCACATGCAAACAGCATGTTTGCTTTCCTTTGCCCTTCTGTAATAATCTCTTTCATTGAGGTTGTTTGCCAAGCTTATTGGTGCTGAACAGGGTCAAAGGCGCTGTGGGGTTGATGCGGGAAGGGCAAAAATATACATTCTAGGGGTGCGGGAAGGTGCAGGATAGGTATTACTAAACATCTCTGAAATTAGGGGTGCGGGATGAGTATGCTAAGATACGGTATGCACCGTTTATATATGGTTCTGGCCAACCCTCAACATGAGCAACTGCACATATGCAAACACAAAGACACACACACACATTTGATACAATGACACCTGCGTGACCACATCACGCACAGTGATGCCCCCCCAAAAAGTGCCAGACGTGCCATAGTCAATCACACGCACGCACACACACACACATACATACACACATACACACGCCCCCCCCCCCTCCCCCAATCACACGCACGCACACACATACACACGCACGCGCACACACGCACGCACGCACAAACACATGCGCACACACACACACGCACACACACACACAACAACACAAAGGTACCTGAGTGACCACATCGCGCACAGTGATGCCCCCCATCAGAGTGCCAGACGCGCCATTGTCAAACACGCCCAGGCAGTAGGAGCCTTTTGAAATTTGGAACAGATACTGCAGGGGCCGAAGCGTGAGGACTGTCCCCCCTGGGAAAGTGTGTGTGTGTGTGTGTGTGTGTGTGCGTGTGTGTGTGTGTCAGGGAAAAGTGAGCATATTTTGGAAGTCTGGGAGGTGTGAAACCTAGACAGAGCAAGACAATCTTTTACCCTGTTTTGGAATCAAAAGCTGTTCAGCTTCTTTTTGTGAATGTGGGGGGCGTGTTTTGCTGCCCGTGAATGCTTCTATTGATCTTTATTTAGTGCACGGTATCCTTGTATTGTGTAGACTGCGCAAACAGGGTGCTCACGTTTGTGGTCCACATAATTGTACAACCTTGGTTTTAAAAGCTGGAATGAATTGCCTAGATGAAGAGGAAGGCAGGAGAGGAATTAACAAATGCAGGCAAGACAACCACTCCCCACATTAATACGCAAGAACCAGAAAAGGAAAAACCCACGCAGGCAGTGAAAACCACTCCCCACACTAAAAGGAAAAGGAGCCAATTTGCTATCGGGTTCTGTAACACTCCTCCACCGAGGAGGAGAGGAAAAAGTTAACGGGGATTACGAGGGTTGACTGAGTAAGCAAGATCCATAAAGCCATGCACGTGCTTTGCCAAGAAACGCTAATGCCTCTGTACGCGCTCAGGCTTATATGAAGATATATGAAGATATATGAAGCCACGCATGTGCTTTGCCAAGAAACGCTACTGCCTTTGTACGTGCTCAGGCCTATATGAAGATCCATGAAAATATATGAAGATATATGAAGCCATGCATGTGCTTTGCCAAGAAACGCTACTGCCTCTGTACGCGCTCAGGCCTACCTAGGGTTGGCCAGAACCATATACGGTGTATGTATATATATGGTGCATATAATTATGCATACAGTGTATATACAATATTTTTTTGCAGTGAATGCATCAAACATACAGTCATACACGGCGTATATATAAAGTTCTGGCCAACCCAAGACGTGTCCTTTTTACAGCATGCCCTACGTAGTCAGGACGAAAGTCACAGATGGCAAGGTGCACAGATAGCATGCATGCACGTAGGGTTGGCCCGAACCGTGTATATGCACCGTATACGACTGTATAAATGTATGGTGATTTCCATGCCAGAAATACCGTATATACACCGTATTTATATATGACCGCATATATGGTAATTTTGCTGCCCAAAATACCGTGTATACACTGTATTTATATATGACCGCATATATGGTGATTTCGCTGCCAAAAATACCGTACATACACCGTATATACATGGTTCTGGCCAACCCTACATGTGTGCCTAATTGTTAACTGCTGGAAACCAACCCTCACACACTCATTGCAGAGTCAGCGCGTGCAAGACAAAAGAAAAAAGATTCACGAAAGGCTGACTGGCTACGTAACCTATTGGTTAAACTGCTGAAATCAAACACACAGTGCAGCGTGTGCATGTATATAGGACGTTGCGCAAATGCAGATAGGACGTTGTGCAAATGCAGATAGGACGCTGTGCAAATGCAGATAGGACGTGCGCAAATGCAGATAGGACGTTGCGCAAATGCAGATAGGACGTTGTGCAAATGCAGTGAGTCACAGTGACCTGAGAATTGATCTGAAGCCTTGCACGAGCACAGTCCCTGACACCAACAAGCAACACATGTAAGTACGCACGCACGCACGCGTGCACACACACACACACGCACGCACACGCGCACACACACGCATACTCACATGCACGCACGCACGGACGTACGCACGCACGCACGCACGCACACACACACACGCACACGCACATAGAAACAAGCGCGCACCTGTGAAACCATCTCTGCACATCAAAACAAGCGCGCAACTGTGAAAACCATCTCCGCACATCGAAACAAGCGCGCACCTGTGAAACCATCTCCGCACATCGAAACAAGCGCGCACCTGTGAAACCATCTCCGCACATCAAAACAAGCGCGCAACTGTGAAAACCATCTCCGCACATCAAAACAAGCGCGTAACTGTGAAACCATCTCCGCACATTGATACAAGCGCGCACCTGTGAAACCATCTCCGCATATCGAAACAAGCGCGCACATGTGAAGATTACCCCCGCACATTAAAACAAGCACGCACCTATGAAACCATCTCCGCACATCGAAACAAGCGCGCACATGTGAAGATTACCTCCGCACATCGAAACAAGCGCGCACCTGTGAAAACCATCTCTGCACATCAAAACAAGCGCGCACATGTGAAAGCCATCTCTGCACATCGAAACAAGCGTGCACATGTGAAGATTACCTCTGCACATCGAAACAAGCGCGCACCTGTGAAAACCATCTCCGCACATCGAAACAAGCGCGCACCTGTGAAGACCATCGCCGCACATCGAAACAAGCGCGCACCTGTGAAAATTATCGCCGCACATCGAAACAAGCGCGCACCTGTGAAAATTATCTCCGCACATCGAAACAAGCGCGCACCTGTGAAATCCATCTCTGCACATCGAAGCAAGCGCGCACATGTGATAACCATCTCTGCACATCGAAACAAGCGCGCACATGTAAAAATTACCTCTGCACATCCAAACAAGCGCGCACCTGTGAAACCATCTCCGCACATCGAAGCAAGCGCGCACATGTGAAAACCATCTCCGCACATCAAAACAAGCGCGCACCTGTGAAAACCATCTCCGCAGTAGGGAAGACTTTGTGGAGCTGCTTGGGGTCGGCAGGCGCACCACTCCAACAGATGTCCTTGTACTGCACAGTGCAATGGAGTAAATAAAAGTTGGAACAAAGGTGTGTCTTTGCACTGCAAACGAGTTTGCAAGAAAGGGGTGCCTGGGGTTGCACCACACCGACAAATGTCTTTCTTGTACTGCACAGCGCAATGGAATCAAGAAACAATGGTAGAGAAATGAATGGTTCCTTGCACTGCATACGAGTTTGCAAGAAAGGGGTGCCTGGGGTTGCACCACACCGACAAATGTCTTTCTTGTACTGCACAGCGCAATGGAATCAAGAAACAATGGTAGAGAAATGAATGGTTCCTTGCACTGCATACGAGTTTGCAAGAAAGGGGTGCCTGGGGTTGCACCACACCGACAAATGCCTTTCTTGTACTGCACAGCGCAATGGAATCAAGAAACAATGGTAGAGAAATGAATGGTTCCTTGCACTGCATACGAGTTTGCAAGAAAGGGGTGCCTGGGGTTGCACCACACCGACAGATGTCCTTCTTGTACTGCACAGCGCAATAGAATCAAGAAACAATGGTAGAGAAATGCGGTGTCCTTGCACTGCAAACGAGGTTGCAAGAAAAGAGTGTCTGGGGTTGCACCACACCGACAGTTGTCCTTCTTGTACTGCACAGCGCAATGGAATCAAGAAACAATGGTAGAGAAATGCGGTGTCTTTGCACTGCAAACGAGGTTGCAAGAAAAGAGTGCCTGGGGTTGCACCACACAGATGTCCTTCCTATACTGCACAGCGCGATGGAGTGAGGAGATACCGGGCGAGGAAGTCTTATGGTACACGTAAGTTGAGAGAAAATCGGGTGAAGCGTGTGGGGTTGTACTCTGCAAGCGGTGTCACAAAACAACAAAAAGAAACACGTGTGTAGACGGCCTTGACACAATGAGGCGGGATAAGGTAAGAAATGAGTCGGCGGTTTACTTTTGAAATGAAGGAGGTCACAGGTGACAAACGCACTTTAGAGCAGACAGCACTTCTCGTGCACGTGACAAGATGAAATGAGTGCACATGACAAGATGACAAGAGTGCACATGACAAGATGACAAGATCCGTGACAAGAGGACAAGATGATAAGATTCGTGCACGTGATAAGATGACAAGGGTGCATTTGACAAGATGACAAGATCCGTGACAAGATGAAAAGAGTGTATATGACAAGATGACAAAATCCGTGCACGTGACAAGATGAAAAGAGTGCATATGACAAGATGACAAAATTCGTGACAAGATGACAAGATGACAAGAGGGGTCAGGTGTAATCAGCAAGACGACGCATGAAAGCATTGTTTGGCAATACAAGAAAGTACGCTTGACAACATATAAAAGTACTCGCTTAACAATGCATTATAAGCTTGCTCAATCTGTTGGCTTGATCTTGCAGATATGCCCCCCAATACACATGTTCTTTCTGCACAATACGCATGTTCCTTCTGCACAAAACAAGTGAAAACAAGAGGGGAAGGGTGCTACGAGTGAAGCTGCAGCCAGGAGTGCACTCTCTGCACAATATAATATACGCATTATCTTTTTGCACAATACACATGTTCTTTCTGCACAATATAATACACGCATATACGCATTATCTTTTTGCACAATGCGCATGTTCTTTCTGCACAAAACAAGTGAAGACAAGAGGGGAAGGGTGCTGCGAGTGGAGTTGCAGCCAGGAGTGCACTTTCTGCACAATACAATATATGCATTATCTTTTTGCGCAATGCGCACGTTCCTTCTGCACAAAACAAAAGTGAAGACAAGAGGGGAAGGGTGCTACGAGTGAGACTGCAGCCAGGAGTGCACTTTCTGGGGCTAGCAAGTACACCTAATAACAGACATCTCGATTTGCAATAAGCAAAGATGAACGGATCTCTGGCCTTGACACGCGCTTTATGCTGCTAACAACAACACAAACACGTTTATAGCAGTGGCATTCCCCTTGCCCTCACCCACCCTTTTGTCAGGGCCGTCACGAGCGGACAAGCCCTTAGCCTTTGCAGCCGCCTTCACGAGGCTGGAAAACGAGGAAAAAGCTGCCGAAGGAAGGTACAGGAAGGTGGTGCCACTGTCGAGCACGGTACCGTATCCTTTTGCGTATGTGGACTGCAGGGGGAGGGGTGCGTGCACTATGTGAGTGTGTATATGCATGTACGTGCGAGCGAGTGAGCGTGAGTGTGAGAGAGAGGGAGAGATTTTGTGTGTGTGTGTGTGTGTGTGTGTGTGTTTGTACATGTGTGAGTGTGCATACGTGCGTGAGTATGAGAGAGAGGGAGATAGAGGCAGAGATAGAGAGTGTGTGTGCATGTACGTGTGTGAGCGCGTGTGTGTGAGTGTGAAAAAGAGATAGAGAGGGAAAGAGAGGAGAGAGAGAGTGTGTGCATGTACGTGTGTGAGTGTGCATGTGTGTGTGCATGAGTGTGAGAGGGAGGCAGAGAGAGGGAGAGAGAGAGAGAGAGAGAGAGAGGGAAAAAGAGAGAGAGAGAGAGAAAGAGAGAGAGAGAGAGAGTGTGTGTGTGTGCACGTGTACGCAAGTGTGTGTGTTGAGAAAGGGGAGCTGAAACTTATTTGCTGTGTGACCTTAGCTGCTGTATGTCCAATCGCTGCTACGATTTGCTGCAGAACAATGGGGGGGGGGGTGTATGCAAGGGTGGGTGAGTGGTTTGCCAGCCTTTATGCAACAGCTCTTGGCTCTGCTGCGTCCACAGTTTGTTGTCCACTTTCCTTTGATGCAAAAGAAAAAAACTACTACAACTAAAGAACAAAAATACAATACTTTGCTTTCGCGTTCAAGCCAGATGACTTGACGAAATGAGTTGAATAAGCATTGGTTATAGAAGTAGACAAAAACTACTACGCGGGCAAGCCACTCCCCGTATTAATTAAGAAAGGAGCCACATTGGTGCTGGGTACCGCAATTTCTCTTTGGCCAAAGAAGAGAGAGAAAAACAATGAGGATCAGGAGGGTTGCAGGTTTGGCCAGAAACTGGCTCCTGACGAGAGTTGGTAATGGGACTGGTGAGGGCACGTTTGTGCGTGTATTTGCGCGTATCCATCATCATTTGCTGTATAGGTATACCCTGACGTAAGGACAAAGCGTCGAGGGTATAGCATTACCAGGCAAGAATGAGTACAAGTGTGCGGGTCGATTATACGGTCAATCGGTATACTGGGAAGTGCCAGCAACACAGCACCAACTATACAAGTGCGCAGGTGCGTGGTTTGATCTGCTCTCTCTTACCGGCTCCACCGCACCTTGTTTGCTGTCCACGGACAACTGGTCTAATGAGAAGTGCCAGCAACACAAAAGCAACCACACAAGTGCGCAGGTGCGTGGTTTGATCAGCCCTTCTCTTACCGGCTCCACTGCGACTTGTTTGCCGTTCACGGTCACTTTGGCCAAGGATAGGGTGTAGTAGTGCACCCCAGGCTTTTTGACCAAGGGTGTGTACAACATGTCCTCAGACCCAGGGAAGGGTACGTCGCCTGTGGGTTGAGTGAATCAAAAGGCTCGATATGTGTTTCGGTGTGTGTGCACGTGTGTGTGTGTGTGTGTGTGTGTGTGTGTGTGTGTGTGTGTGTCCTCAGACCCAGGGAAGGCTACGTCGCCTGTGGGTTGAGTGAATCAAAAGGCTCGATATGTGTTTCGGTGTGTGCACGTGTGTGTGTGTGTGTGTGTGTGTGTTCTCAGACCCAGGGAAGGCTACGTCGCCTGTGGGTTGAGTAAATTGAAAGACTAAATGTGTGCTTAGGTGGGTGTGCACGTGTGTGTGTGTGTTCTCAGAACCAGGGAATGCTACGTCGCCTGTGGGTTGAGTTAATCGAACAGCTAAATGTGTGTTTTGGTGGGTGTGCACGTGTGTGTTCTCAAACCCAGAGAAGGCTACGTCACCTGTGGGTTGAGTGAATTGAAAGGCTAAATATGTGTTTAGGTGTGTGTGTGTGCACGTGTGTGTGTGTGTGCACATGTGTGTGTTCTCAGGCCCAGGGAAGGCTACGTCGCCTGCGGTTTGGGCAAAGCAATAAAGAAGCGTGTCTGAGCAATGTATCAGAGGTGTGTGTGTGAGTGTGTGTGTGTTCATTATGGTGAGATCATGGTGTACACATTATGGTGTGCGAGTGTGTGTGTGTGTGTGTTCATTATGGTGAGATCAATGTACACATGTGAGTGTGAGTGAGTGTGAGTGTGGGTGTGTTCATTATGGTGAGATCAATGTACACATGTGAGTGTGAGTGTGTGTGTGTGTGTGTGTTCATTATGGTGAGATCAATGTACAAATGTGAGTGTGTGTGTGAGTGTGTGTGTTCATTATGGTGAGATCAATGTATACATGTGATTGTGTGTGAGTGTGTGTTCATTATGGTGAGATCAATGTACACTTTATGGTGTGTGTTCATTATGGTGAGATCAATGTACACATGTGAGTGTGTGTGTGTTCATTATGGTGAGATCAATGTAAACATGTGAGTGTGTGTGTGTGAGTGTGGGTGTGTTCATTATGGTGAGATCAATGTACACATGGTGAGATCAATGTACACACGTGAGTGTGTGTGCGAGTGTGTGTGTGTTCATTATGGTGAGAGGGGGTGCATAGGAGCAGGCGCACGTCGTCTCCTCTCATCTGCAGGGTGTTGGCCTAAACCGTATATATACACCGTATATGACCGTATATTTGGTGATTTCCCTGCTAAAGATAGCGTATATGCACCGTATATATATGGTTCTGGCCAACCCTACTCATCTGGATTCACAGGACAAAGACAAGGTCACGGGCAAGGACCAGAGTCACAAGTCTGCAGACACGTTCCTGTGGTCTGCAGACAAGTGCAGACAAGACAAGTCTGCAGACAAGACAAGACAAGACAAGTCTGCAGACACGCCTGTGGTCTGCAGACACGCCTGTGGTCTGCAGACACGCCTGTCGTCTGCAGACGAATGCAGACAAGTGCAGACAAGACAAATGCAGACAAGACAAGACAAGACAAGTATGCAGACATGCCTGTGGTCTGCAGACAAGTGCAGACAAGAAAAGACAAGTCTGCAGGCATGCCTGTAGTCTGCAGACACGCCTGTGGTCTGCAGACACGTTCCTTACCTAAAAGCATGATGCCTCCAGAAGGGTGCCCAAAGCACAAGGCGAACGAGTCAGCGATGGCTCCCATTCGAATCATCTGCGACAAATGATGAAAGTCATCATATGAAAAAGGAAGGATGCCCAACGAATGAATCAAAGTGAGTCGGCAATGGCTCCCATTCAAATTATTTGTGACAGATGGTGAAAGTTGTCATATGAAAAAGGAAGGATGCCCAACGAATGAATAAAAGTGAGTCGGCAAAGGCTCCCTTTCGAATTATATGTGACAGATGGTGAAAGTCGTCATATGAAAAAGGAAAAATGCCCAGCGAATGAATCAAAGTGAGTCGGCAAAGGCTCCCATTTGAATTATATGTGACAGACGGTGAAAGTTTATCATAAGAGAAAAGAGTCAAGGTGCAAACATACCAATTGAGTTGGCTACTGCTCCCCATTAAGTCAGCCCATTATAAATGCGCAATGGACTAAAATGGGCTTTTGAGGTCAAGCGTGCGTTACGTTTGGACCGGAAAAAGACTCTTCAAAACACACGCACTCCTGACTGTGGAACAAATTGTCGTTGTCCTACCCCCAAAAAAGACTCCCCAAAACAAACGCACACCTTACAGTGGAACGAGTTGTCGCTGTCCCCCATGCTGATGAGTCTGTCTGCACTCTGCTCGACCAAAAAAAGACTTCCCAAAGCGCACACACACACATACACACACACACACCTGACTGTGAAACGAATTGTCATTGTCCCCCATGCCGATAAGTCCGTCTGCTTTCTGCCTGCAAACAAACAAGCACAATGAACAAGCACAAAGTGAAGTGCAGGATGTATATAGTGCACGATGTGTGTGTGCTCTCTGCCTGCAAACAAACAAGCACAACAAACAAGCACAAAGTGAAGTGCAGGACGAAGTGCACGATGTGTGTCGTGCACGATGAAGTGCACAATGAGTGTGGCTGCTCTCTGCCTGCAAACAAACAAACAAGCACAATGAACAAGCACAAAGTGAAGTGCAGGATGAAGTGCACAATGTGTGTAGTACACGATGAAGTGCACAATGAGTGTGTCTGCTCTCTGCCTGCAAACAAACAAGCACAATGAACAAGCACAAAGTGAAGTGCAGGATGTATATAGTGCACGATGTGTGTCTGCTCTCTGCCTGCAAACAAACAAGCACAATGAACAAGCACAAAGTGAAGTGCAGGATGTATATAATGCACGATGTGTGTGTGCTCTCTGCTTGCAAACAAACAAGCACAACAAACAAGCACAAAGTGAAGTGCAGGACGAAGTGCACGATGTGTGTCGTGCACGATGAAGTGCACAATGAGTGTGGCTGCTCTCTACATGCAAACAAACAAACAAGCACAATGAACAAGCACAAAGTGAAGTGCAGGATGAAGTGCACAATGTGTGTAATGCACAGTGAAGTGCACAATGAGTGTGTCTGCTCTCTGCCTGCAAACAAACAAGCACAATGAACAAGCACAAAGTGAAGTGCAGGATGAAGTGCACAATGTGTGTAATGCAAAGTGAAGTGCACAATGAGTGTGTCTGCTCTCTGCCTGCAAACAAACAAGCAAGCACAATGAACAAGCACAAAGTGAAGTGCAGGATGAAGTGCACGATGTGTGTAGTGCACGATGAAGTGCACAATGAGTGTGCCTGCTCTACCTGCGAACAAACAAACAAACAAACAAGCACAAAATGGAGTGCATAGACGGTTGTGAGTGCTGCACACAGTGCCAGCCAATCAGCCAAACAACCTAGCTGAAGGTCACCCCCCATTGTGACCATTGTACCCATTGCATACAGCGCCAGCTCTTTCCCCTGCAGATGTAGTGTAGGCCACAACTGCCTTACCTTAGCTAATGTTTAGCACAGCACCTCCCCCAACGCCCTTTCACTTTCGCAGCTTAGACTCACAGCCCTGCCACACAAATAACAAGTACAGCCCACTTCCCACCCCCCTCCTTGACCCACATGCGCATGCACATGCACCAGCACATACTCATCACACGAACAAGAGGTCTTGCCTGGTTCATTCTCCTTCTTTGTGCGTGGACATCAGACACAATGTGCGCAGACATCAGACACATTGTGCGTAGACATCAGACACATTGTGCGTAGACATCAGACACATTGTGCGTAGACATCGAACACATTGTGCGTGGACATCAGACACATTGTGCGTAGACATCAACCACATTGTGCGTAGACATCAGACACATTGTGCGTAGACATCAGACACATTGTGCGCAGACATCAGACACATTGTGCGTAGATATCAGACACATTGTGCGTAGACATCAGACACATTGTGCGTAGACATCACACACATTTTGCGTAGACATCAGACACATTGTGCGTAGACATCAAACACATTGTGCGTAGACATCAAACACATTGTGCATAGAAATCACACACATTGTGCGTAGACATCAGACACATCCACACCCACACACGTTTCGCAACTACCGACCCACACGTTACGCACTTACCAACCCACACCCACACACACCCACACATATAACAACACCCACTCACACACCCGCACCCATTTATGTGTACCTGTAGATTTCGCCTGTTTCCTTTTCCTCACATCCAAACACAAGCCGCACACTTGAAGATTCATCAGTCCCGACGTTGCCGGACACGTCAGGGAAAGCAAACACGTCCTCAACTAGCACGCCCTTGCTGCTGCTGCCCTCCGCTGTGTGTGTGTATGTGTGTGTGTGTGTGCGTGTGTGTGTGCGCATGTGTGTGTGTTTGCGCACACAAATGCTGTCTCTGCATGAGTGTTGGGAGAGGGGGTGCTTATGTGTGCATACATATGCATGTGTGTACGTGTGTGTGTGTTGTATGTGCTTCACCATGAACAAGTTTTGCAGGTACCATGTTGCTGTGCTGGTTGCATTGCCGTGCCCAAAGATCCTCTATTGTTTCTCTTTAGGGTAAAATAATGAAAGGATCTGATCAGTCTGTAGTAACCAGCAGTGAACTAAACAGGCTTGCACAAATTCTCCACACCATGTAAGAGCGTGGCTGTGGGGGCGGGTAAACGTTAAATGTGAACGTGAACACACGCAAAACAAACAAGTTGGAATTTTCTCACAGTTCAAAGAACAAAGAAAAACACGCTGTGGGGGCAGGTACGATCTGATGTGACGACGCCACACAAACTCACGTGCGGAGCAAATGATGATGGAATGATACCGCCAAACTTGAGCGTGCGAAGCAAATGAATAGGGTTGGCCAGAACCATACATATACGGTGTATGTACGAAATGTTTAGCAGGAAAGTCACCAAATATACGGTGTACATGTACGGTGTAGACATTCAGCTCTGGCCAACCCTATTCATTTGCTTCGCACGCTCAAATGACGCTACAAATGACGATGCATCAACACCGCCAAACTCGAGCGTGATCTCACCGTATGAGCGTGAGAAGTAGCATGAATTAGAGGGGCCAAAGCAGGTACACCTTGGCGATCCGCAGTTGCATTTGGGGTCTTTGCAGGACAGTAGGCGCGCGGTGGTCGACTTTTTGGGATCAAAGGCTGCGTCCTGCGTGGAATTCCCGGACACATCCCAAATATTACAAGAAGAGGATAAAGGAATAGAAAAGAAAAAGCAGATTGGAAAAGAAGAAGAACGTATCATTCGTCAGTGTTAAAGTTGTTGGCGTTGGCTTGCCAGTGGTGTGTAAGTCCTCCGATGTGAGGTTCAGCACACAGGTCACCAGTTGTGAGAGGATCTTAAGATTGAGTTTGGAGCCCATGGCTACACCAATCTTTCTAGGGAATGAAGGGGGAGAGGGGGGATTGGTGTGAGCCTGCCTTGGAGCTCTAGGTGTCCGTTGCAGCCCTTCATTGGGTCCTTTTTCTTTTGTGTTAATTTTAGAGAGCACAGAGTAGAGAGTAGAGGGGTAGGTGCTGCTAGTGGCAACACACCCAGCATGGTTCAGGTCAGGGCTGGTAGCAAGTGAGGGCAAGGGAGTTCTAGGCCCCTCACCGCAAGGTACAGCATGACTCATGCTGCATGAGGCAAAGCAAGGCTAGATTCAGTTCTGTTCAGGGCTGGTAGCCCTGTTTCATTATTGGCTCAACGGGGACAATTCGCCGTTTTCTGTCAACAGGACCAACATTGCAGCAGTCCAGGAAGGCTGCTTCCCTAGATTTCCAGACGTTCTCTCTCTCTCTCTCTCTCTCTCTCTCTCTCTCTCTCTCTCCTCTCGTGTCCCCAGCCGCACCCAGCAGCACGCGCTACTACCAGCAAGGTTGGCCAGAACCATATATGTATATACGGTGTACATACGATACTGTTAGCAGGAAAATCACCATACATACGGTCATGTACGGTCATGACTCATGTACGGTATGTGGTATGTGTTATGTGGTATGTATATACGGTTCTGGCTAACCCTAACTAACAGCCGTAGCGCTCGTCTTGCATGAACCACACTAGACAGCTTTGACGTCCAAATCATACGTCACAACACTACGGTTCCTACACTGTTGTTCTGAAGCATTACAATAAAAAATAAAACGTTTATCACCACCTGTATCCACTCACCCCCTACTTACAACAGCCTGCCTGTTGCCTGTTTCAACGAAACAATTACACACGGGCTCGCTTGCCTGCTTGCTCGTGCAAGCACACACACACACACACACACACATGCAAACACGCACACATATTCTCTCTCTCTTCACCCACCTTGTGCTTGCCACAATTGCTGCCACAGTTTGAGCACGGCACATAAGTGATTGTGCTACCCGTGTCTACGATGAGATCAAAGTGGCGCATGGGCGTGCCAAACCCAACTGTGGCATAGAAGTAGCTGCAAAGGGGAAGATACATGCACGGAGAGGGCACCTTGTTGTAACAAATACTGGTCCAATTCGATCAGCGCATCAGCGCACAGACATACTCACTCACCCCATTTCACTGACTGAGCCATCCACGGGCAGCATCCCAGACCTCAAGAGGCCCCTCCCTCGCGCGACGTTGTGCCGGGGTGTGAGAGGCAGGAGGAGGCCTTGAGGAAGTGCAGTGGCTGTGGGGAACACGCCTAGCAGACTCCTTGCATGGCCCCCCCACACTCCTGCATTTGTGGAGTTGCTCCTGAGCTCACTGGAGGCCTGTGCTATGTAGCACAGGAAAGCAAGCACCAAGCTTGCATGAGGAGGCATTCTAATTCACTTCCATTTCAAACATCCATGCATAAATTAACGTCTAATACTATGTATGAACGAATAATTTAGCATATATGAACGACAGCAAAAGTTTGGTGGCGAGAAGCAGCAGAGAAATTAAATATAATTATTACTTGCACACATGGATGCTCCAGAGGCCATCCCAATCGGTAAAGCTTTACTTCGCAGGAAATCCCGTGGTTCTAGAACAAGGCTGCTCATACGATGGTCATTTTGGTCTTCCTTGCTTTGTCCTGCTTTTAGGAACAGAGGAAAATGAGGACGAGCATCTAACAACGGGACAGGCTCCGGTCCCGGTCACTCTCATCACAGGCTTCCTGGGCTCCGGTATGTGGGAGGGGGCTGCAAAAAAAGCACAGGGACTCCTCTCATTATCAGTGTTCACACGGACTGACCAGGACACAAGGACTGGCACATGCACACGCAGACACACACATACACACACACGCACACACACATACACTTACACACTCACACACAGGTGCAGGTGCGTACACACATACATGCGCACTTGCACATGCTCTCACACACTCGCACACAGATACAAATACGTACTTAATGATGCACATACACGCTTGCACACAATTACACACATTCATACACATGCATTCATATATTCGCACAAGTTCATACACACCCAGAGAGTACGCAAATGCACATACATACAACATACACGCGCGCGCACACGTGCACACACACACACACACACACACACACACACACACACACACACACACACACACACACACACACACACACACACACACACACACACACACACACAAACACACACACAAACACACATACACACACATAGGGAAAACAACCCTTGTGCGTCACTTATTGTCCGCGGATCATGGGATGCGTATAGCGGTCATTTTGAATGAGGTGAGCTTTGTGCTCTCCCGCTGGCGTATTGCATGGTGCTGCAACGGTGCAGTTGGCCAGGCCCGTTTGAAAACATGTACTGTACAGTGATATGCGGGACGTCTGGTTAACAAACATGTGTGTGTGTGTGCGGTACTGCTACCTGGATATGGTCAATACTTAAGGCAAGAGTTGTGTGCATACGCCTTCATACGTACTCGGTCCATGTTCCAATTTTTGCAAGTAGAATTTGGCACACACTTGCATACAAACGCACATACGCACACACACTCTCGCACACGCGTATACACGTACACAAACACACGCACACACACAGACACACACACAGACACAGACACACAGACACACACATACACATACACACACATGCAAGCGCACGTGCACACACACGCGCACACACACATGCCTTGCTTCCTCCTGTTTGCAGTTTGGTGAGAGCGTCGAAGGAGCCTACTGGCAAGACCTGGAGGTGCGTGCGTGCGTGCCTGTGTGTCTTTGTGTTTCTACTTATAAATGTGCCTTTCGACCCGCTTGTTTGTGTGTGCTGCAGGTGCGGGTTTGGGTGCGCTTTCCATCATGTGTTAACAATTGCAGTTCACACATAAAATCAGATCTTGAGGGACTTGCTGCTGCTGCTGCTGCTGCTGTTTTTGTTTTTCCTAGCATCTAAAGCGATGTTACATAGGAAGCTGCATTAGCAGTACCTGGTCCAAACAAGAATTGGAAAGCAAAAAAAAGTTTAGTTTGGATTACAAAGGCATTCAACCTGGAATGGCTGCTCAACCTATGAGAACGAGGTAAACCTCAAAACAAACCAAGTAAAAAAAAGGGCTATAACGCAACTGGAAAATGCTAACCTTACA
>Ga0307945_1001216_pt1 | contig 19769 bp, 19 predicted proteins | sample OrgLakmetagen228_FD_201818 | JGI IMG/M metagenome (GOLD analysis project Ga0307945, IMG submission 201818) | Saline water microbial communities from Organic Lake, Antarctica - #228 | ecosystem: Environmental > Aquatic > Non-marine Saline and Alkaline > Saline | place: Antarctica: Organic Lake...
ACGCACACACACACACACGCGCACACACACACACACACACACACACACACGCACAAAAACACACACTCACATACACATACACGCGCACACACACACACACACACTCACACACACACACACACACACACACACACACACACACACACACACACACACGCGCACAAAAACACACACTCACATACACGCAAACACACACGAGCATGAGCATGCACACACATGCGTAATACGCATGGTCCTTTATACATCCAAACATTTTACACACACGTGCAGCGCCCTCCATGGCTGGGCCGACCCCATGGTCTAACTGGGTCATTCCTGGGAGGTGCGTAACAGCCTCTTCTAATGTCAAACCCTGAATATGAGCTAGGTTGCAGTGTGAGTCAACGAACAGCGCAGGTGGTGGACATAGGGCCATATGCATGCCCACCCCTGGTGCTTACGCCCCTTCCCTCTGCCACCGCAGGGTGATAGCAGGAGCATATCCAGCCAGCTTGGACGATGGTGGGTGACTGGTTTGTGGGGGGGGGGCACAGAGAGGTGGAGTAAGGCATGTGTCCAATGTCTTGGACACGGAAGTGCTCCACAGCTAGACGATGGTTTAGTAGGCATTACATGAGAATGAATGCAATATAATTTCGCCTGTAAGTAACCCACGCTTGTGATTGCACCGGCGACCGCAGTGGAGACGGAGCGCATCCTGAGCACGATGCTGGAGCTGGGAATGAACACCTTCGTGTGCTTGCAAGCGGAGGTCAACATTAACACCCCCGAGCACGCATGGCGCTCGCAGGTAGAGACACACATACTGTAACATCCGGTTACTGGTTTCGTTGGTCAACTTCTTAAACACACAAATACACACAGATACACTCACAACAGATACACACACACACACACACACCACACACACACACACACACACACACACACACACCGCACACACACACACACACACACACACACACACACACACACACACACACACACACACACACACACACACACACACACACACACACACACACACACACAGATGGACACACAAACACAGATGGACACACAAACATGTACAACATGCACACACTCACATACACACATAGTAACACGCACAACACGCACACATGTATGCCCGACTTTCGTCTGTGTACGTGCAGCATGGTTTGCGGCCCTACATCAAAGATGCCCAGAAGATCTTGAGCAAGGCCCACGAGATTGGGAACCCCAGAATCACGCAGCAAAAGATAGACTTTTTACACCTACCCATCATAGATGGCAATGTCACCACGGACTCAGCCATGAATAGGTGAGAAACACACTGACACGCACACACATACAAATGTTCATACAGGAACAAGCACACACATCCCTATACCACGAAAGCATTCACAGACGCAGGCGGGCACGCACCCACACGCGTAAACGTAGATTTACGCATGCACACACACGCACTCAAAAACGCACATCCGCATGTACCATTTGTAGGGTTGGCCAGATCCGTATGTCAGGTTTTCAAATACCATATATACGTATGTATTTGCCGTATAATGCCGTATTCCGTATATACAGAGAAAATGAAACCCCTCAGAATTAAATCAAAATAGGGTCATTCTGCAGCTCTTGAAAAGCTACACACCTGTATCCAATTAAATTGTGCTAAAAAATCAATGTTTGAAGGGCTAAGCCTGTTTAAAGCCCAAAAGACTCCTAAATGGCCATTTCCAGTGCAAAAAGAAGCCCAAGTACTCTAACCACCAAAAAAACATTGTGAATGATGCAAAAACGTGCATCAAAACAAAGTGGGAAGTGGGAAGTAAAGGGAATGCTTAAATAAAGGAGTAGCAAAGGAAAATAAATTGACCCCAAAGAGCAAAAAGGACTGCTCCTGCTGGGATTCGAACCTGAGTCTGGGGGTGATACAATTTGGGATGCGGTTTTGCAACCCATTTTTATACGGAAATACGGCGTATATACGGAAATACGGAATTCGGATACGGCGGGGAGAGGCTGGAAAATACGGCGTATACACCGTACCGTATATATACGTATAATTATACGAATACGAATCTGGCCAACCCTAACCATTTTTTACGGACAAGCATACTGTTACAACTGCACACATAACATATATGTACATGCACTCGCACGTACGCATGCAAGTGCGCACACATTTTAACGCACGCACTTACACCATGCACGCTAACATATGAGCAAGCATTACCCACAATGATGTGTATAGGCTAGCTGTATAGGCCGGACCAGACACAGACGGCGAGTTTGTGCATGTATGAACGGAGCTTTTGCCAACACACTTACACCGCACGTAAGCATACATGCATACAAATACACACGCACACCACGCAATCCACCTCCCCACTCCTCTGCCCCCAATCCCTCCCCACCTCGCCTATATGGACACAGGCTCGCTGAGGACTGCATGGAACGCGTGCTGAAAGGGGAGAAGCTGTACATCCACTGCTGGGGTGGCCACGGCAGGACTGGCACGCTGGTGGCTGTGATGCTGGGGCGCCTGTACAACCTGCCGTACACCACAGCGCTGCGCTACACCCAAGCCTTCCATGACTCACGTGTATACCCTCAAGGGGTGCGGTCGCCGCAGACGCCGGTGCAGAGAGCGCAGGTACAATTATGAGCTGTTGAGAGTTCTTAGGCAGGTGGATGGTCTCAAGCTCCCGAGGACTGCTTGGCGGGGGTGGAAACAGACGAGCAGGTCAAACCACAGTGATGGATGCTTGCTCGCTCGTTTTACGGAGAGTAGACATGCACAGCTTTGACTTTGGCAAGGAGATGTGCTGACGCAGCTGGTTCCATGTAACAAGCAATTAATTCATAAAGGTGCCGCATTGTGCACATGTGTGCTTCTTGCAAGCATAACCTCACGGACCTGTGGCAGCTTTACAAGAGCACAAGTGGCAGATTGCTAAAGCACATGATCACGCATCAATCCTCACATTTTCTACCCATAAATACATGCACGTGCGCTCATACAGCAAGTTGTTCTCCAGAGCACATGTACCCGCCCAGGCAAGCTCAGCTCCCGCACACAGCCTAAGTCACGTCCTCATGTGCGCACGCAGGTCCGGCGCTTGCTGGCTGGTCAGGGCACCACCTCCGCCCCCCCTGCTCACAGCCATATACGGCCTGTGGCTGGTATGCCAGGGCGCTCCGCAAGCTCTGCACTGACAAAGCCAGGCAGCTCCATCCTGTCATCAGACATGCGGCCCGCGGGGCTATCCTCTGGTGTCGGGAATTCTCGCTCCCAAGCTCCTGCCTCTCCCTTGAGAGCACGGTGAGTGTGGTGTGTGGTGGTGGATGAGGGTGGAGTGCGGGTGATGTGATGCAAAACAGGCTTGTTCCAAGAGCTGGCTACAACTGCGTGCAATTGCCCAGAACGTTTGCACGGTGAGCGTTGTGTGTGGTGGTGGGTGAGGGTGGGATGCAAAATGTGATGCGAAACGCGGGCTTGTTCCAAGGGCTGGCCTGTGCTGCGTGTGATTGCATGAAACGTGTGAAAGTCTCCTCCCTCCTGCAAGTCATGCCAACACGTTTGTGTGCATGTATCCCGACTTGTGTGAAAGAGTCTCTAAGGCTGGAATAGTTGTGGTGCCGTGCCACAACGTCCCTGTCTCTCGTCCCTTTCTCTGCCTAGTGGTGAGGCTAGTGTGAGGTACAAGGTTAACGTGCAGCTGCACGTGAGAGCCCTGAGCTCTGGCATGGACTACGCCTGCACAGTAATCTTGCCTTCAGCCTTTTTGCTATGGTGACACTATGACCTATTTGTGCTTGTCCAACCCAGGATTCCCTCTGCATCCGTTTAATTGCTTGAGCTTGCACGTTTAGAGCATCAAGGGGACATTGTAGCAGCAGTGCCACAACAAAAGCTGTGCCTTGCCGTTACTTACTAGTCATGGTGTGGCAACATTGCACCAAAAAGTCTGATGCTCCCGTATCCTTGCTGAAAGCCTGAATGTCCAGCCAGCAGAAGCATGCAATGTCTTATGTGTACATCCAGGGTTGGCGGCTCAGGTAACCTGGGTGGAAGATACGGAGTGGGCAGGAGCGAAAGCCCTATGAAAGGTAGCCCGTTTGACAGGGGGGGGGTTGACTACGGGATACGCTCATCTGCTGCAGACCGCCTAGCGAACGACTTTAACAAGCTACAGGGGCCTAGCGGACGAGGAGCTAGCACGCCCTCGTACCTGCTCGCCCACAGATGACTCTGCAAGTCCAGCCAATAGTTGATTTATAGTGTATCATTCTCTTTGATCAAAGTTATGACTGATGGCAATAGGGAATGAGGGGAAAGAGATGCAGGGGGGTTGGGTGTGTACGAGAGATGGATGACACCAAATAGCTTTTGGTTGTGGGAGAGTGGCGCCGCTTTGGGTCCTCCAAAAGGTAGGCAGGTGCGCTCCTTTCCCACGTGTACCGTTTACAGTAACCAACAAAAAATCCCCACCATCTTGATCTTGTAGCTCCAGTAGCTTTTAATGTTGGATGGTTGATTAAAACAACAATTTGCTCATCATGATCCGCCTGTGTGCTGTTCAAAACCTATGTATGTGCCGCGTGTGTATCTATGTATCAGTATGTTTGTGCAAGTGCCGTTTGCTTGCGTTCATTGTGAGCATAGCCTGCAAAACCAGCTGGTGTGAAGATTTTTTGGGGTATAGCGCTTGCTCTAAAGTAAAGTGTCACCATGCTCCTTTTGAGTACCATTGGGGCTTACACTCAAGTTCATATTTGTACAGTTGTCAGTTTTGAGGGAGGACCTTGTACTTCTATGGTCTTTGTCTCAGGGCCTGTGCGAGTTATTAGTTTCTCTGATCTTAAACTGTCAAAGCTATCAAAGCACATTTTGCCCTTACATTGTGCAAGAGCTCCGATGTTGCTCAAGGAAGTCATCCATTCGTTTTGTTACCTGGCTTCTTTATTGCTATGCGTAATTTAAGTTTGGCAACCGTGTTTTTGAGCAAAGAATAAATGCGCATACTGTTTGTTAATTTAACATCTGTAAGACTGCAATATCGTGTTTTATACAAAGCAGGCCAGCTGACAGCATGGTCTATGGTCTGTATGACTATGGATTGCAGCCAAAGAGGGCAAGGGTTTGGTATCAAGGACATTGCAGGCTGCGACAAGCATTGCAAGATTGTTCTAGTTCATCAGATACTTCTGCCGGTGCTAAAAAAGTACAGGGTAATAACTACGCAGGAAACGAAAAACTTTCCACATTAATTAAGGATAAAAGAGGCAAAGTGACTTCGGTACCGAGAACTGTAGGATTCACTCCTCCACCACATTTATACTTACATGGGGTAATCTTGGCAGCCAGACTGTACGGCTGATCCGCCTGTGACTGGTCCTTGCCACTCAGCAATAAATCCACAAGCTCAAACACAAAGGAAAGAAGTTTATAGTTGTGTTGCAAGAAAAAACCATAAACCAGCTGGGCACTGACTTGTTCTTGTTGCTACTGAGGTTGCTCTACTGAGACATCATTAAACATTAAAAAGAGGAATGGCTTATAGGTTGGGAGGCGAAGGTCTGCATGCCATGCATCAGTGATGCCAGCAGTAGAGCTTATACTGCGTTCATCCATATCGTGTTTGATGTGCATGATCGTTGTTGCAAATCGATAGCGTGCAAGCTTAAGCTTTTTCCTGGGATAGTTTATAGGTTGAGCAGCCATGCCAGGATGAGGCCTTTGTAATCCAAACTAAACTACACTGGACTTTTTCCTGGGATAGTTACTCTGCAGGTGGCTGGTGGTGCTGACGAGGCGCTCCTAGATCCCCCCTCAATTGCTTTGCCACATTTTAGAAATCCAACCCCCTCTGTTATTTTGTTGTTTTGTATTTTGGGAGCAATCAGATGATGGAGGAGGGACTTAGCAAGCGAGGTTTTCCAGGATCAAACATGGCCACCAATCAACAGGAACAAAATCCATACAAGAAAAAGGTAGCCTGCAAAAGCGGTGGACAATAACCGGTCAATTTCTGGTAAGGAGTGTACACTAAAAGCTGCAGTAGATTGATAAAGATTAAGAGGCGATTCTTGGATCAATATCACAGCAGGAAATACACCTGGACGAAGCTGAAACCCTTTCATAAATATTGATACACACAAGAAACAAGTCTATGTAAACCTATGATCACGGGAACGAGCACGTGAGACATAAGGGCGGAATTCAGTAAAAAAAGTTGCTAGACTAGAGACTATAAACAGAGCATGCTGTGGAGCGTAGCTGACAAATCGGCGATGGTATTTTGAAGGTCCGCCATGCCGTGCTTGTCCAGAGCCAGGGCAGCTTGGGCCTGTTGGTTATAGGCTAGAACTTGCGCTATGTTCTGCAGCTCTGGATGGGCGTGTACACTGCAGATGAATGAGTGAAAGAGCAATGGCTCTCTGGTTAGTATCAGCACCAGTTGGGAGTACTCCAATGCACGCAATTGAATTAAGCCACTTTTTTGAAAGATCATGTGCTCAAACTTGAGTGCGGTAGCAATCAAGCGGACATGCTGACACCATCCCCTTTAGTAAAATGGAGCAAACCTGCAGACAAGGCATTTCCTTTCATGATCCTTGAGTGCAAACATGCAAGGGTTAGCTTCACACCACTCACTGAGACACCACTTGAGGGGGAAGTTTGGTTATTGAGAGCAGGGCCTCCACATTGCCTTTGGCAATGTTTGTGGAGGCAGCCGCACTCTGCTGCACCAGCTGCAGCAGCACTTTGTACGCCCCTGCACTTATACCGTCGCAGCCTGCGTGTGTATGTGTGTGTGTGAGTGTGTGCATGTTCACGTGTATAAATTACTTATGACTCAATGCACGAGAAGATGGGGAGAGATGGGGGTGACAAATACGACTTCACCAGCCTTGTCTTAATAGTACATCAGGATCCTGCTGCAGAGACATTCTGTTCCGCCTTTGCAGAAATCAGGACAAGGCAAGTGCTCCAAGTCTGGACGTACAGCTACTTTTGCTATACACCAAAGACAAAACATGTCACACATGCTACACGTCTTTGCTACACATGCTACATGTATTTGCTACACATATGCTACATGTCTCTGCTAAACAAAGGCATGAAACATGCTACATGTCTTTGCTACACATGCTACACATGCTACACATATGCTACATGTCTCTTGCTACACCAAAGGCATGAAACATGCTACATGTCTTTGCTACACAAAAGACACGAAACATGCTAAGCGCTCACACCCTGCACGCATGCTCACAAACATGGCGCCTCATTCTGTACCCCTGTGGTCACCACAATTGTGTGACCACCTTCACCCACAAACAGACTCTCGCTCACTTTTGTCCTCTGCTCACAACTGTGCTGACCGGCACTGTTTCCTCTCAGCTCACCACCAAAAAATTAGATATTATCCCTCCTCACCTGTGGCCTCCCAGCCTGCACCTCCTCCGTTGGGCCCCAACAACGCCAACGGCTGGGCGTTGGCAGCCCGCAAGAAGGGGGTAGTGACCACCAGGCCACCCTCATACAAGCCATGTAGCCGCTCCTTGGCACGTGCACGTTCATCTTTTGGGGGTGGAGCTGCCACGGGGCGTGCTGCGGTCTGTGTGTGTTTGCAAGTTTTGTGTGTATACATTAAAGGAACAACCATGTTCTCAATTATTGGTGATACAATGAAGCAATGGGGTTAAGGGAAATGGCGCTGTGCTGCAAGTCAAACAAATTCTTTGTGGGGGAATGAAGCACACGGTACGTTTCCATGTGTGCCTGACAGTTGAGCGGATTAAGGTATGCTATTAAGGGCTCTGTTGCAGTCTGAACAAGAGAGCAACGGTCTCAAAGGGACATCTTGACAGTGCACAGGGGCAGACAAAGGTGCAGGCTTGTGCTACTTCTGCTACTCCTGATTACCCAAGCAAATATGGTGCTGCTGGCCTTACACAAGGCGGCCACGACAAAATTTTGACGCTTGTGGGATGTCACTTGTGCCACCATGACCACTGATGACGGAGCCTTACGTTTCATTTCATTGCAGCGTACACTTCACAAAGCACACGTCAAATACCAGAAGCTGTATTTTCACCTCACATTAACCTGTACCCCCAACCACCCGTCTGGATTTTGGCAGCCTGACTCTAGACTTCTGGTCTAAACTTTTTTTACTACCGATTCAATCTATTTAGGGAGGCTACTAGGCTTCATTTCTCTGACACTGCGCTCAAAGGCTGCCCTTTTTCACACCCAGCTTTTGAACCAGTTCAATTTATTTCAAGGTGGTTGCAAAGGTTGAACCTCCTAAGCTGCCCTTTTCCCACCCAATTGCAGCTTTGATTCAATTCTGCAACAAGCCACAAACAAAGCTACTTCCCCCGAACAGCATTTCAACGCGCCTCACCCCTCCTTCCACGTCCCCTCCTTGGTTGCCTTCCCTAGGTTTGGCCTCAGCTGCTGCAGCACGCACAGCTGCCATGTAGCTGGGCGTGGTATCCCCTCCTTTGCCACCTGCACCGCTTATGTGTGCTGGCCCTTGGCAGGTGCCCCCTGATAAAGGCACACACACACACATTTGACTCATGTGCACAAGTAAAGACATAAGTGGGTTTAATAAGCTTTCATTGGCGTCCCCTCCCTTGCTTCCTGCGCCACTTAGAGCACTGTGTTCTCAATATATGATCATTGTCCGTGCGTCTTTGCACGTGATCCTTAAAGGCGTCTGCAGATGGAGACATGCGTAGAAACAGCTGCTATGGATCGTCTTATTACCTGACACACGCACACACACACACCATAAAACAAGTCACTCATTCTTTCTCTTCAGCAGGCATGCAGGCCACCCTCCCTTCCACCCTGAACATGAACTTGAATGCCATTGCACGTACACTTATTTCACCACAATCAGACTGAAAGCGCCCTCCTGTTTATATACATACCAGCATTTCATTGCACATACACCTATTCCATCTGTTCACAGTGTGAACTTCACACTAAAGAATATCCTTTTTTTCTTGCCAGCTTGGACACATGCATTCAAAGTAGCAGTGCCGTGTTTCAGATGCTTGATCTCATCACCCTGCACGCTCCAGAACTTGAAGCAATGTACCCTCTCCACTCCCACATGTACATTTCTATAAAACTATGAGAGTGACCAGCATGATTTATCTCCTTCACACAGCGGTTACCTCCTCTAAACAGGAAAAACAAGTACGATACACCACAGCTAATAATGAAACACTTGCCACCCTCTATCTTAGGTCAGATAGTGTTCTTTGTAGCTCAACCTCAATTGTTGCTCTAGTGCCTGATAGAGAATGCCCCAACACACTCGCGCACACTCTCACACACACCAAAATTGACAGTGCCGTACTGGCCCCCCCCCGCCTCCTCCTCCTCGTCAAGGAAAGGCAAGCCAGGCCTGCCCTTCTGCAATGCCGTCCGCTGTATGACCATGGTTCCACTGCTATCCCTATCCTTGTCGTTAGAGTTGACCACCATGGTACCCCCATACTCTTCCTCTCCATCTTCATGGACCACCATAGTACCGCGCGGGTCCATGCTGTGTGTGTTGTGTGCATGTGTGAACATGTGTGAACATGTGTGTGTGTGTGTGTGTGTTTGCATGTGTGCCTGTGTGGATATGCATGTGCACGTGTGTACATGCGTGCGTGCGTGTATGTGTGAACACAGATCTGCGTGTAGCAACAGTAGCTTCCCACCCCACTAGGTCCGCCTCTGCAATGGTAGACCTCGCATGGCCGATTTTTTTGTCTTGGGTTGGCTAGACCTGCTTCGTCATTGCTGTGCAGAAGGCCCAGATCAAATGCCTGCAGCCGCCCTTATACAAGGACATCGTCACTCACGCCCAGCCCATGTGCTAATGCATGTTCAAAGGGGTACGCTCACCTCTTCCACAATGACACCTTCATGAAGGGTTTCCCCTCTCCCTACCTTGTCTCCAATGTCAGCATGTCTATGAGGGCACCTCCCACGCCCATATAAACCACATTGCTAACACACAAACGCACACCCACACCCACACCCACACCTACACGCACACCCATATAAACGCGAACACACACGCACACCCACACCCACACCCACACGCACACACACCCACCCACCCACACACACACCAAGACCAACAGGGTTCCCCCCTACTCGTGATCAGCCCGCACCAGGACCCCACTCACTCTGTGGCCATCCTCAGTGTGGATTGAATTCCTCCCTCCCCTCGTCGAGGTTTCCTGCCAATGCCCGCAGGAGAGTCCGACTGCTCAGGCATGGAGTGCGGGTCAGGGCTGTTTGGCTGCTGGGGTAGGGGAGCACGAGGGCGTGCCTGATAGGTAGGGCCTGTGAGCCACGTGAAGTAAACACATCACGTGGTGTAGGGCGTGCGCTTTGAGCAGGCGATGCCTGCCTTCAAAAGTATTTTACGCGTGGATGCTACTTTTGTCGTTTGCGCTTTGCGGACACAGTGCTCCTTGAGCGGCAAAAGTCCGTAGGGGATCTCAAGCACAGTCCCTGCGATGCCTGGTGAACACAACACCCACACCTCCTCTGTTCCTTGGGCGGGAAACTGAAATTTCAAACACACATGCTTGCTCAAATATGCAGTCCACATGACAACCTACAAGTTTGTGCTTCAAACCACCACCACCCTTCCTCGTCATCCTTTTCCCCTTATGCTCACGTGCCTGCTCCCAACAACAACCCCAAGGCAAATGCAACAGGTACGCAGCGTTTCGTCGCACAACAACATTACAAGCACACTGTCAAAAAGCGTTCCACATCTTCATGATTTTACACACATGCAAGCTACCTCGGTGTGTGCCCAGCAGCGGATCCAACATGAGCACAGGCACAACTGCAAGCACCTACAAATGACTAATGACATTTTCACACACACAATCTTCGTTCTTGCCCAGCAGCAGCTCCCATACTCATAAACGCACGACAGCAAGCACATGCTGATGTCTTATGTCGTTTCCCGGCACACACAAACCACTTACGTGCTTGCCAAGCAGCAGAGCAGCTCCCATACTCATCTACGCAAGACAGCAAGCACATGCTCATGTCGCTTCCCGGCACACACACAATCACTTACGTGCTTGCCCAGCAGCAGCTCCCATGGTCCCATTCCCCCAAGAAAAGTGGCCCGTCCTCACCCCGGCCATGCCATGGTTACCCGCAGCTAGCATAGTCTCAGCCACGGGCGTCTGCACGCTCGCTGCTGTCTGTTGTAGGTGCTGCACGCTGGCAGCTACAAGGGGTGCCAGCTGGGCCTGCGAGTGTGTGTGATTATTAATGTATGTGTATGTGTGTGCTTGTTTGTTGGAGGGGGGAGAGAATGAATGAGATAAATATGCTCATAGTAGAAAGTCTGCACGCTCGCTGTTGTCTGTTGTAGGTGCTGCACGCTGGCAGCTACAAGGGGTACCAACTGGGCCTGCAAGTGTGTGTGATTATAAATTTGTATGCGTGTGTGTGCTTGTTTGTTGGAGGGGGGAGAGAATGGATGAGATAAATATGCTCATAGTAAAAAGTCTGCACGCTAGCTGCTGTCTGTTGCACGTGCTGCGCGCTGGCAGCTACAAGGGGCACCAGCTGAGCCTGCGTATATGTGAGTAGGCATTTGTATTTGTATGTTGGGGCGGGGGAAGAGAATGTATAAGACAATTGTGTTTGTTTGTAGCAGGGTGTTTGGACGTTGGCAGCTATAAGGGGCATGAACTGGGCCAGCGTGTGAACGTGAATATGTGCTTTATATTGCCCATAAATATATATTTGCCCTTCATTTGTCATCCACAGACGGCTGGATGTGCTGCACACGGGGCGTAAGTGTCCGTCCCTTTCCTGCACACGTGTGCATGCACAATGCACACATGCTCCAGTGTTCTAAAACACCAAAACAAGGCACAGGCGTAGCACACCGACCACAAGCCACCAACAGGCCAGACCCAGAGGACCTCACCATGCCAGAGCTGGAGGCAGCTGCTGCATTGTGTTGTTGTTGTTGCTGCTGCTGCTGCTGCTGCTGCTGCTGCTGCTGCAAGGTGAACCGATGCTGGAGGAGTAGACGGGCGGTGGGACGGCTAGTGTGGTCCTGTGGGCGTGTCCATAAACAGGAGGGATCAGAAAGGATTAGAGAGCAGGCACAAGTGGATCACGGCCAGGATTGAAGAAGGAAGGGATTAGAGACGATTAGAAGGCAGGCACAAGTAGAGTCCAGCTTTAAAGCACCTGTTGCAGCCTTGGTCTCGATGCAATAAGATGAGGGGATATTAAGGGAAAGGGCCCACAATTGCACGTCCTCTGCCACTTTGGGGTTGAACCACAACGGAGGACGTGACTACACAGGGTGTGCAGTGCATGAAGCACAAGACAAGGAGAACTACATGATCAAAGGCACCTCCCTCATCAAACCACTTGGCCTAGATAGGGTACAGTACAAAACACGATGCCAAAAGCTCAATTCTTACACAGAGCACACATCGAGCACGTCCATGTTGAGGCGCAAGCAGCAATGAGGCACTTACATTCCCTAGCCACACTCTTTAGCCACCCAACTTCCTCCTAATGCTTTCAAGCTAAGTTGCAGGGTGTTACAGATGGGAGCCTTTTCCTCGCGTACACATACATCTGGCAAAGGCATGACATTTGGCGCTGAAATATTGCATGGCCTGTACTTGAATCATTGCATGGCCTGTACTTGGACGCGCATGGGAAAATTGCATGGCCTGTACTTGAAACAGAGCATGGCCTGTACTTGGGACGCGCAACTTTAATCAACATAAGCCCATCATTCCCATGGTAACTACACACTTACAACGCAAGCTCTTTTGAAGGGTGCGTACCTAGATCAATCACTGGCGCCCACGAAAAGGATTTTGATGCAAAATTGCGCAAACAGAACGAGGAGCGTTTGGTAGAGCAGCCTGCTTTACACAAGCCACTAACTGCTATTGTTTGCAAACCTCTCTCTGCAACAAAACCTTGATCAGGCAACGGCGTAAACTATCGCAAAGCAGGGTCATTGCAACTTTCACGCAAACCTCCCCGGTGGCGTTACCTTGGTCAGACACTGGCCCAAAAACGACAGAGCAGGTCGTTGCGACTTTCATGCACACCTTACCTTGGTCAGGCACTGGCGCAAGAAATCATGAAACACAGGGGACCACTCGTCTGGGGCAAGCGTTAGCTTGGGAGGGGGGTCTTTACTGATTTTAAAAATCACTCGCAGGGGATGTACATTCCAATTAGGGGGGGTGAGCTCGGCCATTTCTATTGCACTGATGCCCAAGGCCCATACATCCACCTACACGGCAGCGTGCGTTGAGTGTTATGTTACTAAGCCGCGATGCCTAGTGAACATAACTATTGAGTGTGAGCACATACAAGCATTAACGCACACAGGAACCACAATGGGGTCCCGCTTTGCTTGAATGACACAACAGGCATTTAAATCTGATAACGGTAAAAGGTATCATGTCCTGCACCTCAACTCTAATGGGTTTTGAAGCTTGATGCTTGATGCTTGTTGTTAAAGCTTGCGAGCCTTTCTTTCATGCTTCTAGACCGTACTTGCCTATACCAACCTAGACCTAGTCTTTAGCGACTATGGTTGCAATATATACGACTATGGTTGCAATACATACGACTATGGTTGCAATACATACGACTATGGTTGCAATACATACGACTATGGTTGCAATACATACGACTATGGTTGCAATACATACTGATTTGAGTAACAAGGTCCTGCCAACCCGTTGCGGCTTGGGAGTTTGTTTGGGCCCTTGTAAATAAACTTTCAAGCCGCAGTGGATGCGCCTTTGCTTCTCAAACTGTCAAAGCTACGATGAATCTGAACCATTGTACACCTTGTCATCACAGCGGCTCTTTTTGAATGACCTCAGGCGCCATCCAATGGCCACAAAATGGAGCAAGAGCCCTGCCATTGTTTTCTGAACATCATCAGTGTCTGAGCCGCACTCCGTACCTTGCCATCGTACCGACTTTCTTGAATGACCTCCGGCGCCATCCAGTGGGGTGTGCCTATGAAGGTCTGTGCCTTTGACAGCGTGGCCGTGAGCTGCGCTGACACCCCAAAATCTGTGTGCACACGACAATAAGGGAATTGCGTCAGCAGGTCATCAGCAGGCCTCTGTGTTGCCTCCCCCCCCCAAATATCGTGGATGAAGATAAGCACGGCTGTGAGTTAGGTCGGCTACCCTTCAAGCTTTTTGTGATGCAGCACCTTGGCGGTACTGTAGGCCTCAAAGAACAGTTACGCAGCAAATTGAATATCATCACGCTGGCACATAGAAATACACGGAAATTCCTGGCTTCAAAGATGCAGCAAAGAAAGGGCATGATGCAGTGTTTGAATGGAAGACAGCGCATGCCTGTACCAATCTTGAGCAAATTGTGACCTCAGCTGAGCAGGCTCGTGTCACTTGTGCAAAGATTGCAGCACACACGTGCAAGGTGCAAGCTTGATTCCACACTCATACACACAGGGAACACTGTGTACACATTTCACCTGCCAGCTTGATGGCCCCGCTCTCTGTCAACAGGATGTTGCCACACTGCAAGAGGGACAGCGTTTGGAATGACTCACAGCACCAACTTATGCTCAGCGAGATATGCATCATCTGTTCTTAAGCAAGAGCGGCAACGACACGCGCAACACTGTGGCTTATGACAGGTCACAGGCAACAAAAGAAAGTCATTTACTATGATGTAGCCAACTCACAGTGCGAATTCATGCCAGGCCAGCACACGCGACATTGTCTAACAAGCGACAAAAAGTCACAGCAGCAGCAACAGCAGCAGCAGCAACAGCTGCCAGAACCTTAGATGACCTTCCTTGTCTGCCTTCTTAGCAGTCAAGCAAGGAAAGCAATGAATGAATGACATTTAAGGAAGGATTGCTCTTCACCAAGTAGCCACTGGTTCAGCGAGCGAGTAAGCACTGAACAAAGAGCGAATACTTACCTTGATATCTCTGTGGACTTTGCCTAGAGAATGCAGGTACGCCAGACCCTGTATGCAGAGCAGGGGGGATGCACATCGCAAACTGAGGTACTCTGTGACAGCTTGTGCCAAGTGAGTGGAGATTTACTAGACCTTGTACGCAGAACAGGAGGAACGCACGCTGCAGACTAAGGTAATGCAACGCAGCTTAACGCACATCTTTATGAATCCCTCCTTATGAACACTTTTGTATCGGCTGTGATCCAATACTTGCATTGATAGGATATCCACCATTTCTAAAAGGCCATCTTTGCAGCTCAAACAATGGTTGTAATTGGATTAGGTTGCAGGTTGCAGGCAATAACGCTCATTAAACACACTGGCACAAAACCATGCACACACACAACACACACCTTCAGAGCCTCCCCACACACATATGCTATGGCCACCTCCGGCATCTGCGCGCTGCTCACGGCTAGGAGGTCGTTCACACTGCCACCCCCACAGTACTCCATCACTATCCAAAGCTCATGCGAGTGCCTGTAGCTGCCCTGCGCAGCGTGCAAACGTTTGAGTGCAGAGATACACCATTAAGGCATTGACAGGGGCAGAAAATGTGAGACGAAGAGGGACATATATTTAAAGCTCCAAGCCATTCTGAAATCTGTTGAACGGACTGTCAGAGCTGTTTTAGCCAATCCTTGAGTGAAATTGGTAGCTGCCCAGAAGATGATAAGCCACTATTCAAAGCTGCCCAGGAGGTGAGGAATTAAGGTCAACAAAAAACGTGACAGAGTCACGAGGGCTATGCAACAATGAAGAAAGGGAGCACGTGAAGGTCTTGGGATGCAGTTACGCAGCAGCAACAGTAACACCTGCAGGTAGGAGACACTCACTATGTATTTGACCACATTTGGATGGGAGCACTGAGACAGGAAGTCGATCTCTTTCTGTATGGTTTTCAGCTCACTGGGGTCGGTGTCAGTAAGCGGAATGATTTTGATGGCCACATCTAAGCTTGTTGCAGTGTCCTTGGCTTTGACCACCGTGCCGTACGCGCCCTTGCCTGCATGGAAATGGTAGCAAATTCTGTCCTTGATTTCTTATGTTCATGTTTACACCGTGCTCGAAGTGGATGCAGGTTCCTGAGCATCAGGTTAAAGGACCATACAGCTTTGTCAAAGGCAGAGTGTAAATGCACGCGGGGAGGGGGGAGTGGAGAGCTCGCATGCACACAGGTGCACACAAGATGCAGGTTAGTGCGTACACATGTCTAGGCCTGTGAACGTGAGTGTTAGATAAGTGTGGCTGTGTATAAAATTGGCACGCATTGGAGTGCAAACTGTACAGCATTGTGTGTCCCTGTATCAGTGTATGCCTTTGTGTGTGTTTGTTTGTGTGTGTGTGTGTGTGTGTGTGTGTGTGTGTGTGTGTGTGTGTGTGTATGTGTGTGTGTATGTGTGTGTGCGTGTGTGTGTGTGTGTGTGTGTTTGTGTGTGTGTGTGTGTGTGCGTGTGTGTGTGTGCGTGTGTGTGTGTGCGTGTGTGAGTGTGTGCGTGTGTATACATGTGAACACATTCACGCATTTACCTAGGACATACTGCATCTGAAAGCGGGTGAGGGCCTCACCCTGTTCATCTGCATTGCATTAGGGTGAGAATATAGTGGTCAGAATGCTTTCAGCGTTGGTACTAGTGCAAAACTTGAACTCGAACCTGATTTCATTGCTGTTGGGGTGACAAATGTACAAGTCAAGTTAAATAAAATTTAGATACTGGTAGTCTCAAAATTCAAACAAGTCTAGGTGAGAGGCCAGTGTTTTGTGCACTTTAGGGTTATAGTTCGGGTTAATCCATACCGGAGATAGATCAAAATGCCTTGATCGCCTAACTTTGTCGAACGAAGCTCGGTCTCATTCAACTATATACAAACACATACATTTTGAAACCTTATTACCTAGTAGGTTGGCACTTCAATTTATTCCTCAGGCAATAATCGCAAGGCACCTTTGCGTTCTGTTCGCAGACACCTTTGCGTTCTGTTCGCAGCTAACAAGTGGCTAGATAAACCTGCCTGCCTCTGCATGACCCTCAACTAAAGGTTGCCCAACTCGACTCTTCCTTTACATTAGCTGGAAAGGGATCTTGCTGGGGAGAAGAAGGTGGCTTGTCCCTGATATGGGGAGGATGCAAGGGGACTGAGGAGGGCGCAGTCGACAGCTCAGAAAAAGGGTCAAAAAGGCCTGCGTTGAGAGGCGCGCTGGGCTGCAACGGCTGTTGCATGTTTGAGGGTGCAGGTGGAGGGGGAGGAGCAAGCTTGATCAAGGCTGGTGATGGGCTGGAAGTGGTGGCTCCTGTTTTTTTTACTCCTGCGTGCGTGTTCAGCATCTGTCAGGTTGAAAAACTTTTGATCACTTCGCCATCAAAGGCAGCAATGATGTGTGCGAGGTTATCGATGTCTGCAGAGTGTCTTGTAGTGTATGCATCACTTAACTGGAGCAGCAAGCTACAATTCCACTTCACACACCTGGGCGCTTCAACTCTACGCGAAACGTCTGTCCCTCGCCTAACGAAAAATCCTGCCTGCAAATTGTGAACAATCAGCCATTTTGAAGAGTGTAATGCAAGCTTTGAAAGGAATGAGCAACACAGGAAGACAGCAGAGGTGCAGGAGAAGCCACACAAAGTATGATCACTTATTATGGAGGAGCCCTCCCTGTAATCGTATAGAGTTTATAACTTCATTTTCATTGGTGTGGAACTGACTTTTGCCCGTTGCATCCGTTTCCCTTACAAATTGTGAGTTACAATTCATATGCACTCGCGTATCATAACGAGGAGGCCCTACGAAAATTGGATGTTCAGTTTTGGGACCACTTACGTAGCACCTGCCCTCTTAAGAAGATGTTTAAACCATACATACATATATATTCACTTGTTTAAGTTACGCGACACATGTTCCTCGTGGTTATCTTGCGCTAATTATCCTTGCGCCTTAAGCCTATGCAAAAATCATAATTTAAGCAGTGCATTTATGTAGCTCAACACCGACTAATTATTTTTGAAGGAGTGTAAATGATCGAGTTGCATTGCAACTAACCCGATGAAGCATTCTCTGCAAATTTTATCTACGGGTTGGATCGGAATTTCTATTGAGGCAAAGCCCTGAAGTAAGAAATCAGGCATAGCAAGGAAAAAAAACGTTACCTGGGTGCATACAGAGCTTCTAGCTCATGGTTTCTGGCCTTATCAGAGGGCCATCCACCACAACTTGATTCTGCTGAAGGGTTTGGCTGCCCAGGAGCCGCCATTTTTGATGCTGCAATCTCTCTGTGTGCAAACTTCTCGTGGCGTAACTACAAGTGTGTTGTGGTTTTGACGACTGAATGGAAAGGCACACAAAAGCAGAACAATTTGCTGATGTCCTAAGCCTGTGGTGTAATTTGTGGAAATTGTCAGGGCTTTGTTGCTCGATTGACCAGCCGTAAAAGACAGTAGCACGGAGGGCAACCACATCCTATTGCATGACACATGCACGCAAGCTTCCCCTCACCAAAGCTTCCGTGAATTCATACGACTCCTCCCGTGTGTCAAAACCCTGCAAGGGATGATCGTGGGTTTTGACTGCAACCTTTCTGTGCTATGAGTTAGACTAAAGAAGCCACCAACAGCAGAAACACTTACAAGGCCCACAAACGCATGCCTCTTTGTTCCAACACTGCGGTCAAAAAGGAGTGATAGCGATTATACTGACTGAGAGAGCAGGCACAGGAAAAAGGTGCCAACTTGTGTGCTGCAAAAGCGAGACCCCTTTACTCACTCCTCCAGTCGAATCACATAATTCCGAGAAGAATCCACTGTGCTCTCAACACAGTTCAGGCGCTTGCCGTGGGGAATGGGAGCCGTGGCAAAATTATCCAAGCTGCAACCACATAAAATATAAGATCCATGAGGTCAAGGGGGCTACTGTGACTCAAACCGCAATGGCATTATGGCCTTACTTTGGTGCAGACACACAATTCACCTTTGAAACCTTAAACAATTGTGGTTGGCCTGGGCATGTACCAACACTTGCTACGATACATTACTAACCTGGCCTGCAAAGTACAGTCATACAACTACAGATCCAGTAGGAACATAACACACGGCATTGGAAACATAAATGTAATAGGTATGCCGTATGACATACAGTAATGGGAAACGGGAACAACTTTGTCCATGGTACAGTCAACCATAGAAGTGCTTGTTTCCCATTTGCTAAAAAGGGCTGAGGCTTTTCGACCTAGTGAGCCCAAAAAAGCAGTTCTGTCTTCGTTATTCTGCTATCTCTTCTACTCACCTCACCTTGTCCACCAGCTGGACCTCGCATCTCTCACCAATACTGACAACCTGTGTGTATTTATGTGTATGTGTGTGTGTGTGTGTGTGTGTGTGTATGTGTGTGTCAGTAGAGATGTTCAACGCAATGCACATTTGTAAGCGAGTGTGCTTGCGCGTCAGCTCGTACCTTTAACAAACCAGTGAATATTTTATCAGCCACGCGCCACTCTCCAGCGCGATGTCCTGCTTGGCAGTAGTAGCAACAAAAAACTCTTTGCTGTGCCTCGTGCTCTGTGTTGTTTCATGAATGGTGTTTTTTGCTTGCATCATACACGCATAAACACACACACATACAAACACACACGCACCAACAGACCTACGCACACGTCACATAAACGTACACATTCAAACATGCGCACATGCACAAATAACGCACGCACGCGCGCACGCGCACGCGCACGCGCACGCGC
>Ga0307945_1001225_pt1 | contig 19732 bp, 24 predicted proteins | sample OrgLakmetagen228_FD_201818 | JGI IMG/M metagenome (GOLD analysis project Ga0307945, IMG submission 201818) | Saline water microbial communities from Organic Lake, Antarctica - #228 | ecosystem: Environmental > Aquatic > Non-marine Saline and Alkaline > Saline | place: Antarctica: Organic Lake...
GCTGTAAATACTTGATGTAGGTAGTGAAGAACACTCCTGGCATAAGTGTATGAAGGCGTGTACATAAGCACGCTGTAAATACTTGATGTAGGTAGTGAAGAACACTCCTGGCATAAGTGTATGAAGGCGTGTACATAAGCACGCTGTAAATACTTGATGTAGGTAGTGAAGAACACTCCTGGCATAAGTGTATGAAGGTGCATACATAAGCACGCTGTAAATACATGATGTCTCTCCGTGTGTTTGTTCCTCCCTGGAGACCTCAAATCTATATTTAGTAGCTGTGGCACATGAATATTTAATTTGTGATGAGGAGCCAACTTGGTGCCTATTTGACCTTGTTCCTTATTAACGCTGGTTATTAGGGAATTAAAATGCAGCGTCTAATGTGCAATCAGATCTATGTTTTATCTGTAGATCTACATCTTAGTGTATGTATAGGACAACAGGAACACTGATCAGGGTGATGAAGAAGCAGATCTGCAACCTTTTACTTTTACTATCACCAAATTGATCAGAATTGATAAAAGAAGTATTACACTATCAAAGTTGGTCAACCTGTACTTGTGCATGTTCAATTTGTACCCTCCTGATTTCCATGAGTTCCCCCTCTTTGGAGGTCAATGGTTTTTGATGGTCAATTGATGTCGGCGATGCTTTTCAATGCCTGCTATATAGTTATATCCCTCGTACAATCATGATCACTCCTCCAAACACGCGTTGAGTGACCTGGTAGCGTTAAAATATGAGGAAAAAGAGAAGTGCTCACTCAAGAGTATATGCTGAAAAACGAATGGTTAGACTTTGGATGATGCGAGCTGTCAATTGTATAGATCTCCCTTAGCACGTTAATGGTATCAGAAAGGATTAGGGACCTGTGCTTGTTTCAAATGCTTCCCGTGTGCCAGGTACATTTCTGAAAGGTTCGGATGACATGCCGCTTCTCAAGCCAAAGAATAGGTAGTCCCTAAAGGCATCTCACACACGGTTTACATGTACACACCCACTCCATATCCAGGTTGGCGGCAGCTTGCCAGGAGGTATGTCTCTGCGGGGTCTGAGTGGAGGAGAACGCAAGAGACTAGCCATTGCTGCGGGCATCATGGCAGCACCATCACTGATCTTCCTTGATGAACCAACCTCAGGTATAAATGGAAAAAAGTTTCAGTTTCTATGATTATTATGGCGGCACTGTAACTGACCTCTTTTGAGCTCTTGACCCCCCCCCCCCAACCTCAAACATTTAGGAATTGGAAGTTTTTATATTGACTCGGGGCTTGCGTGCTGAATGGGCATAGTGTGAGTTGTGCATGGGCATAGTGTGAGTTGTGCATGGGCATAGTGTGATAGAATGGGCATAGTGTGAGTTGAGAATGGGCATAGTGTGAGTTGAGAATGGGCATAGTGTGAGTTGAGAATGGGCATAGTGTGAGTTGAGAATGGGCATAGTGTGAGTTGTGTTGCAATCCCCAGGCTCAACGCAGCGTAGGGTTGTATCTTCATCGATATCTACCTTATATCGAGTCAGATGTCTGCGCAAATATAACATGTCATTGCCCCTGGTTACTTAGTGTTTTAAAGATGTCGTACTTTGTGAGACTCAAATAGCTTGAAACGCCTCGGGCGTGAGTTTCATGTCCAGGTGCTTGCTGCGTAGCAACCAACACCTCCTCACTCTCTTTCCTGCTGAATTGCAAATGTAGGCTTGGACAGCTTTGCTGCACTGACAGTCATGAGGTGGGTCAGTCAAACATACAGGGGATGAGGGCACCATTGTTTACTTGTTACTAGAATATACTTAAAGGCAGGGTGAGACGCAAAATCTTCGTTTGCACCTACATTTTTGATGAGGAGGGTCAGTCAAACATACAGGGGATGAGGGCACCATTACTTACTTGTTACTAGACTTACTTTAAAGCAGGGTGAGATGCACCAATCTTCGTTTGCACCTACGTATTTGATGAAATGGGCACACCATGCGCACAAAGCTGAAGACAAGTATGCATAATACCTTGCCTCTGCAGGTTTATGCGCTTCATGTCCACCGAGGCTGGCCATGTGATCATTGCTTCCATTCATCAGCCGCGATCTGCCATTTGGAACATGTTTGACGCGGTGCGTTCATGTTTGACGTGTTTGACATGTTTGATGCGGTTTGTTCTTGACATCCCTATTCCTTTGTCACCTTGCATGATTGGTGGTTCGTAATTAGAGTTGCTCCTTGCGTAATCAGAGTTGCTCCTTGCATAATTGAAGTGTGTGAGCAAAGCTGCTCCTTGCGTAGCCAGAGTTGCTCCTTGCGTAATCAGAGTTGCTCCTTGCGTAATCAGGGTTGTTCCTTGCATGATTGAGTTGCAATATCAAAGTTGCGCCTTGCGTAATCAGAGTTGCGTAATCAGAGTTGCTCCTTGCGTAATCAGGGTTGCTCCTTGATTGATTGGAGTGCGTAATCATAGTTGCGTGATCATAGTTGCCCCTTGCGTAGTTAGAGTTTCATCTGCTTGACATAGCTATCATGCTTATCACAGCTTTTTTCAAGTTACGGCAAGGATACCTGATTTCTGTTTTTTCAAGAATTATGGACTTCAGCGCTTGCCGCATATCTTGTGTGCACTTGATAGATGAATCCACTGCACCTTCTCCCATCAATAAGTACAAGGAAAACGTTTGTCCTGCTGAAGTGTGTAGCATAGCGCTTTCCTGTTTGTCTGCACAGCCTTGCAATGAAATCACGTCTCCAGCCGTAGCGTCATCATGTAGATGCGTGCCCTCCTGTCCTGTACTGCTACCTCCTTAACGTTTCTGACTGTGCAAGTGCCTGTCATAAGTAGGGTTGGCCAGAACCATATGTACACAGTGTATATACGATATTTTTGGCAAGGAATAAAATTTGCGGTTATAAACAGTGTTTATATACGGTCCTGGCCAACCGTAGTCTTAAGCCGTGGCAACCTTTTATACTGTACTGCTATTCACACAACATAGCAAAAGAATATAACTACACAGGCAGTGAAAACCACTTCCCACATTAATTAAGGAAAAGTAGCCACCCACGCAACAAAACACAACAACTGCTCAGGCGCCTGTCTTGAGCCGTTGCGTGCTAAATGTGTATGTAGCACTGTACTGCTGCCCACACAACACAACACAACAACTGCACAGGTGACCGTCTTGAGCCGCGGCATGCTCATGTACTCAGGGCCACGCATTGCTATGGTACCATGGTTCACTCGCATGCTGGCAGGTCACCTCGACAGCATCATGGACCATAGGTGGGGATCGTGTGTGTGTGTGTGTGTCTGTTGTATGTCTGTGTGTGGGAGGGATCCGTGTATTATGAGAGGGGCGCTACGAATAGGGTGGAAAGTGTGTGTGAGAGTGTGTGTGAAACGGGATGGGACATATTGAGCGGCCTTGGGCAAAAGTAGGTGACAAATAGTGCACAGGTGGAGAGTGTGTATGCGATGAATGCATGTGTGTGCACGCGGGTGGGACAGTGCATAGGTGGAGAGTGTTTATGTGTGTATGCATGTGTGTGCGCGCGAGGGTGGGACAGTGCACAGGTGGAGAGTGTGTATGTGTGTATGCATGTGTGTGCGCGCGAGGGTGGGAAATTTCACAGGTGGAAAGTGTGTATGTATGTATGTATGTGTGTGCGCGGGTGGGACAGTGCCTACAGCTGCTGGTGGTAACAGACGTCTCGAATGCTGATGTGTGTGCTCAAATCACACGGCACGTATCTGGTGCAAAACATGCCTGGTAAATAAACATGCAAATAAACTTTGTGAGTGGTGCCAAACATGGCTCGCAGGTGCCACACTCGAGATCACTGTCTCACGCTTGTTTGTATAAAAAAGTTGTAGGATGCACATCACCCACCCTCAACGTGATCTACTTATGTGCTTTAATGAACGCGATCTGCAAATGTGTTTTAATAAAGTTGTAGGATGCACATCACCCACCCTCAACGTGATCTACTTATGTGCTTTAATGAACGTGATCTGCAAATGTGCATTAATGAAGCGGTAGGATGCACATCACCCACACTCAACCTGATCTGCAAATGTGCTTTAATAAAGCGGTAGGATGCACATCACCCACACTCAACGTGATCTGCAAATGTGCTTTCCCTCTGTGTTGCAGGCACAAGCAGCAGAATGAGCACAGGGTGCAGGTGGAGGAGGAGGGCGAGGATGGCAAAGGCAATGGGAGCTTTGTATACAGCCCAGATCTGCATGGGTGTGTGTGTATGCAATTGTATTCTACCCTGAATTGCCTCCTATGGCGTGGAATGTGCTAATTTGCTGAACAGTGGTCAGCAGGATGCCATTGTGTGTGCGAGTGTGTGTGTATGTGTGTGTGAGTATGCGTACGCGTATGTGTATGTGTGTGTGCGTGTGTGTGCGTGTGTCTGGCGCTGCAGATACATTGAGTAAGAATAGTCCTGTGTATGTGTGTGTTTGCCTTGCTGTGTGTGTGTGTTTGGCATTGCAGATGCAGTGAGTAAGGGTAGTCTTGTGTGGCAGCTGGATGTAAGAGCCGGTGGCAGAGGCAGGATTTGCCAAATTAATGATCTTTGCGCAGAGAGAGACCCCTGCTGCGAGTTGATTTCTTTGGGAAAAGCTTTTTGCTTGTGTCTTCATACTTGTCTGCCTCCTAGTTTTCTGCATCTCTCTTGTGCTTGATTTAGCGGAAAGGTTTCAGTGAGCACTGACAGTGCTGAAAGAAGTGCTCAACCAGTTCTGCCCTTTATTCATCTCATTGGTTCGTACTTGTTTTTCAACGCTGCTTCCCCCCCCAAAAGTGGTAACCTGTTTGATTATTGTGTTTACCACTTTGGATATCACTCCAAGTGTGCGTGTGTCTTCTTCACATGTTTGCATTTACTCCTCTGGCCCATCTTGACCTCTCAAATTCGCAGTGTGGCCAGTGACTGGGTGATGGACCTTGTGTCAGTCGGCTTTAACAAAATGGAGGTGGGTGATATGAAGCTGCTTGCATCCAGATTCAACTGGGTGTCGTCAAATTTGGGTGATCTGCACAACTTGCCACAGAGGATAGAAAAAGACCAATGCCGTGCCTTCCCTGCCATTTCATGCGCATACAAAGAAAAAAACGCATCCACTGCCTTTGCTGCTTAACTAGGCCTCGTGCGCACTTGCAATTTGCCTGGATGGAGCTGAAGCAATGAAGTGCCTTTTCTACTTTCCTCACTGATTCTGCATGCAGGACGTAGCCTAGCAGTCGCACGTTTTGACTGATGGCTTTATCTGTAAACCCTGTAAACCCTGTAAACCCTGTGAACCCTGCAGGCAGGACGTACCCTGTGCAGCATGGAGGAGCTAGAGGTGAGGTTAATTCAAACAACGGCTGAAAGGAGGTCATAATTAAAACTGAACAAGATGGAAAGAAACTTGCTGTTTGGTTGCTTTTCCCAGAAACCAGAGTGTTTGCCATAGAATCTCTGGCAAGGCATGGCTAGCGCTCGCTCTTTACAACTGCCATTATCTAGATCGCTGACAGTTGATTTGCTGAGCTAGCTTGCACTTTGCTGTGACCATGGTTTGATCTGACAAGAAGCTTGTTAAACCATTTTATGCGCACGCCCAAGTTAGTGGGAAGAGATTACTATGGAAAAGGGCACTAATACACAATGGGAAACACCACGGAGCACAGACCCTCTGAGTGCATATTCTTATGTGCAGGCTGCCTCAGAGGCTTTCAAAGCCCATGGTTTGCACAGGTTTGACGAGCTGTGCTGCACCCCTGAAGGCCTGGCCCAGCTTGGCTTACCTGCAGGGGACGTTGACCCTGAGGCAGATTTTTCTGCGGCCGCTGCATCTTCTGCCCCTCCCCACAACGCACATCCCGCTACCACTGGATCTGCTGGCACAGCTCCCACTCTCCCAGGCCAGACCCAGCCAGCGGTCAGCTCAAACGGCCCCTACACAGCAGCTGCCTGCGGCACCACGGCAGCCCGACAGAACAGTGGAGCACAGGGGCAGCCTATGTCACGCAAAGTGTCACGCAAGGTTTCACGCAAGGAGAGCAGCTTCAAAGAGCTGGAGGAGGGTGTGGCTGTTATGCGCAGGGATACGTGGATGCGGGAGAATGAGTTCTGGCTTAGAGACAACAGATATGATGATCAAGGGGAGCACGAGGACAGCCTGGCACTTCGTATGGAGGCTACGTACGGGGATGGGGCATATTTAGGTACGAGGAGGTAGATAAGAGTGTGTGTTTGGGTGTGTCTGTGTGCATGTTTCGATTTGTGTACCACCGATATTGTCTTCGTTGTCGCTTGAATGAGGTACTCTTGGCATGCAAATCAAGGGAAAGATGAACAGCAGCCGATTGACGTGATAAGGAAATGATAACGCAAATCAAGCTCTCATCCAATCACACCACTTTTCCCAAGAAACTTTATACGTCATGTATGTCTTGATTTCTTTGTCTGCTTGACTGTGAATAGTAAAGCAGGGCAAATGCTGCAAACATAAAGTAGCTTTGAAGGGTTAACTTGTCTGAATCACTGAGTCTTCTCTACTCAGAGCAAAGCATGCGCAAAGTAAGCTCAGGACATCTGTGTCAGTCACAGAACAATAGTCTTGAATGAAGTGCTCCTTCAGACATCATTGGTGAGGACATCTGTGTCAGTCACTGAGCAATAGTCTTGAACGAAGTGCTCCTTCAAACATTATTGGTGAGGACATCTGTGTTAGTCACTGAACAATAGTCTTCAATGAAGTGCTCCTTCAAACATTATCGGTGAGGACATCTGTGTCAGTCACTGAACAACATTCTGTCTCAGTCACTGAACAACAGTCTTGAGTTAAGTGCTTCTTCAAACATTTCTGGTGCACACCTAGCCCCTAACCTGTAACGGTTTAGCCCTGACTGACCCCACCATCCACAACACCCGGTCCAGTGGCAGGTGCAGGGTTAATTCGTTTGGATAATCCTTCCTCCTCACATGATCTAACCCTGACTGACCCCAAGAAATGCATTGCTGCTGTACACACACACCTCACCCCCTGCAACAGCTTCCATGTGTCCCGGCGTCCCGGCACCTGCATACCACCCATGCCGCTGTCATCTCCATCCCTCACATGATCTACTAGCCTTGATTGACCCCAAGAAATGCATTGGTGCTGCACACAAACATGCACACACACAACACACACATACACACACACACAAACACAAACACACACACAGATCCCACCCCTTACAACAGCCTCCATGTGTCCCGGCACTTCACCCATGCCGCTGCCATCACCATCCCAGCTCCACACCACACCCTACAAAAAACATCGTCACGATTGGACCAAGTGACAGAGCATCCTGCCCCTCAGATTCAGCAACAGCCCTGCTCCAGAGGCGTGCCTGACCAACACTCCTACCAGCTTCAGAAGCCTCTTGCTTGTAGGAGTGCCCCTGCCTTTGCTTCTGCCTCCCAGCATAATCCCAGGGCTGTCCAGGTAAGCACCTTTTAGGGGGATTGTGCATTATCGCGTGGTGTGACAGTGCCCGAACTGAAACACAAGGCATTGCACGATGTTGCATAATGTAAGATTGGTGGCGCTGTAGTGCTCCTACATCCCTGTGTGCCAATTATAGGGTTGGCCAGAACCGTATATATACACCGTATTTGACCGTATATTTCGTGATTTCCCTGCCAAACATGCCGTATGTACACCGTGTATATATGGTTCTGGCCAACCCTAGCCATTTCCCTGTGTTGAAAGCACACTTTCGCTTTAATGCTTTGTGGGGACACAGTGGTTTTGACTCATCTTATGCGTCAACAACTATCAGTGACAGAAGCAAGCCTTCACAATGATTTTGATCAAGGTTCTGTGAGGATCAGTTTATGCAGTTTTCCTGTAAGGCTGTCTATGCAACAGTCAACTCGGCGTTCTACATGAGTGATCTCAATAGCATGAGAAAGGTTGCATTGACTATGCAACAGTCAACTTGGCATTCTACATGAGTAATCTCAATAGCATGAGAAAGGTTGCATTGACTGTGCAACATTCAACTCGGCGTTCTACATGAGTGATCTCAAAGCATGAGAAATGTTGCATTGACTAGGGGAAATGCGTGACATGCCCACTGTTATATGCCTCCTGTGAATGTGCACTTGCATGTGCTCTTCTTATTGTTGCACCTGCATTGGATTGACGATTCCATACAGGTGGATGGAAGCTCTGCTGTGTACCAAGAGGAGCAGGGAGTGAAGGGCCCCTGTGAATTGAGTGTGCATCCAACCCTGCATCAAAGCCCAGGCAACCCAGCACAGATCAAGATGCCTTGTGCGCCAAGGTTTGTTGTGCTTTGTATGGTTGCTGCAGTACGCCGCTGTATGCTTTCTTTGTCATAACAGATCGATGACGAAATGTCCCTGTGAGCTGAGTTGAGCATGAGCGCCAGCCACGGCTGCACCAACAACACAGCTGGGACTGTTCGCACTGAACAGCTCACCCTTGCAAAAAGTGGGTCATATGTCAACCTTGTACAAATCGGAAAATGGCCTACACTTGCTGCAGGCGTAAGGCGCTTGCTGCCTCGACGCGCCATAAGCTGCTGGTACTATGTGTGCGCCCTTTGATCCACCTGCGTGCGCTGCTCACCCGGGAGTTCATCAGCATGACCCGGAACCCGGCGGATGTGGCAGGTGCTTTAATGCGATCAATCACTCCTTTGTCAAGCATACCTGGAGCTGGTTTGGACTTTGATCCACCTGTATGTGCGCACCCGAAAAGTGAATTTCAGGCTGCCATGGTGCTGTACATTTGTACGGGACTCTGGCCAACCCTGCATGCATCTCACGGCCTCGGTGCAACCTGTTTGACTGATTTGATGAAAGGCCTTGGTAGCCGGTGGATAATGCATGAAAGGCATGTGTGTTCCCAAACAAACATGTTGAAAGAATTCATGCTAGTGAATATCCAGTCTAGTGTCCACCACTGTGATCCAGCTATTGATCAGTCAGCTAGTGAGTGTCACTGTTCACAAAATGATCAAAGATGTGCCTGTGCAACACTCAGCAGCTTTAGCCACCTGCATATGTTAACATTACTTATGTACAAGGGAGGCCAGAGCTCTTCACGCACACCACACTGTATATGACCGTATCTATGGAATTCTCTGCTTAGAATACCATGATTTTGTACACGGTTCGCATGCATGTATGTATGATCTTGGCCAATCCTGCATATGGAAATACGTACAAGTGTAAACTACAACAAGGACGGGATTGAGGCACCACACATCTTACTTCCAAATGTGTAAAACCTCTGCCACACTACAACCTTTCCCAGGTCGCATGCTCACCTTCACCTGGATTGCCATCTTTGTGGTGAGTGAGGAGCTCTCTTTTGTGGTTACAAACAGAACAGAAAAACTACGCAGGCAGGCAGAAAGACACTCCCTGCATCAATTAAGGGAAGGTTATGCTTCAGCGCAGCACTTTTGTTGTTTCCTGCACATGGTCAATACTCAATTACACTTTGAATTACGCTTTGAATTACACTTTGAATTAAGGGAAGGTCATGCTTCAGCGCAGCACTTATTTTGTTGTTTCCTGCACATAGTCAATGCACTTTGATCGAAATCCCCCTCATGAGCATCCCACAGGCTGACACAAACACACACCTCTTTGTTCTTATCAGCTGTTTAAAGCTGGTATCAATGTACAAAACACTGCACATGCAGGGCCTCATCTACTTCTCCATCCCATCCACAGCAGAGAGCGCCCGACTGCGCTTGAATGTGCACTTTTCCAACACCGCATTTTTCCTGCTCATGTGAGTAAATGCGATCCAAATAATATACTTTGTGGTTGTTGCTTCCAGATGATGTTTATATCAGCAAAGGAAAGGCTAGCTTTAATCTCGACCAAATCAGATGCAAAATCTCACAAGCATAACACAGTATATTTCAGTAGGGCTGGCCAGAACCATATACATGCGGTGTATACACAGCATTGTTGGCAGGGAAAGCACCAATTGTACGGTCATGCACGGTGTACGTATATATATATATATATGGTTTTGGCCAAACCTACACATGTGCATGTGCAATGTGTAAGCGCGTGTATAGCCATGACAGTACGTATGTATTTGGGCGTGCCAAATGGAGTAGCAACGGCAACCCCTATATCATCTTCTCGTATACGCTTTGCCCTTCTTCTCCTCAACCTGGTTGCCCCCCCTACTTTCTTTTATCTCTTATAGCCTGCCTCTCTTGCTCCCTTTATATTATCAATTTTCAGTTTGTTTCAACCTCGTAGTAGGGAGTTTGCTATCGCTCCTTGACCTATGTAACACGCCAACCCTCTATACCATCCAAATGTACATACAGGAGTTACCTGGTGTTGTATTGGTGTTGCTTCCAGTGATGGTTTCAAAAGGCTTTCGCTTCCCCATTAGATGAACCCTTTGGTGCTTATACTGTACAGTGTCATTGTGCAGCATAGACTCGAGCACTTCACCTCGATATTTTGTATCTGAGCTTTAAGGACTGACGAATTTAACGCACAATGATTATAAACGCAGGCCCTACGTGTCCATGTCCCTCTACACAGCTGACAGGTGTGTGGAAGGTCCTTGTCATAGTAGAGGTATCCCTTGTTTGTGGAGGCAACATAACAATGTCTAGATGGTATGCATAATGCATATCTTTTCTCTATTCTATGTTATGCATAATGCATATATTTTCTCTATTCTAAGTGGTGGAGGAGTTTTACGGTACCCAGTAACAACGTGGCTCCTGTTCCTTGATTAATGGTTAACTAATGATCAATCAATGGGGGGATTGGTTCTTCGCTGCCTGTAGTTTGACCTTTTCCTTTTTCCGCCTTTCACTGCTGCATATATATACATTGTGTTGGATTTCAACATCATCACCGTTTGTTGCCTTTTCACACAATGAAGAGCCTAAGCAACAATCTCTGTTCATGTACCCTCATATATTGCGTGTTCTGCAGGCGCTTTTACTTGGCAGATGTATCTGCGTCTCTCTACCATCCATTTGTGTATTACGTGGCAAAGGTGTGTCCAAAATACAGCTTTTAATGATAAGTTCATACATTTGTAAGCTGGCAAAATTATCTTGCCCCTTTTCCACTGCAATCGAAGATGCAAATGCCTCTCAAAATTTCTGATCTGACTTCCCGTCTGCTGCTTCCTGGTTCTGCAGATCACCGCCACTCTTCCCTTTAATCTCCTCTCTGCTGTGGCATACTGCCTCATTGTACACGGCATGTCAGGCATGAATTCTGACCCAGTGTCTGTAGTGCGCGCCACCACTTTGGCCACCCTGCTGTCTCTGATTGCTTGTCAGGTGTGTGTTTGCGGGGGTGTGTGTGTTCAATAATTAGAGATAGGGAGAATGTGTGTGTGTGTCTATGTGTGCGCATTAATGAAAGATTGGGAGAAGGGAGAGGGAGAGGGAGAGGGAGAGGGAGAGGGAGAGGGAGAGGGAGAGGGAGAGGGAGAGGGAGAGGGAGAGGGAGAGGGAGAGATCAGCTGGTTTGCATAATTGGCAGGTAAAACACAGAGGGCGTCAAGAGCTTCACATTTGCTTCTATTGCTTTTGTGTCCAGGTTTTACACTTTGCAGCCACCGTGACTCCCAACCAAGGTGCGCTGTCCAGACTCAGTTCATTTGTGTTCTCTTTTGTGAGGAGAAGGCACCCGATCAGATCCTTGCTGGCGTGTCTGAACGATCTGCAAAACATACTCTTTGCACTGATGACTCTAGGTCACCAGCAAATTCCATTGTACAGCTTCGATTTCAGCTAACATGTGCTCATCTCTCTTTTCTCCCTTGCCGACCTTGCTTCTCTCTTTGATACCTCTTAACTTCAGACACGGCGTTCATGCTTGCCATTGCGTGGACGGCACTCAACCTACTGATGTCCAATTTCTTTATCTCCTATGAGGAGGTATGTCATGCTAAATCTGGGGCATGGACGAATCGTGTGATATCCCCTGGGGCTTATAATGTGAGCAACGGTTTTATGGCCCATACTTGTACTCCATGCTTAAGCTGGTACCATCATGACGATTCGTCGTGACAAATGACACCAGAAAAGGAAAACTAGTAAGGCCCAGTCAGAGAGGTTTAATAGAGTACCAGAAGGAGGTAACACCAGAAAAGGAAAACCCGACCAGGTTACGATTGGCCATAAAAGTAGAAGAAAAGGAAAACTATGCAGGCAGTGATTAACCCCCTCCCCACGTTAATTAAGGAAGAGAAAATGACTTTGGTACCGAGTAACGTAAAACTCCTTTACCAGCAGCCAGACAAAAAAGGCCCAGTCTTAAAGGTTCAACAGGGTACCAGATGGAGAAAACACCACAAATGCTAGTGAATAAAGAGATTGATGCCTAATTTTTATCAGTTGCATCTAGTTAACACTTACTGCGCTTTGCAACATACAACACAGATGTCCTTTACCTGGATCTCTCACCTGAGGTGGCTGTCTGCCCAAGGCTACTGCTTCACGGGCCTTGCAGGCGTGGAGATTGATGCCTAATTTTTATCAGTTGCATCTAGTTAACACTTACTGCGCTTTAAAACATACAACACAGATGTCCTTCACCTGGATCTCTCACCTGAGGTGGCTGTCTGCCCAAGGCTACTGCTTCACGGGCCTTGCAGGCGTGGAGATTGATGCCTAAATTTTATCAGTTGCATCTAGTTAACACTTACTGCGCTTTGAAACATACAACACAGATGTCCTTCACCTGGATCTCTCACCTGAGGTGGCTGTCTGCCCAAGGCTACTGCTTCACGGGCCTTGCAGGCGTGGAGCTAGGGGGCAGCGTATTTGACTGCTCAGCCGTGAGTGTTCCTTGCATTCGTACCAGATCCGCCTTATCTGTTACAGTTCCAGTTGTCAGAAGAGTGGCACAAGAGTAGCAAATGTTGCAGATGCAAGAGATCTTAAATGTTGTATACTGTTGGCTTTTTGATTCGTTTTTCTTGTTGGGGTGGTTACTATTTGTCTTCACACATCTCTTGAGTTGCTACAGTGTAACGCCTCCGAAACCTCATTTCGAGAGGCACCCATCACCAAGCTCCGACTTTCTTCACCATTTACCAGGAGTTTTCATTATTACTGAAACCTCATTTCGAGAGGCACCCATCACCAAGCTCTGACTGTCTTCACAACGTACCAGGAGTTTTCATTTTTATTCTCAAAGGAATTTTCTGAATGGTAGTTCCAGCACTTACCCATCCACTTGCAGATATGATGCAATCTAACCATCCTCCACAGGGCATTCCTGAGGTGCACAGCTCCAGTGACCCCTAACCCTGTTGCTGTCACAGACCTCTCTGATACACTTCTATAATCTGGTACCCATTTTCCTACAGGGCATTCCTGAAGCACAGCTCCAGCTTCTTCCGGCCCTGCTCCCCAACACGGAGCTGCTCCAGTCACAGGGAGTCCTTGACACACTGAGGTCGCCTGGAGAAAACTGTGAGGCGCACGCTGACGCTTTGCTCGAGGTGAAGGGACGCGTTTGAAAATGAGTGTGATAAATCTACGCTGTTATTTTATAACGGGCAGTATGACAAAAGGGAATGGGCGCTCAGGCTAGCACGGCCTGAACACAGCACCCGAATTTATAAGTACAAAGAAAAGGTTACGCTGGTAACTTATTACGTGCAGTATGATTAAAAGACTGGGCGCTCACGCTAGCACGGCCTGAACAAAGCACCTGAGAGACCTGACCGCCAACGTGCTTGATACGTACAGAGAAAAGAGACAGTGCCTTAGACGTGGGAAAGAAAGAAAGCAGAAGAAGCAGTATAACATGAAAAGCAATCTAGAGATGCAGAGCTTCCGATGACAGAAGCAATGCTGGGGTCAGGGATCTGGATTTCTTACCATGCACTTCACCATCTGTTGATCTGCCGCAGCACTCATGATCATGTAAACACACACTCATGATCATGCCGCACACACTCAATATCATGTAAACACTTATGTAAACACTCATGATCTGCCGCACACACTCATGATCATGTGAACACCCCCAATCAATGCAACGCAGTCCTTTGGCCACCAGTTCCCTTTTAGACACGTCCTTGGCATTCTGCTAGGCTACCTCGGCGTTATGCACGTAGCCACTTACGTCGGCCTTCATGTGGCAAGTAGACAAGAGCAGCGTTAGAATGCAGCGATTACTGCGGAATGCCATGCTTTGCATGATGCGTCGAAATGGTGGATTGCACTTGTTTGTGTAATATCCAGTCCGATCATCCTTCCGATACAAATGGGCATTGTGTTTCTAAAAGGCTTTTAACTCGGTACTTACATAACAACTTTCTGCTGCTCAAGCATCTATGTGAATTTTCTCCACATCCATGATGCTGCATTGAAGACAGGTGTCGTGCTGTACATTTGCTACTTTTGCGTCATGCACTTCCATTGTAGTGATTTATGTTTCTGGTCTCCTTTGCTTTTTTGCAAGGGATGAGGCACACAGTTTAATACTGTTGCCTTTTCAGTCTGCCTGATTATTCTTGGATTTCAGAAGAGATCCATTTGAAGTTGCTTTTCGTAATCGGCAACAAAGATAAATAGTTTTCACTTTTTTAAATTGAAGTTTCCCAGGTTTGTGCTTTCACTGAAATAAGAAACTATGCAGGCAGTGAATAACCACTCCCCACATTAATTAAGATAAAGAAGCCACTTTGGTACCGAATGCTGTAAAACTCCTCCACTAAAAGAAAAAGAAAAAGATGAAAGGGGATCAGGAGGGTTGCAGGCTTGTCCTAAAACTGTCTCCTAGTAAAAAGTTGATATCAGTACTGAAAAGGGCACGCCTGGTATGGACAAGTTTGGCAGCGTAATTGACAGAATGAACATGAAGCTTGGAAGCAAGTTTCTTAACTTTTTGAGAATCAAGACCCAGCTCCTTAAAATGCTCCAGCGTGTAATTGTTGTAGATGATGCCACCCACTCCCAAAAGGATGGTGTGGAGGGTAACGGAGGTTCCTTATAGGACGGAGCAGAGGCCTTATCGCTGTACCTGTGCGGCGCTCAGCTGGTTCTGCGGTCTAGCGTCTTAACAGTAACCTCGAGGTGAATGTCACATTAAAAAACACAGATCCTTGGGTCGATGCTGTCTGGGGAAAAGGATCTGCTAACGGCTGGTGGTGCTGTTAAAGTGTTCCCGGTCTCCCTCAATTGCCCCCTGCCACTCCTTAGAACCCACCCCCTTTCATTGCTAGTCTGTTGCTTTTTTGTTTTGCGAAGATGGGAGCAACCAGGTTAGCATCCGGACGGCTGGAGGTAATCATATTTTTGTCTGGGAAGCGGGGTGGAAAGAGCCACTTTGGTACAATCCTAGTTTCAGCTGTATTAGGAATTTGAGGATTTTGCATAGTTAGCCGTTCGATGCTACCTATATTTATGCAGACAAAGCGGAATTTTATCTGGGATTCTATGGAGCCTGTCTTGCTGATGGATTTGAATATCATGCTGCATGCTAAGTTGTGTCTCATACTTCACATTTGCGTGTTGGCGTCCAGAAAGGATATGCAGGGCACTGTCTAGTTAAGGGCAGAGGGGGCTAGTTAGGCTTATGGGAAGCTTAAACCTACCGCAAGCTTTTGGTCACCAATACAATTCACGGTTGTACAGGGTTCCTGTTCTGTACCTCATAATGCTGCATTTGATTTTAACAGGGACATAGGACGTGTCTCTGCCAAAGAAAAAGAAAATGATATGGCTTAGAAGGCAATAAGGGTGGAGTTTTGCCTCAAATATAAGCATGTGCTGGAGCAGCAAGTGGCTGGCGATTCTGATGTGTTTATGAGAAAGCACCAGCACACCACTTTTGAGATTATAATCTATGCGGGCAGTGAAAGTACGCCCCATTGTGCACAGGATTCACAGGATCCGCTTTGGTATTATGTAACTCTCCTATCATTAACAAAACCAGCGGGGATCAGGGGGATTACAGGTTAGCCTTGAAGGATTTATTTTGCAGAGATCTTTATGCTGTTCCTGCGCGGCATTCAGCTGGATCTAGAGTTCAGTATGCATCAAATTATCCTGTCCTGCGTAAATCTTATTGCAATGAGCTGCTCCTGTACTCCGGACTCAGCGTTGAGAGGAGCTGCCAGATCGCTGATTCACAGTGCGCAAGTTCGGCATATTCACTTAAGTATTTACTTACTACTACAGTGCGCAAGTACTACTACAGTGCGCAAGTACTACTACAGTGCGCAAGTTCGGCATATTTACTTAGGTAATTGAAACTTTTGTTTCTTATCACAGCCCACGCTGATCCGGCGCCAATGGGGTTGCAGGGACGGGATTGAGCATTCGGAGGCAACGCAGCTGCATTGGCATCTGCAGTTTGCATCAAAATCTCTTTCATAATTCTTATTGCCATGCGCTTCTCCTGTGCTCTGGAATCAGCGTTGAGAGGAGCTACCAGATCGCTGAGTCACAGAGCGCAAATGCAAAAAAAATCACACACCCACACCCCAAAAGGATTGAAATTTGGGGCGGCGAAGCCCTTCCAGCAAAGAAACTCTCAACTGCCAACCAACTTAACTGCTCTGTCACACGATTCGTCGCTGCCAACGATTGGGCGTGACAAGGGTAAAGAACTGAACCCCCTTGTAATTTTCTAGTTCTTGCGAGGTCAAGATGGGAGCGACCAGTACAGCATCTGGACGGCCGGAGGTAATAAATCTTTATTGTCTGAGAAGGAAAGCCAAGTTTGGTTTGCAATGTAGCTATTTCACGGATCTGAAGAATTTGCACAGCCAGACATTTGCTGCTGATCAAGTAAACTACATCACACTGCTCCCCTTTCATCCTTGCATACCATCCCAACATTAATTATTGATGGATACAAAATAATGCTTGCATATATCATCGCTAGATCTAAGGCCAAACGTTTAAACAGTTTGATTTTGTTCATAAAAAGAGCAGTACTCAATTATAGGCAAAGCAACAGCTGCTCAATACCATTCAATCCTGCATTACGCCATCATTTATACAAAAGGTCAAGCGCCAAACAATGGACCACCACGGCACGAATGGCTCAGCTAGATACTTGAAGAGCAGCACACGCAGCGCACATGCATGGTCTAGTTACTTGAAAGCAGCACACGCACACACACACACATGTACTGACACACAGTGCACATGCATGGGCTAGGTAGGAGATAGGGGGGCAGCGCACACACCCACACACCCATCAACTAGACACTAGGAGGGCAGCACACACACATGGCGCATAGTAGGCCTCCCGTGTGGGCAGTTCCAAGGGCAATCCAGGCCGGCTAAGTGGTCCAAAATGTTGCGCATTCGTCGCTTGTCTAAGGATGTCCCAATCATAATAGAGGAGCGGCAAGCACGGCTGGCCAGCACAGCACGTACCCTGGTGGTGTGTGTGTGTGTGTGTGTGTCTGTGTGTGTGTGTCTGTGTGTGTGTGTGTGTGCGTATGCGTGTGTGTGTGTATGTGTGTGTGTGTGTGTGTGTGTTTGTGTGTGTGTGTGAGTGAAAAAGTGTGTGCATGTGCATGTGCATGCAGAGTGTAAGTGTGGGTTCTCATTCTCCATGTCAGAAGCGCACACTTATATGCACAAAGTGTGTCCTACGCCAAGACGAATAATCGTGCTTGCTTTTGAGCAACACAGATACACACACTGTGCAGGATGGGTAATACCTCCTGCACATCTTCATAGCTCCTGCACAAACACGCCCAAGCAGATGACGCCTCCTGAATGGTCTCACAGCACAAGCACAACACGCAAGAACCGTGCTGGGCGAATAATGCCTCCTGCATCTTAAACAGCACACCACTGATTTGAAGCGCGCACATACCGTGCTGGGCGAATAATGCCTCCTGCATCTTAAACAGCACACCACTGGTTTAAAGCGCACACATACCGTGCTGGGCGAATAATGCCTCCTGCATCGTTAACAGCACAGCACTGGTTTGAAGCGCGCACATACCGTGCTGGGCGTATGATGCCTCCTGCTGCAGCACGCCCGTCGCTGCGCACGATTTGACTCAAAGCCTCAGCCACGTCAGCAGGCCCTAGGGTCACGCCCTTCACTGCAGGCACCTGTGCACCAGTAATACGTGTGTGTGTTTGTTTGCTTGTTTGTTTGTTTGTTTGTTTGTTTGTTTGTTTGTTCGTTTGTTGGTTTGTGTGTGTGTGCTGAGTTTGTGCATGTGTGTTTGTGCTGTGTTTGTGCGTGTGTTTGAGTACGTGCAAGCATATAGGGAAACACTTGTGTAATCGTAGACAGATGTGTGTGTGCGTGTGTGTGTGCATGTGCATGTGTGTGTGTGTGCGTGTGTGTGTGTGTGTGTGTGTGTGTGTGTGTGTGTGTGTGTGTGTGTGTGTAAGCGTACAGGCGTTGCCAGCATAGGGGTTTGTGCTGATGTATTTAACAAGTTCCTTCACGTTCTCTAGTGGCTTTGCAGGGGTTACGTATTATTATACCAAGGGTGGACCAGGAACCCAAAAAAAAAGCCTAAAAACGGGCCTAAAAAAAGGCCTAATTTATATCTGTCAGACACAAGATAAATTGAAAAGGCAAACTCTTTTGTATGAACAATCGAACGTGCTACACATACGCACATTCACCTACACACACAATCACATAACACATACGCACATACACATACACACATGCACATACACACGCACATACACACATACACACTTGCACGTACACATTTGCACATACACATACACATACACACATACACGTATGCACATACGCACGCACACACATATGCACATACGCGTACACATGCACGGTTTGTATGAACAATCAAACGCGGTACACATGCACGGTTTATATGAACAATCGCACGCGGTACACATGCACGGTTTGTACGAACAATCAAACGCGGTACACATGCACGGTTTGTATGAACAATCGAACGCGGTAAACATGCACGGTTTGTATGAACAATCGAACGCGGTACACATGCACGGTTTGTACGAACAATCGCACGCGATACACATGCACGGTTTGTATGAACAATCAAACACGCTACACATGCACGGTTTGTATGAACAATCAAACGCGCTACACATGCACGGTTCTGGCCAACTCCAACCTTGAGTCCGACACAAAGCTGCAGATGAGAAGTTTCCTCGTCCAGGCTTGCACTCAGTTGCAGCTTTGTGTCGCGCAGAGCCACACAACCATCAAACTTGTTGGGCTAGCTTTGAAGCTGCACACTTGCTGCAAAGATCACGAGCACCGTCGTTTCCTCGTCCAGGCTTGCACCCAGTTGCAGCTTTGTGTCGCGCAGAGCCACACAACCATCAAACTTGTTAAACTCGCTTTGAAGCTGCACACTCGCCACAAAGATCACGAGCACCGTCGTTTCCTCGTCTAGGCTTGCACTCAGTTGCAGATTTGTGTCGCGCAGAGCCACACAACCATCAAACTTGTCGAGCTAGCTTTGAAGCTGCACACTCGCCACAAAGATCACGAGCACCGTCGTTTCCTCGTCCAGGCTTGCACCCAGTTGCAGATTTGTGTCGCGCAGAGCCACACAACCATCAAACTTGTTGAGCTAGCTTTGAAGCTGCACACTTGCCGCAGAGATCACGAGCACCGTCGTTTCCTCGTCCAGGCTTGCACCCAGTTGCAGATTTGTGTCGCGCAGAGCCACACAACCATCAAACTTGTTGAGCTAGCTTTGAAGCTGCACACTCGCCG
>Ga0307945_1001227_pt1 | contig 19726 bp, 29 predicted proteins | sample OrgLakmetagen228_FD_201818 | JGI IMG/M metagenome (GOLD analysis project Ga0307945, IMG submission 201818) | Saline water microbial communities from Organic Lake, Antarctica - #228 | ecosystem: Environmental > Aquatic > Non-marine Saline and Alkaline > Saline | place: Antarctica: Organic Lake...
ATCAGTCAAAAAGTGTGAATGCTAGTAGTTCGTATGCTTACATGCATGCACCAACTCACATTTAGACATGTTCCCGCCCTCGCATATGCGTTGCTTATTTGTGCAGGTGCCCACACCTCAAGTCCAAATGCTGCAGCCATCCACGACCTAGACGTAACGCACGTAGCCCTCGTGGCAGCCCAAACATGGCTACTCCAAGCCCTGACCAAGATCACAAGCCAGCGCGGCAAGCAAGGCCTGGCTCCATCAGCCATCCCTCCCTCCAATGTGCTGACATTGCTGCACAGCCTCCCACGCTTGAAGGTGCGCCTGCACGTTGCCCCACGTGTTGTGCTTCCGAGTTGAGAGCAGAACTCAGAGGCATTCTGCTGCTGTCATGGAAAGTCGTTGTTTTTCTTTCTCCTTTATAAACTTGTGATATGAATACCCGCTTTACAATTCCTCTGCTTGTTTACCTAGTTTACAGTACAGACCTAAATGAAGGCAAGCTCGTCTGCAAACGCTCCCCCAAGCTACTCACACCATCTGTGGGGAGTGGTTTTCAGTGCCTGTCTAGTTGTCTGCTTTTCTCTTCTCTTTAATTCACAATCACACCATCCATGTAATCAAACAAGCACTCAGCCGCACCCCAAAAGTCCATTAACAATATCATCTCCTCTGCATCCTCACGCTGAGTCCCTTGCAGGCCCAGCTGGCATTGCAACAAAGTAAGCTGGCAAAGTGTGCAAGCAACAGCAGTACGCATCCCAGCAATGACAGCTGTGAAAACGAGGCTGGAGCGGTCGCAGCAGCGCAGTGGAGGAACCGTTTCTTGCGGGCTGCCTTAGTGTAACATGCATAAGTAAAGTACAATTTACTTATCGCTCATATTCATCCGGTTAACCATTTTGGGCCACTACGCTACACTTGGCTAGAAGCAGTGCCGGTCCTCGTCACGAGCAGTTTGCTGCGCAGCTTGAAGCCTCTGTGGGCCCTAGGCCACATTCTGGAGCAGGTAAGTAGGGGCGTGAGGTTGGCTCAATTACAAGATGGGCACGAAAGCTTTCAAATTCAGTCAAAGGAGATGTTGCACATTGCAATGACTCCTACCCTCCAAGAAAATGGGGAGCAAATGTCACTGCCTTCTTGATTTCCCTCTTTCTCTACCTACGCATTGCACGTGCATGGAATGCTTAGATCTTTGCTTGCTTTGCAACAGGGGATTTACTGATCGTTGAGCTCACGCATCTCCAGGTTCTGTTGACCACCACAATCACACCTTCTTTCTATGTTACCCAGGTGACCCGGCTTTCCCTTCGATCCCCCGTCCGCTGGGCTTGTGGCTCCCTGATGTGTGCTTTCAGCCCCTTGCTCATCAGAGGCTCAACGGCACCTCCTCTTTGGGTACAGACCCCAGGTATACTGCCGCAAGTTTATCGTGTCCTACGCTTAGTGTGTTCGACCAGCTTGACTGACTGTAAGCATGACGATGACTAAATGCTCAAATTAGGCGCTTCACACGGTGGGTCCTCCACTAGTTGACCCTTATAAGATGGATGCCTTCTTGAGACGCTAGGGTTCTGCACTCCTGTTCCTTTCCAGATTTCTGTTCATCCATTTCTTTCCCTCTTTGTTCTTTCCCTCCACTACCTGCTCTAAATTGTTTTCCTACCATTGTATGATCAAAACGATTTTTTGAGTTTTCTGTATAAGTCTGTTTCCTTGGCAAACTCTCTGCTTCTCCCTCACCTCCACTCTGCTGCTCTCTCATCTCCACGCTCAAACCTACCACTGATCGCGTTTTCCCAGGTGGACTGCCCTGCTGAACCAAGCCCCCTGGCTCCTCGCCCTGCCCTCAACTGCAGAGAGTGCCGCATCAGCAAACGCAGCAGGCACAGCAGGGGCCCTGACCCCGCAGCACTCCTATTTGGCATTCGCATCCCCCACAGAAGGGGTGTCCCATGCCCGCAGCCAGATGCAACTCCAGCTGCACTTGATGCACTCCTATATCGAGTCACAGCTGGCAGTGCACCTGCTCCCCGACCCTGCGCACCTGCAGTTGTGTGTGCAGCAGCAGCAGCAGCAGCAGCAGCAGCAGCAGCAACAGCAGGAGGCAGAGCATCGAGGTAGGAGCATGGGTGGTGAGGCGCCGCATGGGAAGGGTTTACGCAACTCTCCCCTCGGTGACGATCTCTCACGGGCTCTGGCAGCATGGCGGCTGTCGCGCTCATTTCTGTGCCAGAGCTCTTGGAATAAGAACTCATTTGTCGTGGAGACTGAGCTGTAGAGAAAGTGTCGGGCAGCATATGACTAGTGGCCAACGGATAGTGGCCAATGGATGTTTCCTCTTTTGTTTAAGTGTGGTTACAGGCTTTTTCTAAGCTTCCGCTTAGATGCCCTCTGAGGCATATATAGCGATTTAACCTTACCTTACCTAACAACCCTTCCCAAGTTAAGATACAAAGCAAATTTTCCATCTTTGATTCTGTCTGAGCAGCCCTGCCTTCCCCTCCTCATTGGAGACATGAATGCCACCTACCACACAAGCGACAGAAGCAGTGAGACAGTGCGTAAAGCAGACAAAATGTACAGGTCCTTTTTGACAGAGTTGTCCCTTGCGCCCCTTGGCAGCCAAAGTCCCTTGTTCTCAAGGCCTTGGACACATACAACTTGTGCACCTCTTGCAGTAACACCGGTAAAAACCGCTACACATAGGGCAGGATCGAAGATATCCTCTTGCATACCTACGGTTATTATTGCAAGGAAATGCAAGGAGAGTTTCACAAAGGACTATGGACTATGGAGCCATCGGATGGCTCAGTGACCATCTTTATTTCCTTACTAACATAATAATCCACGATTTAGGAAATACACGTCCCGACTCTTAATAAGTAGAAGACAAACACAGAGTTAAAATGGTGGGCCTTAAGAGACCCATGACTCTGAAATGATTTCAGAAGATGACCAAAAGTCATTTCTACGCTCCCGGATCCCATTGCTCAATGACCCCGCAAACCTAGCTTGCCACTTCCATACGCACCTCGCTCTGCATTGGCTGCACTTACACCCATCCACTCAGAGGCAGTAATATTCCTACGGAGCCTAGAAAAGGAGAGTGCAATGGACACAAAAAGGCTTGAACAGGGGGGGGTGTTAGTTGTTGTGCTGAGTCTTATACTTTGCAGTGACGGTGATTAGCTATGACAACGTACAAGGCCTGCCAGCAAAGGAAGCGCGTAGTAAAGCAACAAGCAAATGTAGTGACAGACTTGCTCCAGTGCTGCCAAAATCTTGCCCTCTCTAAATTGCGCGACACAAACAACAGTATAAGTAAGTTACTTAAAGTAACGAATTTTTCCAAAATAGGAGAGATACCAAGAGACGCTTGAAGCTCTCAAACATTGTTAAGGACGTCAGATGCATCATCCTCCACCATGTTGATCTCATGAAGCACCAACTTAAAGGAAACGACACCGAATCTCCCTCAGACGATGACCCTGTACTCCCAGAAGTGTACACTGCCGCAGTAGCTTGCATCTACAACGTAGACAGAAAATGCAAAGGTATGCTCACCCCTGAGCGCCTCAACATTCTTCAAAGGGCTTTTGACGGCTTACATGACAACATTCACCCGCCCCCCGTTTTCACGGATGCTTCCCCCCCACATCATCACCGCCCTAGTCACTAAAGAAAAAATAGCCTCCCCCCTTGACTATGACCCCATGCTCCCCCAATACTGGAGTGAACACCCAAGAGATAAGACCTTCGAGGTAAACTGCAATGCCTTCTCCTCTAAGTTCACTGGTTACTCTATTTGCCATCCCATTTACCATGAGCACTCATGCTCACATATACCACGCAAATAAGAAATATGATCACTGAGAGACACAACTTAGCATGCAGCATGATCTTCAAAGTCATCAGCAAGGCAGGCTCCCTAAGATCCTGCTTTGTCTGCATGGATATAGGTAGCAGCGAACGGCTGGCTATGCAAAATCTTCAGGTTCCCAATACAGCTGAAACTAGGATTGTACCAAAGTGGCTCTTTCCACCCCGCTTCTCAGACAAGACCTAAAGTTTTACCTCCAGCCACTCTGGATGCTGTACTGGTTGCTCCCATCTCCGCGAAAACTAGAAAGCAACAGACTAGCAATGAAGGAGGGTGGGTTCTTAGAAGTGGCAGGGGGCAGCTGAGGGACACCAGGAGCATCTCAGCAGCACTGCCAGCCATTATGTAATATGCATTATGCATGGTAAAGTACGATTACTTATCACTCATTTATCTGGTTAACCATTTTGGCCGCTACGCTACACATTAGCAGATCCACCTTCCCCAGACAGCACCAACCCAAAGATCTCAGCATTCTCCAACGTGACATTCACCTCATCGAGATCAGTGCTGTGAGGACACTAGACCCCAGAACCAGCTGAGCGACGCGCAGAAACAACACAAAGGCCTCTGCTCCACCCTTTAAGGAGTCTCGGTTACTCTCTATCCTTTTGGGAGTGGGTGGCACCATCTACAACAATCACACGCTGGTGCCTTTGAAGGAGCTAAGTCTTGATTCTCAAAGAGTAAAGAAACTTGCTTCCAAGCTTCATGTTCATTCTATCAATTACGCTGCCAAATTGTTCATACCAGACGTGCCATTTCCAGCACTATTATCAGCTCTCGTCAGGATTCGGTTCCAGGTCAAGCCTGCAACCCTCCTGATCCCCATTAATCTTTTCCTTTTTTCTTTTGGTGGAGGAGTTTATGGTACCCGGGACCAAAGTGGCTCCTTAATTAATGTGGGGAGTGAATTTTCACTGCCTCCGTACTTTTTTCTTTTTCCTCCAATTAGCAAACCCACTATCGCATCACTTCTGAACAATGAGGAAGGGACACTTAAGAACAGCTATGCACTCTCAAAGCAACCCTGACATAACAAAGTCATGCCTTATATTTCAACCATAATGAAAAAATGAAGCAAAAAGCATGCAAAAGACAGCAAAAAGTTATCAGCAAACAATCCAAGCTGAGATCTTTGGAAAAACGAACTCCCAGAGAGCTGGACTCCAGACCCTCAAAGACCCCGTCACAGATGTTATAGAGACAGAGCCTGCAAAGGTGGCAAGAATCATATAATCAGGCACATGACCTTGACACTTTCAGCCGTTAGCCCCCCAAAAGGGAAGTACCTGCCCACAGAAGCACCATGACACCACCTGTTAGATCAAGGAAGCAGCGTACCCATGTAAACAAAGCAGAAAACCAAGGCCTGAAGAAACGTGCATGGTTTCTTACTCAATTCTAGACAGGTGTTGATTTCAAGAGTGTCTAAGTTCCCTGAAAAACAACAAATCCCCGTAACCTGATTCCATAGTGAATGTGGTCCTAATAATGCTTTCTTTTGAAGTGCAAAATACCATCCACGTGTTGTTCATTGTGATGTGGGTGACAGGAACCACACCCAAAGATTGGAAAGTTAGCGACACAGTGCTAATTGACAAGAACAAAGGACTGGAAACAGACATAACTCCTACAGGCCTGTGGGGCTGGCCAACACCTTGTACAAGTTACGGACATGCATGATCACCAACGCCCTGTATGATTATGCTGAGTGCAATTCAATCTTAAGCAACGCGCAAGCAGGCTTCTGAAAGCAATAAGACTGTATTCACCAAATACAAAACGTGATTATGGCCCTGGAAGATGCCAAGTTCTGACATACATGCGCTCATTGGAGACTTCACGTCAGCATATAACATATAACACAACAGATCACGACAAGCTGCTGTGGATAATGCATGACCTTGGGTTCCCAACAAATGCCATAGATATGGTAATAGAACTCTACACAGAAGGCCGAACAACATTCCGTCTACCCTCAGGATAACATACTGAGTCTATACCAGTCGTAAGGGAAACCATACAAGGAGACACATTTCTCTCTTTTCCTTCTGATCTATATGGATCCTCTCCTACGATGGTTCTATATCTCTTAGCTTCCTTAGTTTTTTATGTTGAGTGACTCGCGGTGGTGTAGCTAGATCGGCTTGTTGCCTTTTCACTCTTTACTAGCTCTGTCCTCCTAAACCTCGTTTTTTTCTACGTGGGCACCAAAGTACGCAGGCTTTCCTTCTTTCTTTCTTTCCCGTGCTTGACCTTCTTATACACGTTTTGCCCTTCTTCTCATCACCTTGGTTGTCCCCTTGTTTTCTGTTATCGCTTCCAGCCTGCCTCTCTTGCTTCCCTTTTATTTATCAACTTTCAGTTTCGTTTCAGCCTTGTAGCAGGGAGTTTGCTATCTCCCCTGGACCTATGTAGTACGCCATCATCATCTATGTTGGAAGAAGGATACAGAGAAGCATGGCAGTACAAAGGACATGCAACCCCAAACAGACAAAGAGCGACTGGCCAATAGAGCTAGCAGGGGCGCCTTTGCAGATGATTCATATGTTTCTCCCACTACCCGGGATTGGGCTGCCCTTCTTGTCTTAGGAAAAAAGACAGGTGGCAGGTCTCTTACACAATGCAGACCGTTAGTTTGGGAACACAAATGATGAAGACCTGCTAAAGAAGCAGCCTAAAACTATAATGATTGTCCAAGGACAAGCCACACAATTTATTTGGCCCAATGAGCCTTTTGCATATCTAGAAGTGCAGCTCAACATGAATCTAAACTGGAAGCATCAACACGCTCACGTGAGAATACTTCAAAGGAAGCACGGAGGGCTTAAGCACATCACATGCTTCATCCAAATCCATGACGTCATCCATAAGGTTAATATACCAGGCATGGCATATTTCTTTCCTGTCACGCCATGCATGACGCTGTAGAACTTCAACTCTGGGACAAAATGCTTGCTTTTGCGCTAGAAAATAAACATAAGCTACCTAAATCTTTCCCTAGAGCCATGCTCAAGGAATACTTACGTAACTTGGACACGGGCTCCCCATCTGTGGCTCCTCATCTGTGGCTCCCCATCTGTGGCTGTCGAGTACTTCAGCCGGTCTACAAATGCTTAATTGACCTTTATGATACAAGGTCAAGGCACGGCAGGATAGCACTAGCTATGTGTCGTGTGCGTGCCTGTTGTGAAAATACGGGTCTACGTCACTGGAGCTTTGCTGCTTGATTTATACCATGCCTCTAGGCCCGCAATCACAGACGAGGCTGATCTGGACCAAAAAGGTACGTTTTGGGTTCATGTACGAGTTATGTGTTATTTAGCCCAAAAGGAAGGGGTGGAAGTGGGTCACCAACATGCGGTTTAATTACAATATGACCTGTTTTGAACCTTATATGTGTTTCTGCCTCCTTCACACCTTACGCTGCATGGTTTGGTCTTTAGGGTTAGGTGCTGTTTTAAACCTTACACGTGTTTCTGCCTCCTTCACAACTTACGCTGCATGGTTTGGTCTCACAGACACAGACTCAAACCCGTGACAGGTTCTGAATACTTGCACGTCCTCAGTACTTGTAACACACAACTTGTAAATTAGTAAGTGCATCCACTGATTGCTGACGCCCCAAAAAGCCAGAACTTATGCGGGCGAGACAAATCATAAACGCACATACGAGTCAAGTGCGCCTGTTCAACTCCAGACCCTTGAAGGGCATCAATACAACGCCCTTGCACAGTGAACATATTAAACTTGTCATCAGTAGAGTATGCCTTGGCACAGATCCCCCTCCCCCTTTTTATGCTGGTGCAAGTCGTAAGACAGCCTCATGCATGGCACTGGGCATATACGGTGTTATAAATACACTTGCAGAGCAAATGGTACGCACCGGCATGGAACTGAAAAGAGTTTATGGAAGCAGAAAAAGTGAAAGAAATACAAATAGTTGCTTTGCATGGACCAACAGCCCTAGTACGTGAAAAATTTGATCCTTCAGGGGCAGGAATTGTAGCAGCACGGCTGCTTGGCCACAATAACAAGGAGGTCTGGCAGGAAAAAAAGTCATTAATACCAACGTCGCCCAGATCACTGAACTGGCCAATTAACTGTGGTCACCATGTGGTGGTAATTTGGTGGTCATTGGGTGGGTACGTGGCAATTGGGTGGACAGGTGACTGAAGTGGACCCAACTAACACGCCCTGCCTACCACGTGGACATGGGAAGAAAAAGAAAGGAAAGAAAGCAGATAGTGTGTGAGCACTACCGGCATGGATTAGGAGAGGTTGTTGTTTTGTGTTCTGCAACACCCAATGGATGCAGGAACACACAACATCCCACCTGGAGAAATTATAAGAGGAGCTTTTCAGTGGAAATCAGGTGGTTGGGAGGCAGAGGCCTGCACACCACCAGGAGTATTACTCAGATATTTGTGGGGGGTGTGCTTGCTCGATGCCTCGTTTCATCTGTATGATTTTTGTTGCGGATCTGATCACATGTAGGCTTCATTTTTCCACGATTGCTGTGGCATGTAGACCAGTAACTCTGAGGCTGTGGAGTGGGTTCCTTGTGTGGCTGCTGTAAATGGTGCATGTTGCTCCTAGCAGGATGGTGTGAAAACGTTTCGGTGTCCTAGCAGCTTATGTTGTTCTCGTGCCTTTTTTGGTTGTTGAGTAGGGAAGGTGTCTACACAGCACTTAATTTCGACTAAATGTAAAATCGCGTTTGTTTGGTTGTATGTCTCTTGGTTTCATAGCCAGGGGGGGTTTCAGATTGGCAGGAGCGCCATTTGCTAGGCTATCACGGGCAACTTTTCTTGCATTCTTGGCCGGCCTAGTTTGATACGTGTTTGTTGGGTTTCGTCTGGGGTGTGGTTGCTGGGTCGGAGAAACTATGATTGCATCTGGCTTGCTAAATTTCTGCCGCTGTTGTGCATAGAGATTGAATGGTAATAGCCAGGCAGGTTAGAATCATTCCTATCTGTGTCTCTTCTGAAGGGCGTATAATGCCTTGTTGAACCATTCTTTTCACGTCTGCCTACTTCTGCTTGTGCTAGCAGGCATGCACCCTGTGTGCCTTGTTGGATCGCTTTTATAATCATTTGTCCAGCAACGTTGTGCCTGTTAATAATCATTTTATTGATAATGGGGATGACAGCATGTGGTAGGTGCCGTCTAGCTTCTGGCAGATGGGGCAGATTGGTGGGCCTTCTATATGGTTGCATCGAGCGGCACACTTTCTTTGGTTGTATATCAAATCTGTGCAGCAGAGCATGACATTTATACTTTCTTTAGAGGTGACACTTGTTTTCCCAAAATGAGTTATGCCTTCCTTATTCAGTGCTTGGTGCTTTGTGTAGCACTTTGTGGATTGATGGTTTGAAACCTTTTTTGATTTTGGAACTAGTTTGCGTTGGACGTGCATGTGTGCTTTCACAGCATCGAGATCTGAGAAAGTGGAGAGCCTTTCTGCTTAGGGGGTATTCTGCTTAATTGTTGGCGTTGGGTTTGATCATCGATGCTGCTTCCCATGTTGTCTCCCAGTTGACCGACCATATTTTGCTCTCTGTGCGTCCGTCTAAGAATTTCCTGTTGCTCCTCAAAAATGTCCTGGCAGACTGCTGGACAATGCCATTCTTCTGAATGGTCTGTAGTTGTACGGGCATCTTGGTGGTGATAACCATCAAGTTGCATAAGGCAAGCCCGGCGGTAGGCGCGAATGCATGTGCTAGATTCTTGGAGCATACCTTGCTTGTGGTTAAATTATACTTCACTCATCCGCGTCTCTTTCACAGACCAATCGATGCATAGCTATAACAACAAGTAAAAGACACCCCCCTCTAGTCACATCACCCAATTGACTGTTCTCAAATCAGCATTAAAAAAAAGTGGCTATCATTGAAATCACATATTTAGGATGCAATTTCCTGCATCATGCTTGTTTTGGTACACTGTAGAGTTCCAAGGGCAGCGACAAGGTGAAAATTTGCACCAGTCTACTTGTCCAGCCAGAAAGTAAAGAAAAGAGACAGGAGCGTCTACTCGATCTTCTCAGGCTTGAAGTTTACTGAAACGGAGTTTACACTGCGAAAGAGCAGGCAAAGAGGGTATTGATGTTCTGGAGTGCAGCAGAATGGGCACAGTGGCTGGATTTCTGCTGCTGTGCCGCCATCAAATTGGTACGGGGCTTGACAGCAAGACAGATGCAACCTGTTAGATAATATGCTAGGTTATCGCCCTGAAAACTGAGTTCACACACAAGCAGGGGGACAGACCATTCATTTTTGACTTACCAATGCCTGATGTTTGTAGGATTTGGGAAGCCCTCGTTCTCAAACACGTGCCTACAATAGCGTGCAAATAACCAGGTGCTCAGATAAAAAAGCTCTGCGGCCTGAGTCTAGAGAGAGACAAATGAGGACAGAAGCAATCATTTTTCGGATACATAATTGGGCGCAGGTAGTCATTAGCAGACAACATAATCCTTGTGGTCACACAGAGTTTGAGCATTACACTCACCCTTGATGACCATTGCAGTTGCTGCAAACGATCTCCACACGCCTGCCCATCCAGCTGTTATCTTCATGCCGGATCAGAGATCCCTGCGACACGCGACAGGATGACGGCATAATAATAATGATAAAAAGCTTTTAGTCAGGCACAGCACCAACTCCCATGCACTTAAATGCTCTTCCCAGATTGTTCCTGAAGCTATGCTGGTAAAAGCTGGCAGAGATATCTGCCATAGGGGAACTACCTGAGCTGCCTTCTCGGTGTATCAGAGCTCCCCCATTTCCTCTCATCCCAGATCACCCAACAGGCTGTAACAGACTCTCAGGCTTTCTGTGATCAAAGGCTATAAGTTCCAGCCCAACATCAGGCCACATGGGCCCGATGGCCCCTATGGTCCCAAACTTCTGCATGTGCTTAGTCTGAGAGCTTATCTGCACCCGAAACACAAACATCCGTAGGTACCCTATCATACTATTGAACCATATTGAGTATAATACATTTGTGCTCGATGGAGGTTGGAAGATGGCCCCTCGAAGCTGATATCATCCAAGGAAAAGTGTAGCAATTAAGATCTGCCCACATACTGTGTTTCCTTCGTTTTCCAGTAATGGTCAAGTTTTTTAAGCAAACGAGTCCAAGCCAGGTATCAATTATGTAAGAGGGTTACGGTGTAATCTGGCAGGGCTGCATCTCTGTACAAATTGGCACGTCACAACAAGGTTAACGTGCTAAAAGCCAGCGAGCCCTAGACCATTTCTCTGACGGCTGCAGCTGGACACCAGCTTGAAAGCCTTTTAACCAAAGAGCACAGTCAAACGTGTTGTGCCCGATCGCGCCTGAGATAGCCCCCTTCAAGTAACCGTCCATGATAACCTCAGAGCAAAACCCACCGGGACCTCATCGTAGAATGCCGGCCAACCACAGCCGGAGTCAAACTTCATCTTGGATGTGTACAATGGCTGATCACATCCGGCACACGTGTAGACTCCTGCAGCGCACAAGTAAGTTGTTGCAGCACGTCCAATATCTAAGTTGGACAGGATCAATTCTAGTACAAAAACAAAAGTGTGTTACTTTTGGCAGGAAAGCCTTGAGACGCATGCAGTTACATTACGTGGTAATATATATACATGTATGGCAATATTTATGTACATATAAACGGCTTGTTGAGTGAATAAGGCCACTTGTATTCATCTCCTGTAATTCCCAGTTACAAAAGCATGGAGCTGCTGAGGGATGGTAAAGTGCGGGATTCACCTTCTTCTTTGTGCTTGTTGTATATACCAGAACCTGGAGGCTCCGTGCCTTTTTGGCGCAAGACTTGGAACTGCAAAGGGCAATCGTGAAGTGAAAGAATGATGACGTTAGTTCAATGCTCAAAATGACGTGAGTTGTGGTGCAAAAAACAAACGTGGCTGTACACAGAATAATGGCCAGCTCTTGACCACCGGTGGCTTTGTGTATACCTATGCAGATTCAAGATTTAGTCCCCATCCTCACAAGCAGTCAATATCCCTTGCAAATCTTGCATGTGACCACTCTTGTTGTGTGAGGCGTAGAAAAGCAAGAAAGAAGGGAGTTTGCTGATGTTTGTCAAAAAAAATGGTCGTAACTGAAATACTGACCTCAGCTAGCTCTGCGCTCTGTGCTTCTCTTACGGTTTCTGATCCATTCATACTGTAAGGTGTTACACACGTTTGGGTGCATTGATTTGATATTTACCCCATAAAACACCTACCTGCTCAGCACTCAACACCTTCTTCCACACGTCCTCTGGTGTATTTCTACTCGTGTTTTTGCGTGCGTGTGCGAGTGTGTGTGTGTGTGTACGTGTGTGTGTGTGTGTGCGTGTGTGTGTACGTGTGTGTGTGTGTGTGTGTGTGTGTGTGTGTGTGTGTGTGTGTGTGTGTGTGTGTGTGTACATGAGCGTGGAAGTGCGTGGTCATCAACGCTTGTGTGTGCTATTGCAAATATGCGTCTATGCATTTGTGTGTGTGCGTGCGTGCTTGTTGTAGTTTTGCATGTGTGTGTGTGTGTGTGTGTGTGTTTCTGGGCCACTAGTGTGAACTTCACTGCAATATCAACGTACTTGTCCAGTGCAGGTGAGGAACACATTCTAATTACTGGACGGGGTACGCGTGGGGACTTGGCAAAACACTGGTTTGTGGCACTTTTGTTCACAAGCTTTGTGGCGGTACGTGTGGATAGCATTGTGTGAGCAAGAAATTTATTTATTTATTCTAAACTGGTTTATAAATCCTAGAGGAATCTGACAGGAAACTCCAGAGTGTTGACTTTTGACTGATCCCCATGGTACGCGCGCACAAGTAGCACATACATGCACACATACATACACACATATATACAAACGCAAATACACACACATAAACACACACACACACACTTACACACACACTTACACACACACACACACACACACACACACACACACACACACACACACACACACAAACACACACACACACAAATCCAACAAACAAACACACAAAATCTCACAGGAGTCAGAGCTTCTAAACTGGCTTAGAGCCATGGGCTACAAAGCCAATGACACTGTCCTCACGCGGTCTGGTGCAGCCAAGCTGACCAAGGGCAGCAATCGACCTGTGTGGGAGTTCCTGGTGGAGCGTGCAAGGCCCGCATCTGAGGCCCAACAGATCAAGGAGGACTGTCAGGCCGCCCGGCAAGGTGGCTTCCATGATGCCCAAGACATTAAGCACGCCAAGCGGCGTGCCAGCTTGCGTGCCCAAAGGCACCAGCAGCAGGAGCAAAACAAGGCGCTGCAGGAAGTGCTTGCACGCCAGACAGTGAGTGCAAATGCAAAGCAGCTTGCTTAATTGCTTTCTTACTTGCGCAACTACACTAGAGCCACAACTGGTGCCCCTCTCCCCTCTCCCCGCACACGCACACGCGCCAGCTGGCTGCCTGGCTGACTTGCTGCAGGCTCACTTACAATCACGCCTGGCTGAGACTGTCGTCGAGCAAACCCGGAGAGAGAGCATCTCACAGGAATCCCATGCTGTTGATGCCCAGGTACTGCAAGCAGTCATGAGTGTAAGCTTTCAGAGCTGCACGTGCACGCACAGCATGCACGGCGATGTTTACAGCAACATTTACCACAATCACAACTGTACCGTCATCCCCTCACTTTCTCTCCCCCTTTCTTGACATCAGATCCATGCGTCTGCCTGCTACAAGGATCGAATGCTGAAGGCGATCACAGACCTTCGCCGGCTTCAAGCTGGGCTTCATCAGGCTGCCGTCCAGGCTAAGAGCTGGGCAGCTTCGCTGCAAGCCCAAACAGCGCAGACGCAGCCAGGTTTGAGTGAGTGTCAAAGTATGTGTTTCCGTGTACTAGCGAGCGGATGCTGTACTGTTCATTGCGGCGTCACGAAAGCCAAAGAAGAGCTGTCAGAGTCAGGCCTGATCTGGTGAGATACAAGCGCACACAGGCTGTGAGGAAGGATGCCATCTGCAGCGCATTATCTCTGTATAAAATTGGATATGTTGATCAATGCATGGAATATGAACTATTTGATACCTGTTTCAGCAAGTACTCCGCAGTGAGCGATATTGTCGTTGTTGTGGGTGACTCAATCTAAATGGAGCTGCCGCTTGGGATTTCTGCTAGCACGCTCACCTACGCCCCACCCAACTGCAACTTGTGTTTTCAAATGGCACAAAATGCAGATCCATCACAAGTCACGTCACATCCATGCTCATGCAACCACACATGTACCTTCTGAATGTCTGAGTTGCTACCTCTGACTAAATATGCTCTTTTACAATCCGTCAACAGCTCCCATTTCCCTCCTCAATTGACCACAGGCCATAAAAGGCCTGACTCTGAGCTTGTGTCCCGTGTGTCCAGAGCCTGTGCTAGCGTGCAGGCAGAACTACAGACACGCTCCCTCATAGCCATGCAGCAAGGTGCGCGCAGGATGTGAGGAGCACAGCATAAGCGCAAGTAGGGTTGACTGGTCTACCATGAGTATGTTCCAATAGCAATGTAAGGTGACTAGCAGAAAAGCGTCTGTTTTAAGGGTCATGTCATATACTGTGCATAAACAATGCTGCCAACGCTCGGGAAGGGCAAATATTTGTGTGCGTCCCATGCGTGGCCGCGTGACGTACCAGCATGCAAGCAGAGCTACACGCATGCTCCTGCAAAATTTGTTTTAAGTGCAGCATGCAGATGGAGCATAACTCAAGTTACATGACGACCTCCTTTGCGGGTACAAATAGGGGTCCTAATGAGGTCTTTATGCTGCTTTGAAGCTTATGTGGAAGACTGTCAACTACTTCATGCTGTTGAGCTTTTCTGTCGGATCTGTCGTTCTTGCAAACCAAATCAGAGCCGCTCAAAACCTTTCCCTTGCCTTCTGGTGACCTTAAGGCAGCAAGCAGTGAAACAGCAAGTCCCATATGTTGAGCCTGTCAACCTTCCAAATCAAGCAGGGCCGCTCAAAATCATTCCCTCACCTTCAGGTGACCTGAAGGGCGCTAGCAGTGATAAAGCAGGTCCCATTTTGCTGACACCCGCAACGGAGAGCAGCGAGCTGAGGGAGCTGTGCAACTGCCCCACCTCTCCCTTAATCACCCTGCAAGCCATTATAGAGGTGGGCGCATGCTTTGTTTTTGATCTGTTAGGACTTGTTAAAGGGTGCATTCAGAATTCTGACAGAGTAGAAATTGATCGTGTACAGAGGGCTAAGCTTTGTAAGTTTGATGGCTACAAGTCCCTTTAATATCATTGCCGTCACTACCAGCAACAGCAACCAGCATGACAGTCCTTGTATGGACGTTTGGAGGTCACTTTTATTCATTGTTTGGGCTCAACTTGCAATTCCGCTGTTTTCCCGCTTTAGCACATTTCTAGGGTTGGCCAGAACCGTATATATCCACCGTATATGACCGTATCTTTGTACTTTTCCAGCCAAAAATACTGCATGTATACCGTAAATATATGGTCCTGGCCTACCCTACACATTCCAATGGTCCAGGATCCAACCTCGTCAACCTAGTGAGTCCGCCTGCGCGCACGTGTAGGCAAATGAGCAAAACACGTACACAAACGCACAACCACACCTGGCAGGTCATGCACCAATCCATCCACGGCATCAAGGAGAAGTGCAATGCTGCCAGCTGCAGTGCGCAGGCAGCACCACAAGAGTCGGAGTGGGAGGCCGCGCCTAATGGTAGCAGCGGACCCAACCCACAGTTGCTGCTACGGCAGCGCCAGCAGGTGTGTGCTTGTGTCTCATGTGTGTGTATGTGTATGACGGTGGATGTGGGCATTGTGCGGCTGCATAGGTGAGGATGTGACGCGGCGCTTGTCTCTTGTAGTCATTTCCCTGGAGTAGGTGGGGAGCAACACCCTTTGCTTCTTTACAACAACAACAACAACACAACTACAACAACAACAACAATAACAACAACAATAACAACACAACAACAACAGCAACAACAACAACAACAACAACAACAACAACAACAACAACAACAACAACAACAACAACAACAACAACAACAAAAAATCAACGACTACTTGGTTACAGGCACACGTGGATAAGTTTTACGCGTCAGAGGACATGCTGAATCAAGTGGAGGACGCCATGCAGCTTATCAAAGAGAGACGTACCTCTGCGGAGCCCTTGCTGGCGTGGCCTTACAACCACCTCAAGCTACAGGTGGGATTTTGGAGCTGATCTTTCCTGGGGTTTTGAAGCTGCACCCCCCGGGCTGCAGACCAGGAACTTTTAAATACTGTGTTTGGCCAGAAACTCGGTCGTATGTTGGAGAGTTCACACATGTGCATGAGCTAACAAGCACACCCACTCCTTCCTGACCATGGACGCTTTTATCACTTGCACATTGCAGGAGGCCTGGCTGCTGGCAGAGCTGTCCACACTACAATCAGAAATAGCACGGCTGAACCAAGAACTGGTGGGGAGACACAGAGCTGAAGCTGCCCTCCAAGACCAATGGCGCAGGTGGGCGCCTGCTCCTCCTATGTGACATGCACGCCTTAACAAAGCTGTAATTGTATTTAGTGTCGATATTCCTACTTGGGCGGCATACGTACATATCATAATACGTACCAATTCGCTAGCCCCCCGTTGTGATGTTCTTGCGCCTCACTTTGTTTATCCCTTGGTACCTTGCATTGTGTGTGCTTGCGCCTCAGTTTGTTTATCCCTTGGTACCTTGCATTGTGTGTGAATCACAATGCGTGATGGTTGGTTCAATGGGATCAAATGCTGAGATTCAGATTGACCAGTTCTCCACAACACAGCAAACCAATCAATCAAATCACAACACCGCAAACCAATCAATCAAATGCTGAGATTTGAATTGACCAGTACTCCACAACACAGCAAAGATAGCCCGTCAGCTGCTACTCAGGGTCACTGGTGCCACACACACTCCGAAAGGAGGCATTCATCATCCATGGAACTCCATGCAACCTTTACGTGTTGGTTTCCTGATGCGCACACTCCTTCATAGTATAGTGTACCAGCATGCTGGGCATACTGTATGCTTAGGGTTGGCCAGAAGCGTATATGCACACCGTATATAACCGTATGTACGTATGTATGGTGATTTCCCTGCTTAAAATACCGTTCATACACCGTACATACGTAAAATATATGATTCTGGCCCACCCTATGTATGCTCTGTATGGAATATAGTCATGTACATATGTTAAAGATAGTAAGGTTCCTGCAGCCTTCATCAGGATGCAGCTAGCTGTAAACCGCCTCTGCATTCTGATGAGCAAAAATCCCGTCTCTGCCCTACTTCGCACAAGCAGCCCTCTAACATTGCTTGATTCGTCACCCCTGACATATTTCCACACATGGCAGCATTCCTAAGTACACCACCTGCCTCTGAATACTCTTGCGCACGTATGTGTGTGTATGTGTGTGTGCCTGCATGCCTGCATGCTCTTGCAGCGTGTATGTTTGGCGACCTGCTACTCAAGCCTCAACATATGTGCTTCTGCAGCGTGTATGAAGCGTCCTGCTACTCACAATAAGCCAACATGTGCATGCCCGTTTATCTTCCTGCAGCGTGTATAGAGCATCCTGCTACTCACAATAAGCCTACATGTGCATGCCTCTGTGTGCTCCTGCAGCGTGTATGAGGCGTCTTGCTACTCACAACAAGCCCATAGCCTCTTGGAGAGGCTCATTCAGGAGAACAGGGACATGACGGTGCGATGGGAGGAGGAGGCAGTGGGACACCAGGTAGGTGCACAGAGTGAATCAAACCGTGTGCCGTGCAGTGTGGTAGGCCTAAGTTTTGGTGTGCTGGGCAGTGCTCGGAGAGAAAAAGGCAGTGGGACACCAGGAAATTGCATAGTGGGAAATAACTGTGTGCCGTGCAGTGTGGTAGGCCTAAGTTTTGGTGTGCTGGGCAGTGCTCGGAGAGAAAAAGGCAGTGGGACACCAGGAAATTGCATAGTGGGATATAACCGTGTGCCGTGCAGTGTGGTAGGTCTAAGTTCTGGTGTGCTGGGCAGTGCTTGGAGAGAAAAAGGCAGGAGGGTACTTGGGCGCACGGAGTTGTAACTATTTCCTCCTGTAGTCATGTGTCACATGTTGTGTAGGACACAGCAGGGCAGTGTGTACCAGTCGCAGTGTTGTGTAGTACACAGTAAGGCAGTGTGCACCTGTTGCAGTGTTGTGTACTACTGTGTGTACATAGCAGGGATGTATGTACCAGTTTGGATGGATAGTGCAGGGGGGGGGGATTTAGCGGGTGCAACATTTGTGCAGAGCGCAGCCCATAGCTTGCAACAATCGGGTTGTTAGAGCGATGGCAGGGGGATGCAGCCAAGCAGGTGTCCCTGAAAAGGCAGAGTGGTTTGACTGCAAAAAACTCTTGTTGGTTATAAACCACACTTTACCGCTTTGTGTGTCGGCACTGGCTTGTCTCCTTTCCTGCTGAGTTTGGCAAAAGATGAATCACAGAGAGCAAGGACAAACAGAAAAAGGCTTTGTGCAACAGAGCAAGGACCTCCTTTTCTATCAAGCATACATGTTTAGATCTAACAAGCATACGCGGTGGATCTTGCTCATATGTTATTGTAACACAGCAAAAGAAACACGTAGATCACGCTTCAGCTTTGTTAGTTAGGCTCAATGAGCACGAATAACTTGCTCTAGCATGACATTGATAGTGCAAATCAAACCGGTCTGTTGTTTCTTGTTGCGTGAGTATGACAGCATCAGGGTTGCAAGATTGTTGCCTTGCTTGAGCAGATGTGTTTTCAAGGGCCCCTTTTCGACACAGTAGAGGCTGATGCCGTCCTATCAGGTCTGTCAATCTTGTGCTCAGAATGATGTGCACCTGCGTCTGTGTAGGTGTGGTGCCAAGGCACGCTCTCTGACGCAGCAGAAGCTGCGGCTCTGTCTTGCCGCCAAAGCCTCGACCTCGTGCAAACAGAGCTCAAAGCAGCCAGCCAGTTCAACCTAGCTGCTTGCCCCCCTGGCATACCCACTGAACACCCGCAACTTGAAGGGGAGAGTGGAAGGGGAGGAAGGGAGCTGTTCCACCGCAGGTGTGTGTGTGTGTGTGTGTGCGTGTGCGTGACCAAGTTTGCACTTGGTGCAGATTGCTTTGCCTTGCTTGTGCGTGTACTTGTGCACATTGTGTTCAGGTTTGGCCCCCCAATGCAACACTCTCGCAGCTGGGAGCCTAGGTTGGGGTAAGTGGGCTTGCAGCATGGACTGAAGATGGATGTAGTTTTGCACCTCCAGGTTAATCAATGTTTGAGGTGTCGTTGTCGCTTGCGTGTGTATATGCCTGGAAAGCTACATACATACATATTTAGGGTTGGCCAGAACCATGTTTATACGGTGTGTATACGGTATTTTTGGCAGGGATTACGTCAAATGCACGGCGTTTATATACGGTCCTGGCCAACCCTATACATATTTAAGGACAACATGCATGTTTTACAGTCTCCAGGAATCACCCAGCAGTTTGGCAGAGGAAAGGAAGGAAAATACCCCCCACTCACACGTCATTCAAGGAAATGGAGGCACTTGTTTCGGGGTGCTACAAACCTCGGGACCACCAAACAAATGTATGAAAAGGTCAATGGGAATCAGAAGCATAACTCTAAGGCAAAAGTAAGGCACTCGGAATCAGTGGGGACCAAGAGCATGGCACTAGAAAGGTCGATGGGAACCGAGAGCATGGCACTCAGAATCAATGGGGACCAAGAGCATGGCACTAGAAAGGTCGATGGGAACCAAGAGCATGGCACTAGAATGGTTGATGGGAACCAAGAGCATGGCACTCGGAATCAGTGGGGACCAA
>Ga0307945_1001228_pt1 | contig 19723 bp, 24 predicted proteins | sample OrgLakmetagen228_FD_201818 | JGI IMG/M metagenome (GOLD analysis project Ga0307945, IMG submission 201818) | Saline water microbial communities from Organic Lake, Antarctica - #228 | ecosystem: Environmental > Aquatic > Non-marine Saline and Alkaline > Saline | place: Antarctica: Organic Lake...
GTGTTTATAGGTTAAGCGTATAATTAGTAGGTTGAACGTATAGTGAGTAGTAGTAGGTTGAGTAGTAGGTTGAGCGTAGACAGCTCGTGCTTGACAAGTCTCCTACACACCCTTCCATCTCCCACTCACACACCCTTCCTCCGTTGTCCAGTCTGTCTTGATGATATGGTGAGTGTGTATACAAACATATACACACAAACATATACACACATACACACAAACATATACACACATACACACAAACACATACACACAAACACATACACACCTGCACGCACACCCAGGCCATGAACCGCGCGTTGGCAGACCTTATGGGAGAAGGTCGCCAAGACCCTATAGTTAGAGCCAAGTTTGACACGGAGAGGCTGCGCAGGCTGGTCATTTTGTACTGCAATCGCATGCGTCGCGCTATGGCATCCCCACGGTCCTGCTACTTCACAGGTGAACGCAGTATATATTATATCAGAGGGGGTTATCTGGGCAAAAGCCAAAACATGCTCCTTTTTGCATGGAAATGCAGCTACTCACACGTCACTTCATCGAAATGTACCCAGCCCAGCTTTAAGCTAATGCTGACTTTATAAGCTATTCGAGCATGTGCTCAGATTTAGACAAGTCGCCCTGCGTACAGAATGACAGGACTAAAAGCACATGTTGTGCACCTGTACACCCATCCAGATGGGTGTTGTGCACCTGTACACCCATCCAGGGGAAATGGCTTATTAATTTGCATATCTCGCCAACCCACTTAGTCTTTTTGCCACGTTTCTCTTGGTGTGATCTTTATTTATTAAAAGGATTTCATAACACTAAAAATTACCGGGTTTGGTGCGCTGGCTGGTCAGATACAGCATATGTCTGCTCAAAAAGTAGGGTTCACGCCACGGCTGATTAGGTATGGCTCCCCTAATTTGCGTGTTTCAAGCTCAGCTGCTCCTTTAAATTTGAATATCAGATCTGAGCTTGAAACTTGCAAGTTAGGGGAGCCACACCCTAGGAGCATGCCAGAAGTATACCCATTTTTGGCCTCAGATAACCCCCTCTGGTATCATATAATATTATATATATAGGGGCACGACCGGGCTTGGCACTTTCTCGAATTTGTTTGAATGTATGTCTATCTGACAAAGTGTGTGTGTGTGTGCGCATTGTCAGTGCTCGAGTCAGAAGCGCTGATCAGAGCGCTCTGTCCTTGTGCTGATGCATCGAACAAGTTGTGCTGATGCATCGAACAAGTTGTGCTGATGCATCAAATATGTTGTGCTGATACATCGAACATGTTGTGCTGATACATCGAACATGTTGTGCTGATGCACCAAACATGTTGTGCTGATACATCGAACAAGTTGTGCGCACACCCGCTGCTCAAGGTTGTGTCATTACTCCAGGGATGGGTCATACAGCATATTCGTATAATACGCCATATGGTATTTAACGCGTATTTTACCGTATGAACGAATTGGGCCATATTATAAGATTGCAAAATTTGCCGGGTTTTGCCATTTTTTGGCCTTTTTAGGCAATTTCCGCCCCAACAACGGCCTTACGGTGAGCTTCCAGTGCGATTACATAATATATAATAACACTTATTATATTGGGGAAGAATTGGGCACGTTTTGGGTGCTTATGGGGCAAATCGGCATCATTTTGTATCAAAAATCGGCACTCCCAAATTGCATAAAATACGGTAGCGTATTGTACGAGTATTGCGCAATTAGTGCGTATTTTACCGTATTGAACGTCTCTGAGGTCCGTATGACCCATCCCTTCATTACTTTATTTCGCACACACGTTGCAGCACTAGGTGTAGTACAGTATATGCAGCTTTTTGACAAACGCCTGGTTTGTTTGTCACGGAGGAATTGGCTGCCTCCCAGCAAAACGACCCTCTAGACTTGGCTTTGAAGGGCCTTGTGCCTCGACTCAACTCTGGTGCTATTGCATGCCTTCCACCAAGGCTGCTCTGAAGACTAAATGTTAGCGCTATCAAGGCTAGCCTTGAAGGGCCTTGTGCCTCGAGACAGCCCTAGTGCTATTGCATGCCTTCCATCAAGAATGCCATGAAGACTACTTGATATTTTTCTGCTGAGCATTGCTCTTAAATTCCCCAGGTCTACTTTCCTTATGACCCTCCCCCCTTTAAAACATTGTCAAACTTGCTTGAGAAACACTTTTTCATTCATTCAAGCAAGCCGTCTCTCCTTATAGCCCTTCAACATTATAAAGAACGCAAGTTTCCCGTGTTACAAGATTCCTGTGTTACAAGGATCTTGTGTTACAAGATTCCTTTGTTACAAGATTCCTGTGTTACAAGATTCTCGTGTTATGAGTTTCTTATGTTACAAAATTCCTGTGTTTCGTTATCACACAGGTCTACTATCTTTAGTGCCTTCCATGCTGGCAGATCTGGCAGAAGCTGCTCTGTCAGAGTTCATCTTCAGTGCCAGGTGTGAGTGTGTATGTCAGTGTGAGCGTGTCTGCACGTGTACGTGTGTACGTTGGCATGTGTGTATGTGTGTTTGTGTGTGTCTGTGCTTGTGTTGGATGAGTTGTGGTGCGCATGTGGGAAGATTACTGCTGTGTAGACATGGATGATGTAAGGGCATAGCAACACCGTGAGTGTGTCTGCACGGACAACAAGTGTTAGTGCGGGTGCGTGCACGTGCGTGAGTGCTGTACCAGCTATGCGTGCTTGTACATCTGATACTTTGCGTAAAGTGTCAGGATGTCTTGTGTATGCGGGTGCGTGCACGTGCGTGAGTGCTGTACCAGCTATACCTGCTTGCTTTGCTTTGCTTTGCTTTGCTTTGCTTTGCTTTGCTTGCTTTGCTTTGCTTTGCTTTGCTTTGCTCTGCTCTGCTCTGCTCTGCTCTGCTCTGCTCTGCTCTGCTCTGCTCTGCTGTGCTGTGCTGTGCTGTGCTTTGCTTTGCTTTGCTTTGCTTTGCTTTGCTTTGCTTTGCTTTGCTTGCTTGCTTCGCTTCGCTTCCTTTACTTTGCTTTGCACATTGCTTTGCTTACCACGTGCAGCCACATTGCAATGTTAGACCAGCTAGCTGTCTGGACCAAAGCCTGCGAGGTAAGTCTGTGTACGAGGGGAAAGGCTCCTAAATACCTTGGTTATTTACCGTGTGCCTGGCTTATGCCGTGGTCTACAGTATTTGCGTACTTACTTGTCACCAATTTTACACTGACACTTTGTACTCGCATATGCTGTTTGCGTAATTCAGTTGGGTATGTACCTTGGGTATGTATCTGAGGTATGTACCAAGGTACCTTAGGTATGTACCTTTGGTATGTATTCTAAATTACTTAGCAGATTTTATTCTCCTGGGCCAAAGAACACAGCCATACCAAGTATCTGTGCACAAGCCAGTGTGTGCCAAATTGGCACTGCCAATGCATGCCATTGCTGCATGATCTGTGTAGACGAAGTGGCTGATGAACACACACACACACACACTTTTCAGATGGCAGTGTGCTTGCATTAAAACGTCCACACCTGTAATGGCCACATTTCAACATGCGACACACACAGGTCAGCGTGGCTGAAGAAAACACACACACACAGACACACACACACACGTTTCAAATGGCTGTGTGCTTGCATTAAAACGTCCACACCTGTAATGGCCACATTTCAACATGCGACACACACAGGTCAGCGTAGCAGCTGCGCTCCATGACTGCATAGACGACTCCGTGGCTGAAAAGTGGTTAGGGAGACCTACAGGCAATGGCAGCGGGGGCGGCAGCCGCAGCAACAATGTTGGTGGCGGTGGAAAGAGTGGTGTGGTTGGGCGAGGTGAGTTTGTTTTCCATGCGCAAAAGAGAGGAGTCAGCTTTTACCAAAGGCCAACAAAGATGTAAAAGAGATGAAGATGAGGATGGAAGTGGCAAGATGATTGGCAGAGGCGGTGGCAATTGTATGGCATTATAGGATACGGTGGGTATGCTGTGTATATATTGATATCAACATGGTTTGGTGCCCTGGGTAATACCTTGGCGATGGCAGAGGTGGTAATGATGCCTGAGCAGGTGTGGAAGGTGTGGTAGTGGCAGTGCCAAAGCATTGTTGTCGTTATTGTTGTTGTTGTTGTTGTTGTTGTTGTTGTTGTTGTTGTTGTTGTTGTTGCTGTTGTTGTTGTTGTTGTTGTTGTTGTTGTTGTTGCTGTTGTTGTTGTTGTTGTTGTTGTTGTTGTTGTTGCTGTTGTTGTTGTTGCTGCTGCTGCTGCTGCTGCTGCTGCTGCTGCTGCTGCTGCTGCTGCTGCTGCTGCTGCTGCTGTTGTTGTTGCTGCTGCTGCTGCTGCTGCTGCTGTTGTTGTTGTTGTTGTTTTTGTTGTTGTTGTTGGGCGCGGATCTCTTCAGAACTTCCTAATACCTGAAGGTAGTGTCATCCCGTCTTCATCTATCCTGGCATTTGATCATATGATTTTTCCGGGGGGAAGGGCTCATAACACTGCACTTCTGCCAATTCATAATGAACTTGCCTTTTCATACAAAGTGCTCCTTCAGCACCCCTGCGTACCTGCCGCATTGTCCTTGCACACAGATACACGCAAATGCACACAATACACACACGCACGTACACACAGATCACCCTAACACCGGAGGCAGTGCTATACTGCGGCCCGGCAGTGCCATGAAGAGGGGCGGCCTCCCCACCCGCTTGTCCGGACAGCCTCAACGCCACATCTCTGCTGTGCGTGCTGTGCTGTGCTGCGCTGTGCTTCATGCTGTTAATGTGCTGAATAAATGCTCCTGCCAATGCCATCAGACAGTGTTGTTTATGTGTTGCAGAAGAGCAGTGTACATGAGGATGTTACAAGTGTTGCATGCTGTAAGTTACAAGTGCCGCATGCTGTACGCTACAAGCGTTGCATGCTGTACGTTACAAGTGTGCATGCTGTACGCTACAAGTGTGCATGCTGCACGTTACAACTGTGCATGCTGTACGCTACAAGTGTGCATGCTGTACGTTACAAGTGTTGCTGTTTTAATTGTTGCACACTTAAGAAGCATCTTGCTGCTTTTCATAAAGACTAACGTGGAAATGCTACTCCTTTAGCGGTTGAACAAGGCCGGCCAAGATTTTGTGCATCAAACTGTTTATCAAGTGTCTTTTTTGCGAGTATTGCGAGTACGACCCACACACTTTCACTACTACAGGGTGCGGGCGTGGTGTGTCAGCGCTCCATCGGCAATGGCAGCGATCGTTTTTCTGGCCCACGCCTGAGTGGCGGTGGTGGTGTGAATAGATTAAGTGGCACTGGCGTGCAGAGGTTTGCTGGAAATGGTAGTGCTGGTGCAAGGGGGAGTGGGGTGGATAGAGCAGGTGGTGGTTCAGCGCTGTGGTATGAAGGGGGGAGTGAGGAAGAGGGTCAGAGTGCCAAGTGGCGGGGAGGGGTAGCAGGTGCAATCAAACTTGGGGGAGGAGATGGGGACGAGTGAGGGGGAGCAGTGTTAAAGGTTACAGATCAATGAATATGTGTTAATAAGCAGGTGTGTGCTGTTGTCTGTGTACATATGTAAGTGTGTATGTCTGTATGTTATGTGCTTATGTGTCTATGTGTGTTGTGTATCTAGTGTGAGTGACCTGGTGAGTGTGGAAAGAGGAAGGAGATGTGTGGTGCCAATAGAATTTTGGGTTGGTTATCAGATTAAGAGAGAGAAGAACAAGGGTGATAGGTCAGTACGCAGGCCCCAAGGGTATGTACAATTTTTACTTGTGATCATTTGTGGTGAACATTATGATGCGCAAAGAACACTGGAAGACAAAGACACGAGTCATGTGTACAATACTAGTGTTGTAGTCATTTGCGACCACCCCTACCATAATGCGATTTTTGGAACCATCGTCCGAAGGACTCAGTTTCCCTTCTATCTGGTTTTTACACAGGGGTTGAGTTTTCACACTAAGCGGGAGTTTAGGGTTCGAGCTAGGGTCTGAATAATTGGTCGATTCGGATTTGTGGAATTCCTTGGAGGGTGCTTGCCCTGTTGTCTTGTTCACATTGTGCTGATTGTATTTGTCACACCTCCTGTGACCGATTTATTTTTTATTGTCTTGTTTCTCGATTGATTACTAGGTTATTTCTGTCCTTTGCAGGCCTTGAATTTCTGAACAAACCGTACTGAATCGCCTTGCGCAGCTGTTTTAATTTTTGTTGCTCCGAAGATTGGTCCCTAAGGCAAGGCGCTTGCGCGCCATGCCTGCCCCCTGCGGGTGTCAACATATGTAATTACTGTAATTACTTAGGATCAGCTATGAGAGGTAGGGAAGGCAACCTCAAAGCTGCCGCCCGCTGGCAAGGGGGTGTCTAAAATACCCTTGTGGGCACTTAGAGCTGATGACACAAAACCAATTCACAACTGTAAGGAATATAACAGGCTGTGCTATTTGTGACCACTCACCATCCAGCTTGAATAAAGAAAGGAGCACTCAGGTGCCAGCACCAAAAAACCCGCCCTTATTACGTTCACTCGTGGACAGGTTATCAGTATTTTTGCTGTGTAGAAATCAATTGCTGCAGGAAATATGCATCTCTGTTTCTCCCAACAGGAGCTGATGTGTCTACTTTCTTAAGCCAAAATAGCTAGCTTTATGTTTTCCTTCATTAACTAATTGCTTTTTATAAGCAAGCTAGTGCAATTCTGGACTGAAGGTAGCTGCTGATGGCCTTGTTTGTAAAACTTGTATCCTTGTTAAGGTTCGGTCATTTTCATGATGTTTGTTGTTCGTTTACCTTATGTTTAATGGTCGATGGTTCCACTGATTCAGCTCCATGCTTACCCCGTCACTTAGCTGATTCTATCAGACGCGTGCCTTTTGGTTAGTTAGGTATTGGACATCATGCATACCTCTCGAGCAAGAAAAAATTTAACAGAATGAGCCTGCAACCTCTTCGTTGGCAATGAGCCTTTGGAGCCAGGATGGCAACATTTTCGACAATCATTAATGTAGACCTCAAAGTTATTTGTGCACGTCATTAAAATGAGCTGTCGTCACAGAACTTGTGCAATCAAGTCACATTAAGCGGGCCTCATTCTACAAAATATGGGGGGGTATTAGGGTATAAGAATGAGGTATGAAAGTGGCCAGTTATGGCCATTGGCCATTACAGTAGGGGCCTGCGCCTACGTGGGTAGCTGGGTGGGGGAGCCCTTAGTTGACAAGTCAACTTACAAGCCTGAAAGTTTAGAAACTTATAAGTTCAGTGTGAAACACCTGAACTCATGTCGTCCTCACTTTCTGGTTTCCTCCGGTTTCTGCTTCCCTTCTCCATTCTTTTTATTCCTTGGAGAACACAACTCTCTCTTTAGCATACTTCTATTCTAGGTCGCTTCCTGCAAGGCGCTATGTATGCGCCCCAATTCTCGACCCACAGCCCATGGGCCCTTGTCTCATGGCTTTTCTCGCTCCTGACGCTTGAGACTCTTGACTCTGTCGCAATGTTCGCTGGTGGGCTCGCTGCAGCCCTGATGGAGGAAGCTGCAACCTGGCTTGTACACGGCGGCGGCGGGGCACTCGCTTTTGTTCTTGCCGCTGACACTTGCTTCCTCCTCTCCCGCACCTTTGTCCACACCACGCTGACCTTTTCAAAGACCCTGTTGATTGAGTTTCATGAGAGCGCACGTCGTATCTCTGGCTTGGGGACTTCGTCAGGGCAGCCGTCATTGATTCTGGGCTTACGTTTGACACGCGCCTTTTTGCGCCTGACTTTTGGGACCCCACTACCTTACGACGATTTTCGTCAAATTTTGTGATGAGCCCCACGTACTTTCTCGCTTCGTTGATGCTGTTTATGTTCTGGGCTATCCTTCTTAACAAAGACGACTCCTACGACTTGCTGGACGATGAGAATTCTTTGACACTTTCCCCTCTATCATGCTGCGGCAATCAAATTTGTTCATGTCAGGGAGGAGTGGTCGTGGTTGTTATTACGTGGTAACTCCTACCTTAAAGGCGGTACAGAAAGTACCGAAGTGTGATGTCACACTACTGAGTATTTATAACAGTGACTGGAGTCAAAAGGGCAAGTTCAAATCTTGCGACATCATCACCCTAGATGTTTAGATGTTATTAATATAAAGTAGAAGTGGCTAAGCACGCTGCCGTACTTCGTAAGAGTAATGGTCGTGGTGGTCGTGGTCGTGGTGGTGGTCGTGGTGGTGTACAACCTGGTAGCAATATTGTTGTTGATATTGATGTTCTCCCCCCTCCTCCACCTTCCAGACCTAGGACTAGGAGCCGTTCAAAGTAGGAGAAGTTCAAAGTGAAGCTGGCTTGAAAACATATTCCAAACCTCAACGACAAGCGTCCAGCGAAAGAGAGGCATGACAGGTTGATTGAGCTCAACAAGCCGCTACACAGGGCACTCAAGCACGCCGAGTCCAACCTTAACGACGTCCAGAAAGCGGGTGCTCCTCACAAGACTGCCAAGAAAGTGGTGGCAGAGATCCAAGGTGTGTTGAGGGTGCTTGAGAAGCAATCTAATCATCTCTTTCTTGGAGCGACATACGGTCGGGACAAACTCGACAACGCACTAAACCACAGTCACCTGCCATCCAGTACAAAGATATTCGCTAAGAAGTTGGGTGTGAAGGCTGGTGATGTCAGTAATGCACCTGTTCCCTTTCTTCCCTAACGCCGCCCACCTTTTTCCACTCAGACTTTGAACCACTCCTTGCCTCAACAACATTATAATGCACCACTCCATCCGGCCCCACTTTTCAGCAATCTTTTCCTATGCCACCCACCGCTCCACCCTCTTATGTTAATGGTCATGTGGGAGGGAATAGTAGTGGCCCACCTTACACGTCTGGTGCACACACACATGGCCACAACAAATCTGCTGCAAACGGTTTCCGTAGGCCAGGGTACAACGGCTACAACAATTTCAACGGCACGCCACGCTGATTTGGGGGACTTTGGGCTTTTTTAATAACTTCCATTCCTACAAACCTTTATTCTTGAGGCAATGTCTTTTCTGGTACCACTACGCACCCGGCAATTCATTCTCTTTATTAGGTACTTTTTCCAGGCCAGGCCTGAAGGGTGCCAGGCACCGTGGAGGCCCAGGGCCTGCCCCACATGTTCACAACTGACCCAGGCCAGGCCTGAATTTGCATAATTAATTCCCTTGATCCCTGATCTCATCCAGGCCAGGCCTGAACCCACGCATTTATTACCTTGATCCTTGAACTGATTCAGGCCAGGCCTGCAAGGTGCCCGGCACCACGGAGGCCCAAGGCCTACCACTTTGACCTTGTTATCATCTTAATTTTCCCAAAGAACGTGTATGTAACCTTCCCATATTTCAGGTCTCGGGCTTCCTTTTCACTTTCCTTTGATGCAGGCCCAGCAAAGCCGGCAGTTCCGTCTTCAGGTGGGCTGAAGCGGCATTGTTCATGGTGGTTGGAAAATTGTTCAGACAAGTGGGTACTTCAGTGTGTGCAGCGTGGCTTCCTCTTATTTTGGTCCTTTCTCCCAAGCCCAGCACCACCTTGTATCCAACAACATAACAAAGAGGCACTGGCCTGCAGCGATTTTGTCACATCTTCCATTTTTGACCTTCTCTGCGCAAATGCTTTTATGAAGTGGCATACCCAGCCTAAATTTGTGTCCCCCTTGAACGTTGTTACTAGATCAAATGGCAAACAACGTTTGATCTTGGACCTTAGACACTTAAGAATCAATTTCTGATGTACCTTCTTTACGCATGGACTCTCTCAATCTACTGACTGACCTGGCAGACCTGGATGACCTCATGTTTTCTCTTGACCTTGCCAGCGGTTACCACTAGGTAGAAATGGATCCCAGATATTACACGCGCCTTGGGTTTTAATGGGAAAGTGAATTCTGTGTTTTCAGAGTCCTTCCTTTCGGTCTTGCTTCTGCCCCCTGGTGCTTCACAGAAATTATTAGAACCATCTCTTTATACCTGCGCTTTCGGGGGGTCCGGCTTATAAACTACTTGGATGACTTCCTTTTCCTGGTCTCTGATTCCCAGTCTACAGCACACAGGCAGTTGGTTTTGGACATTTTCAAACCAGCTGGCCTGGCAATCAATGAGTCCAAGTCTCATCTGCAATTCAAACGCCTCCTGACCCACCTCGGTTTTGTCATTGACTTGGATTCTGGTTCCTTTGAAGTGCCGCTAGAGAAATGGGAGAGTTTGCAACAGCTGATCACAGTAGCATTATTGTCAAGACAGAAGGTGCTAGTGCACCTGCTTTCGCGAATTGCTGGCCACCTTAGCAGCTTGATTCTGGAAAATGGCCCTATTGCTCTCATCAAATCAAGACAACGCAACTCTTACCTGCAGCAGTACAGCTTGCAATTCTACGTAGCTATCTCTGACAGCTTGCGAGACGAACTTACCTACTGGTCTCACTTGTCTCGTACGCATTTTCGCGAAAAGATTTGGCCTTCCCCCTTTACCTCTGACATTTCCATTGGTGTGATGCTGGAGCAGCAAGTTGGGGTGCCACGATGGAGAATCAAAAATTGCAGGCACAAGGTTTCTTCCCCCCCGAGTTGTGGCATGGCACATCCAGCAGCACACTGAGAGAAATGTGGGGACTTCTTCACAGTTTTGAATCCTTTTTGGACATCATTAGGCACAAGTCCATTCAGATCTTCACTGACAACTCCAACGTGGTCAGAGTTATGGGCCAGGGCAGTACAGACTTGCGCTTGAATAACATTGTACTCAGAATTATATCACTCACAATGGAACATGACATTACCCTGCTTCCCACATGGGTCCCACGTGATCAGAACAAGATTGCCGATGGCCTTACTCACCTTGAAGACCCTTGTGACTGGACTCTGGTGCTGACGTCCTCCAAAAAATCGTTGCACAGTGGGGCCTACCTACCATTGACCGTTGTGCAAGCCACTCCTATCATTTACTTGACAGGTTCAACTCTATCTTGTCATACCCAGGTTCAGTCGGTATCAATGCGCTTGCTCAAAGAGACTGGTCAGATTATTTCAACTGGTGCTTCCCACCTTTCAACTTGATTCCATCGGTCATATCCATCATCCAGCAATTCAGTGCAGCCTCTATCCTTGTCCTACCTCTCTGGCCATCTAGCCATTGGTGGCCTCTACTGTCTAAAGGACAGCACTTCTTTCCTTTTGTACACGGTTGTCGCGTGCTACCACGCTTAGAGAATCTGCTGACTCCAGGCCCCAGCACAGCCTCAGCCCCGCGTGCATTTATGCGCTGGACTTTTCTGGCCGTCTTGTGCTTCTCCACTAAACCCCCTCCTCAACCAATCCCAATCCCCTCCTATGCTTGCAGGACACAGGTGCACCCTTGAGTCCGATGTTTCAAAGTTTTTGTTTGGTGAATGCCCTACACCTACCTTGAAAGCTGAATACACATAAACTTTGAGCTGCATTTCTCAGTCACGTTGTCAAAAAACGTTGCTCAGATATAACGCCCACTGGTTTCGCTTCAGAAGTTGGTGTCAACAAAACAAGCTTTCTTTCTTGCCAGCTGATCCGATGCACGTTGCTATGTTTCTGTCGAAGACTCTGCGTTTTGCTCTCAGCCGAGGTTTGACCGCGCATAATAATATGACTGGTTTAGATGATGTGACCAGCCACTCCTTTGTTCAAGCGGTTCGTTCCTGCGCACAGAGGTCACTTTTCTCTGGAGGCCAATTCAGAAAATCTCCCTTGTCTCTTGACCTCTGTACAATAACAGTCTGTTTCCTGCTTCAGCCAAGCCGTTCCACCCTACTCAACCTCCAAATTGCAACGTTTATTATGGCTTGCTTCTCTGGTTTTCTGAGATATGACTGCGCTTGCCAGATTTTTGCAGATGAAGTCAGGTTCTACTCTTCTCACATGGAAATATTCTTGGCCAAAAGGAAGAACGACCAATTTCGCTTAGGCTCAGTAGTATGTATCGTTCGGGGCAAGTCCCTTTCCTGCCCAGTCTCTCTCTTAACATCCTTGTTGGTGAAGGCAGGATCCCTGGGAAAGCACGTTCCCGTATTTCGCCCCTTCAAGAAGGGTTCTTTTGAAAAGATTTGCCCCTCAAATCAGCTCTAGTCTTACTCCTTTGCTCGAGCTCGCGTTCTGCAAGCTTTGGCTGATGCTGCTCACATGTCCTTCGCAGATTTTACTGACAGATACGGCCTGCACTCCCTTCGCTCTGGGGGTGCTACCCTCATTGCCAAGGAGGGTTTTCCTGATCATATTTTCCAGGCTCATCGGCGCCAGGCCATGCACGCATACATTGAGAGGCCTATTGCCAATAAATTGCTTCCAACCAGGGCCATGCACTAATGAACCACGAATGTGGTCTGCCTTGGTAATAATGACAGAGCCCTATGCATCTCACGATGCAAGCGAAATAGAACTTATGAGTTCAGTGTGAAACACCTGAACTCAGGTTCTTGAAGTGTAGCATAAAGTGATATGTCCTCACTTTCTGGTTTTCTCCGGTTTCTGCTTCCCTTCTCCATTCTTTTTATTCCTTGGAGAATACAACTTTCTCTTTAGCATACTTCCCCCCCTCCCTCACCTCTTTTCTATATTTTAGCCCTTAATTTTCTCCCGTTTCTCCGTTTTTCTGAGTTGTTGTGTTTCCCCTTGGTAATAATGACAGAGCCCTATGCATCTCACAATTCAAGCGAAATAGAACCACTTTTTGTTTCTGTCTATGATTATCTCACACCCTGGGTTCGCCAAGATCAGCTTCACAGGCAGCATGTCTGTTGTTAAGAGCATTGCATCTGCAGCAGCTGCCAACCTCATCCCGTGTGCACTTGCTGGGTTATGGTTATGGTCATCTTCTTCCTACTATACGTGCCAACAGATCTATCCTTTCATTATACATGCCAACATGTCTACATTCTAAGCTATTAATTATTTGTAGCCAAAAAGGTAGTAGGGAGTGGCCTGACTGCATTACAAAGACAGCTTGTTTAGAAACAATAGAAGTAGATTTGATTGGTTTGTAACAAGCAGTAACATTCACCCGACACGTATTTTTGGCAGCTCGAGGCGTGCAGAGCGTGGCCCATGAGGGGCATTAGGGCCTGGTCGGGGTAGGCTGCCGCCCTGCAGCCAAATACAGCAATCTTGCATGAGAATTCTCCAGGTAAAACAACTTTTGCCCTGTGCATATGCCTGCAATGCAACTGATACGATCTGAGCGCCTCGCAAAAAGCGCCATAGCCCTTCCCTTGCAACTTGTTTCATCAGTTCTCCTTCATGTATGAGGGGATAGAAGGAGTTGCATTGACACTAATGCACGCCTTGATTGAGCGAGTGCAGCGATGCATGCGTGCCCTAGGATGCCGAGGAAGGGAATCCCACCCCCGCATGCACCCTCGCATGTAAGTGTAGACTTTCCATGGTGCCACCGCCTTGCAGCCGCTGAGCATACATCTGTTTATGCCCCCTGCATAATCAGGGAGCCCCACAAATGCTCTATTACTTTCATTCACCTCGTGGTTTAAAATGCAGCATTAGATAATTTTGTTGGTGCGAAAAACGCGTAGTCGGGAAAAGCGATGGCATCCATCAAGGCCTTGTGGCATCAACCAGGGTGACAGGGCGTGATGTTTGTATTTTATTAAAATTTTCAGGAACAATCGGTTTTTGTCCAGAATAACCCAATTTGGCCAGCATGTTGCGTCTCTACTTCGTCACCCTTTGCGCAGGTAGTTGTGCAAATTTATTTCAGAACGCCATAAATTTGGATTCGAATCGAACGTCAGTTTCCTATATGCAGGAAGCGCTCTGTTGGCATGCTGCGAGCACACCAGGAAAATCCTGCAGCGTCCAGGTACAACAGTATACAGCCATCTTGTAGTGATTTTTAAGTGTAAATGAAGTGGTCACCCTCAAATAAGTTTGAAAGGAAGGCCGCACCATAAGAATCAGCGTATACGTACTAAAACTCTCAGTGCTCACACTTGCAAACTTAGGAAAAACAATGGCAACATCAATGTTTAGCCATGTTCCTCAAGCCCTAGACTCCAGCAAATCCTACCAATAACCCATCAGATCCCCCATCGGTGCCTGTTGATGCGAGCTTTGTCTCGGCTGCTCAATTTGTGACTACTTTGGAGTTATCTAATGGCGTGGCAGTTTGATTGCAAGCCGTGGCACCTTAAGCGGGGGGTACGCCCAGGTTAAGTACTTGCAAAGGAACTTAGGTGTATACTGATTTAGCCACTCCTGCTCTCACAGGTGTGCAGCATCGGAAGCTGACCAGCCCGATGATGGGAGGGCCATTCCCAGGAACACAGCAAATGGGTGGCATGCCAGCCGGGAGTGGGGGACAGGTTCCAGCAGGCGCCAATCCGGTTCAGATGGGCACTCAGGCCCTGGGTCAGGCGGCAAACATGATGGTTGGCGAAGAGGTGAAGCTTTTAGCATATCATTATGAGGAGTACACAGAGACGTGAAACACAATCGACCTTTTGCTTCGTTTGTTATTATAAATAAATATACTCACCCAACACACGTTTCTGGAAGCTTGCTGGCGCCACTCAGCTCATGGGTGGTGCAATCTTTTAGAAATTTGCCTCACCGTCTATGTCGCAGCCAAATTGCAACAAACTCATAGCTAGATCTGATTGATTTGTTACAAACAGTCATACTCACCCAACACATATTTTTGGCAGCTTGTTGGCGCCACTCAGCTCATGAGTGGTTTGGGTGCCTTAGGAGGGAGGCGCTTGAAGCAAGCGCAGCCAATGCAGCCCATGAATGGAGCCGTGCAACAACCCCAACCCCAGCCCATGAATGGAGCTGTGCAACAACCCCAACCCCAGCCGCAGCCGCAGCCGCAGCAGCAGCAGCAGCAGCCGACGGATGTGGGGTCCCAGCTACGGGCACAAGTTAATCAGATCCTTCTGGACTCTCTTCCAGGAGCACAGATGACTCCGCAGCAAAATCAGCAAAATCAGCAAAATCAACAGCCAGTTCAGCCTGTACAAGGGAGGAAGCTCTTATTCGTCCCATCCCAGGTATGATGCGTCCATCCCAGGTATGATGGTTATGCTGTCCTCCAAGGGAGGAAGCCCTTATTCGTTTCATTCCAGGTATGATGGTTATGCTGTCCTCTTTAAATTACTAGCCGTATCATTACTGTTTGATCTTTGCTAAGCAAAAACTCTTTATCTTGTGTGTTTTTTTAGGAGGGACGTTATATATCCTCCCTGTCAAGTAGAGAATTGAAGCAAAAAGTGCATTCTTTTGTTCCTTACCGTTTCTTACAGGTTGAGCTCATGGTGCAGACAGACAAGGACAACCTGGCTGAAGCTGCTAGGCCAGAGCTAACCAAGGTATGAGGTTTGTAAGTTTTGGCAAGAGGATAGGACGGCCTGGTCGTGTTTAAAAGGTGCCGTGACAGATAACATAACGCACATAGGGCTTGGTTTTAGGTTGTTTGCTGTAGCACTTATACTAAAAATGCTAGTGGTAGTTTTAATGTGAAAGTGTCGAGGTTCTGCTGCTTTGGAACTTGGGTGGTTTCATAACATGATGAAAAAACCAGTCTTTGCAAGCGGTTGCCTCAGATCAACTCTTTTGCCATAAATCTTCTTCTTTTTTAATTATCTAGTTTCCAGCTAGCATTTTACAAAGTGGTCTTTTATACGTTTCCATACATGCAGGAAGTAACGGAGCCTCGTGCAATCAGCAACGGAAATCTTGCTGCAATGTTAACTGCAGCTTTAGCTGCAGCCATGGCAGTATCCGCAGCAGTGTGGGTTGTATATTCAATGCGTAAAAAAGCACTGGAATATGAACAGCTCTAAGTAGTTCTAGTAAATGAAAGTAAGGATTTTGACCCGCAGCCATTGCATAATTGGTATTATTAATGGTATTTGTTCTGTGTAAATCTAAATTTACTGGTGGCTACCCTTTGGTATTTTGTTCATTTACATTTACATAATTAGCTGGTTAATTCAAGGATGTGGCAGGGATAACAGGCGGCTTTTACAACAATAATCAGTAATTCAGTTGTTACTGAACTATTCATGCTTTAAGGTGGATAACATATTATATATTGTTTTGTTTACACCGTTATTTTATCCTTGCCTTTACTTCTGTTTACTTTTATTGACGCTGGCATTTAAAATGTAATGATAGGCTAAAACACTGTCATGGGGATTGCAAATTTGTAAGGATTATGATAAAATAAATGAAACGACTCCGCTGGTAGTGAGGTCACAGCCAGCGCTGTCTACTTTTCCGTTCTATCACCTCGCCTCCTCAAAACCCCGTCTCTGTTGTCTTTGTGCTTGGTATATTATGAAGCAAACAAACACGTTTGGGTTGCCAGAAGAAAGCTTGTAATAAGCTGCTAATGCCTCGCTTACTTAGACACCATAAAACCCTTCACATCATCCTGCTAGGAGCAACAGGCACCATCCACAGCAGCCACACAAGGAGCCCACTCCACAGCCTTGGAGTTACCAGTCTACATGCCACAGCACTTGTGAAAAGATTGAGCCTACATGCAATCAGATCCGCAACAAAAATCACATTGAATACAATCCTCACAAAAATCCTAGCAATACTCCTGGCGGTGTGCAGGCCTCTGCCTCCTAACTACCTGATGGACCAGGTGATGTCACTGGATGAACCAGGCGATTTCATCTGATGGTCCATCAGGTAGTTATGATACCTGTATGATACATCCATTGGGTTGTGCAGAACACAAAACAATGTCCTTTCCTAATCCATGCCGGGAGTAATTACACTATCTGCGTTCTAACATTGCTGCTGCAAATTCTCCACACTCTTTACAACTGCAGCTGAATAGAACTGCAGCTGAGATGTAGATTACTGCATTTGTTGATGCGCCCTACCACTCTGACCTTTATCACAGCTCAGGCAGGTTTTTCACGTAGGTATCTTACTGCTACATTTGAGGGAACTCTCACTCACACAACCCTTTCTGCACTACAGTTTATTATGATAGTAGCAGAACTCCTTGTTCAAGCCACGGTATTCGAATTCTGATTCAGGGTTTTCCAACTGTGCCGGACCGGATCTTAGCTAACAAAGGTGCCCGATCTTAATAGAAAAAGAAAAGAAAGAAAAAAACTACGCAGGGGTGATAACACCTGAAGCATGGATTAAGGAAACGGAGACAGAGCTGTCGGACAGCGAAGTACTCACGCTACCAAGCGGATTCAAACCCGCAACCCGAAGAGTCTGGCCTGACCACAAGCCATTAGAATTTCAGGGCAGCTACCCCGGTCGGTTGGCTATTGTGTTCTGCTTGCGTAGCCAGTTGACTTCATAGCTAAATTTAACAATGAGAGCTGGACTGGACAAGGTCCGGCATTTTGCTGTGCGTTTGCGGCCAAAATCTGAACACTATCGCTCTGGCCACTACTTAGACCATTTTCACTCTAAACAATCAGGTCAGCATGCATCAGTGCAATCCCGCCCGGGCCTCAGATCACACAGGCCCCTCAGGCCAATCAGGGCAGCGTCCTGCTCTCGCCCCCCGAGCTGCTCAGCAGCGAATTGAGGCACACCATCAGCACTACCTGGCCTGCCATCAGCAGGACTTTGCAAAGGTTCAATTGTAGTAGATAACTAAAGCAATCAGGCTCTTCCGCTTGTTTCGGTGCAGGACTGACTGCTGGTGAAAGGGTGCACACGCTACGTGCGGACATAGGGTGGAGCTCATAGATTGGTGGTCATAGGGTGACCTGTAGGTAGCTATTAAAATAAGCCTGGAAAGTTTGTTGCAGCGCAGTCGTCCGTCCATCCGTGTGATGTGCTCATCATGCACAAAAAGCACCTTTGGTGGTGTTCATTTCTTGCACAATTTAACTGAATGAGAGTCCGACATGCGTGTGGCCCACTTTGGCCGTATTGTGTCTTTGCGTGGATCGTAAGACGTTCACCAGATCAGAACAATTACCGTTAATGAGGCGAGCTGTCATGCACACTAGAGGATGGCAGATAATTTAAGTGGGCATACCATGAAGCTCGTCAAGATTGTGCAGACACACCCAATTCAACCAGACGGTTGCCATTAAAGTTGGGGCAGTTGATTTGTCAAAAACGTATTAATTGTATAATTACTTTTCCATCTACTAAGGGGGGCCAAAGTCCAAGTGGGTACCTCTTTGTGGTGGTCCCTAGAAAAGTGTATCGGGGTACACGGTATAAATGCCTCTGGGAGGCATCTGAGCGGAAGCTTGAAAACCTAGTTATCACAGAGGCACTCTACCTGATTCAATTGAAAGCCTACGGTTTGTAAAAGAATTAAGGATTCGGACTTAGGGGTTTTACTAAGTAAACAGACTCTGTACACTTGCTGTGTGGACTCCTAGACTCTGTAAGCTCTTAGGGCGGGGTTATACAGAAGGACAGCCAGACGCTAACTTGTTAGAAGGATAAAAGCCAGATTACAGATAGAAGGATAAAAGCCAGATTACAGATAGAAGGATAAATGCTGGATAAATGCCAGATCATAGAGGTCACTTCCTGGTGATGCAAAACAGTCCTGCAGCATGGTGTGCGACACACCCCAACTCAAACTCCAGGGCATTTTAAAGCGCCTTCCCACACCTGGTGAGCTCTGCAAAAAGACCCTGCTGCGTTGTGAGGTACACGCGAGGCCTACATCTTTTTTTTATTCCGGTAACCTGATTACTTTTCTATTTGCTAACAAGAGAAGACCATTTACGAGAGGAGGCCATAATGCTGCTTGCGAACAAGTGCGTGCAGCAAGCTCATCAGAACTGTGGTGGTGTGCGACGCGCAAGCTATGGAATGCTTCCGGCACTCACATTCCCCCTTTTTTATCCCGTTGTCCAGGCTTTCATCGAGTCTGTGTGGAGGGTCCCTTCACCACAAGAGCGTGAGTGTGAGCGCTACTGCTCACTTGGCTCACTTGTTTGGTAGCCTAGGTTTAGCACATGCACATGGGCTGCTGAATGGCACTCACCACTCTCCTCTCTCTCCGTGCAGGCGGCCGTGCCCAAACATGCACATGCAGGCAAAGTACAGTACTCACAAGTGGTGTGCTCAGCCTATGATGTGAGTTGCTATCCACGTGCGTGGTTGCAATTTACAATAACACACGAAAGCAAGCAGCAAGCAAGCAGCACATGTGGAGAAATTTTTTGAGTGTTTTTTGTTTCGCACGTTCATTACACACCTTGTGAACGCACAGGAATATGGTGATGTCCCACAGCGCCCTGACTACACGCCAGCCAGCGAGAGGAGTGGCGGCTATGGGCAACGCCCTCAGGTGTGGTGCATGATCATTGGGGTCCATAATGTAAGCAGGATGAGTGTTGAAGTCTCGTTCCTTTCCTCACGCGCATACTGCCCTTGGCCATGGCGTTTGGCCAGGGAGGGCATCAACATGCTGTACTCGAGGCTGACGCTGATGTGTTATGGTTACTGGCAGCAGCTTGCAAATGTCGTGTTGCATTTGCCTTGCGTATGCACGAGTGGTTGTGCAGCACTCCAATACATGCATTAAGCCTGCTCCCACATGGTGGTGGTGGTGGTGGTGGCAGGAGTGGACAAGACGCACACACACTCACATATGCACGCACGCACGCTAATTCATAATAAGACACATGCACACACAGCACAAACATGCATACGCACATATATACCGCAGGGTGGTGGTGGCAGAGGCGGTAGCTACGGTCGTGGAGGAGGGGGTAACTACGGTGGAGAACGAAGGCAGGAGGGGGGGCGTGGAGG
>Ga0307945_1001233_pt1 | contig 19684 bp, 19 predicted proteins | sample OrgLakmetagen228_FD_201818 | JGI IMG/M metagenome (GOLD analysis project Ga0307945, IMG submission 201818) | Saline water microbial communities from Organic Lake, Antarctica - #228 | ecosystem: Environmental > Aquatic > Non-marine Saline and Alkaline > Saline | place: Antarctica: Organic Lake...
GTGTACACACAGCGCACACAAGAGCACATGTGTAGGTACACACAGCGCATACAAGAGCACATGTGTAGGTACACACAGCGCACACAAGAGCACATGTGTAGGTACACACAGCGCACACATGTGTACATGTGTAGGTACACACAGCGCATACAAGAGTTGGACAGAAGGCAGCTTACTGAGCGCACGCAGGGCGAGACACGTGCACATACAGGGATAACAGTCATAGCTGCGTGCCACTTCTATAGATAATAGTTATAGCCACAGTAGCAATAGTTATAGCTGCGTGCCACTTCTACAGAGCGCAGGGCAATACAAGTGCACATACAGAGGTAATAGTCATAGCTGCGTGCCAATTGTGCAGAGGAAAGGGTAATTAAATGTGCACATACATACATACATACATACATGCATACAGAGAGCATGTGCGTTTTGACCTGAAGGCTGTCCCTGGAGCGCATTGAACAGCAACAGCAACAACAAGAACACATTCAGTTATGCAAAAAGCGTACGTCAATCGGAGCGTGAAGGGACAGGCAGCAGACATATACACAAGATGATGCAGAAGTGCTGAGTCAAAGCATTTACATGCACCCCAATCAATTGGCATGGGCACTTCCCAACGGACTGTTAGTGGGGGAACATCTCATCACAACAGGATTACATCAATGACCAGGACATGGATTTCTCAGGCATAGCACGCACAGATAAACAACAGGCTTCCATCAATGACCAGGACATGGCTTTCTGAGGCATAGCACGCACAGATACACAACAGGCTTACATCAGTGACCAGGACATGGCTTTTTGAGGCATAGCGCGCACAGATCAACAACAGGCTTACATCAATGACCAGGACACGGCTTTTTGAGGCATAGCACGCACAGATAAACAACAGGATTACATCAATGACCAGGACATGGCTTTCTGAGGCATAGCGCGCACAGATAAACAACAGGCTTACATCAATGACCAGGACATGGCTTTCTGAGGCATAGCACGCACAGATAAACAAAGTGCTGCAGCATAGCACGCACATACAAACAGTGTTGCAGCATCTCACCTCTTCACCCCTTATCCCAAAATGCTTACCAAACCCCCCACACCTTTCTTTGCCCAGAATGTAGATCTTCAAGGGCATTGACACCGCGCGCACGCAGAACAAGGCAGCTTCATATACACGCCAGTCCCCTGTCGAGCCACTTGCTGGCGCTGCTGCTGCGGCAACCTGACAGAGGAAAACACACAGCGATGATCAACTTCATTCTAATCACATCGTGCAGAGGAACTGCAAGCATGCCTATTCAAAATGAAGTTGAGCTAAAGCACGGCAGCCTTTCAGGTAATCCTTAAGGTTAGGGTTAGGGTAAGGGTTCAGGGTTTAGAGTTTAGGGTTTAGGGTTAGGGTTTAGCCATTGCCTGATCACCCCATGTTTTGCGCGTTCACGTACGTACATCTGAAAAAAACCTGCCCAGCCCTACACGTGCCTTACACGATACATATGCACAACACATTGCACATGCACAACACATTGCAGCTTGCAACGCAATAGGCAGGTGTCCAACACAATGCACATGCTCAGCACATTATTGCAACTTGCAACGCAGTAGGCAGGTGTTTAACACAATGCACATGCACAGCACATTATTGCAACTTGGAACGCAGTAGGCAGGTGTCCAACACATTGCACATGCTCAGCACATTGCAGCTTGCAACGCAATAGGTAGGTGTCCAGCACGTTACATATGCACAACACATTATTGCAACTTGCAACGCAGTAGGCAGGTGTCCAACACATTGCACATGCACAACACATTATTGCAACTTGCAACGCAATAGGCAGGTGTCCAACATGTTACACATGCTCAGCACATTGCATCACACCAATGATAAGTAGGTCTTGGCCCCAAGCATGGCGCAGCAGCACTCAAGCACCTCGCTGAGCTGTTGGTCTCGTAACCTGTGAGTTGCATTTGTGTGTGTGTGCGCGTGTGTGCGCGTGTCTGTGTGTAAGGTGTGTGGTGTGTGGTGTGTGTGTGTATCTGTGTTAACAACATGTAGTGGACATGGGGTAGTCATGCAGTGTGTTTGTTGTGTACCTGTTGTGTACGTGTTGTGTATGTGAGTGTTGTGTGTGTTGTGTATGCGTGTGTGCGTGTGTGTGCGTGTATGTGTATGCGTGCGTGTACCTGTGTTAACATCTAGTGGACAAGGGGTAGTCATGCAGACATAAATTAATATGAGACATAAGACACAAGCATAATTTAATAACGTTGCTCTATTGATATAATTATGATATTCATTATCAATAGAGCAACGTACTCAGATCCTTCCTGGGTCTTCCGCCCACACATAAAAAGAAAGGAATCCACTACGCAGGCAGCAATAACAAAAACCCACATACATGAAGTAAGAAAAGCTGGTCTCTCTGGTTTCAACCGCCTTACTCCAACAAAAAGTCTCCAGAATAGAGCCTCATTGATGTCACGCTTTAGTCACAATTGATGTGAGGAGAGGATTTCAGTGCTTGCCAATCTTTCTTCTTCCACCAGTACCTTCAAATATATGTGCCTTTCTTCTGTCCAGCTCACAACTGCAATGCACTCTGACATCAATTATGGGAGGTGCATATAATTGCAAACATTACCTGCAGAATGTGTCTTCATCTTCCTCAGCGTCCTCCCAGGATGTAAAGCCAGGAGGGTATGCTGCTTTTGGAACGAGCAGCGGAAGCGCCTGCGAATAGACGATTGTGAGACGCCACAGACATTAACCGGTAGGCATACACATTAATTAGGTGGAAGGAAATGATTAGTTGAAAGAAAATCGCCTTATGTGGTCACGTACAAGGCAAACACAATGATTGCACTACAGCAGCCGATATAACACAGGTAGGATTGATGAGCATATGACTGAAGGGAGCAGCAACGGGGGTTGAAGGGGAGCAAACAAAGGGTGTGCAAGTGCAAGGAAATTACCAGTGTCGAAACAACAAACAAACTCGTCAGTGTGCCGCCAACCCACCTGGGCATAAATTCCACTCCTCAATGGCTCGGCTCTTTCTGCGACAGGCACCTGCGTGAATTTAGATATTATACTTCATGTTGGTGTCGAGAGCTTTTTAGAAAACACAGGCAGTGAAATCCATGCCCCACGATTACTAATATTTTGAGCTACTTATGTACTGTGACATCTCTTACACCACAAATAGACAGAAATAACCAAGTTCAGTAACTGGGTTTAACAAAACATGAATGAGAGACGTAAATAAAAGATCAATGAACGTCACGGTTTATGTTTAAAGATATTCAGCACCCTGATATGATTTACTCACGGCAACCTGTTGATTGATGCTGTAGATGACTTGTTTAGTGGCATCGATACATAATGTGTAGGGTTGGCCAAAACCATACATACGTATATACGGTGCATATACAATATTTTTGGCACGGGAATGACCATACATACGGTCATACATGGTGTACATATACGGTTCTAGCCAACCCTAAATATGTGCTGACCTGGGTGTAGCTGAACTAGGAACCCTGCAGTACTTCATTAATACAGTGAAACTTACTAGACATGCTGAACAGCAATGATTCTGATTGAACTCGTTTACACCATAGCAGTACTCTTAGGGTTGGCCAGAACCGTATAAATACACCGTATATCAGTAGGGTTGGCCAGAGCCATATATATACGGTTTACATACGGTAATTTTGGCAGGGAAATCACCAAATATACGGTCATATACGGTGTATATATACGGTTCTGGCCAACCCTATATATCAGCCCAGCCAAGCCCCACCCAAAAAGGGGGGAATGATGCCCCTTTCCTGAATTGCACATTTGAGGTCACCCAATGGTTTCTATACATACATGTAACACTTCTGCATAAAAGATAATGAGTTTGGGGTCAAGGGTGAGAGTAGGGGGCTGGATTTGTGCCATTTCCCTGCCAGAAAGGTGGTATGGGTGTAGAAATGCAGGTTTTGGTCCGAATTTCACCAAATATTTTGTTCTCAGATAGGTTTAGGGTCAAACCATACCCATTAAAGCAAAAAAAGGGGGTTGAACATTTGCCCCTAAAGGACTTAATGCGTGGGCCTGTTTGCTGGGCGAAAATGGTGCATTTCTGGAAACCCCAGAAACATGCTTTCTGGCCATCACCTGAGTGTCGGGAACCCTTCAGTATGCTCCCAACGCATACCCTGTCCAGTTTTATGGTCTGGAATGCTGGGGTTGGGCCGTGGTGGGCAGCGACAGCTGAGATTATCAAAATTTTATGTCTCTGGTCAGCCCCGAGCACAGACTGATTCGACGTGTCAGCTGTCGATTTTCTCATCAGGGCTCAAACCACGGAGGTAGACAAGCATATAATTGTTTGAACCTTATTAATATATTTAATAGAGTCCAGCAAAACAATCGCGACCCCAAACGATTCCGTGGCTGTCGACTTAAAAAAATCGCACTTTTCCCAAAAGGGGGTCCAAAACCGGACCTTGACCCCAGACCCCCGGACCTTCACCAAAATGTCCACAATATTATTGCGAACACCCCTGGTAAGTTGATGGCACCAGAGGGGAGCTTTGGAAATCCACTTTCTGACAGGGATTTCCACCCGGCCCACCTGGGCACCTCCCGCCACAAACTGAGCGTGCAGAGGTGCTTAGATATATCTAGTTAAGGGTCCTGGATACTTAAATGTACTTTTCGGCTTTGGGGCAAGAACTTATGAGTTCAGTGTGAAACACTTGAACTCAGGTTCTTGAAGTGTAGCATAAAGTGAGATGTTCTCACTTTCTGCTTTTCTCCGATTTCTGCTTCCCTTCTCCATTCTTTTTATTCCTTGGTAATAATGACAGAGCCCTATGCATCTCACGATGCAAGCAAATTATAACTCTCACAGGGATGGCTGGCCTGACTGTATATGACCTTATATTTCGTAGTTTCCCTGCCAAAAGTACCGTATATACAACGTATATATGTATGGTTCTGGCCAAGTACTCTCAGCTTACCGTGTTGATGTTGATGAAGTAATCCAGTGCGGCATCTGTCACGGCCACCTCTGGCCGACTGATGCACGCAAGCATGAGCTCCGCAAGCTGCAGGGGGAGGTGCATGGGGGAGCAAATTTAATGAGCACGTCAGCAGCAAATGAACTGACAGCACTGCGAAGTTCAGTGCACATGCATAAATTCAGCCGTGGATTTGTGCTTGCAAGAAGGTCGAGTGAATGGGGGAGCAATTTAATAAGCATGTCAGCAGCAAATGAACTGACAGCACTGCAAAGTTCAGTGCATAAATTCACCCGTGGATTTGTGCTTGCAAGAGGGTTGAGTGAATGGGGAAGCAACTTAATGAGCATGTCAGTAGCAAATTAACTGACAGCACTGCAAAGTTTAATACATGCTTATTCCCACCCGTGGATTTGTGCTTGCAAGAAGGTTGAGTGAATGGGGGAGCATAATAACATTGCGTAAACATATCAGCTGCACAAAATGCACCGTGAGTGTCTGCTTACATACAACTGCATGTTCAAGACAATGATTGTGTGTGAACACGTCAGCAGCACAAAAGGCACTGTGAGTGTTTGCTTAGGTACATACAGCTGCAAGATCAATACAGTATTCAACATAAGAACATAGCAAGCTGGTTGTGCCTTTCCTATCCATTCTCAGCATGCAAATAGCGCACCTGCACCATCTAGTGAGCAAGTACATGAGCAATGGATAGCACACACACACGCACGCGTGCACGCGCACACACATATTTACACCTCAGAATTAGAACACACCCACACCCTCACTCACCCACATTCACCCACCACACTTGTTTACAAGAGAGGCCAACTGTACATTCCAACCCCCCCACCTGCACCGCAACGTGAGCAGCAGCCTCTTTGGAAGTCCCATCAGAGATGGCCACAGGTGGTTTGCCCGCAGCAAACTCTGATGCACTGTCGGAGATTGCTGTGGCTAATGCAGCAACAGAGGCGGCTCCTGCAAAAGTGGGGGAAGGGATGTGTGGAAGCATGCACCGGTATCACACAATACAGTAAAAAAAAAGTACGCAGGCACTGAAATCCTCTCCCCACATTGAATAAGGAAAAGGAAAATGCATTGAGGTAGAATAATAAGGGTTGGCCAGAACCATATATCTTTTCCATACATGACCGTAGAATTTGGTGATTTCCCTGCCAAGAATACCGTATTTACACCGTATATATATGGTTCTGGCCAGCCCTAAGAATATTCATTATGTCAATATGGTCAGAGGTAGCTGCAAGCAACAGAGGCAGCTCCTGTGCAAGTTAGAGGACAGAATGAGTGTTTCAGCATGCATGGACATAACACCATACACTTTGATGTCACGTGAATAGGGTTGGCCAGAACCATACATCTATAGGCATATACGGTATTTTTGGCAGGGAAATCACCATACATACAGTCATATACAGTGTGTATATACGGTTCTGGCCTACCCTACACCGGAATTGTGAACCCATCATTGCATGACTTAATCGACGTGTCTGTCACAATAAGAGGAACTCCTTCTCAGCAGAAATGCCGGCAGCAGTTAACAACAAAGACGTTTGGTACAACTGCGGTATACCCTGGGCCCAGCACAGCCTGACAAAGTGCACGCAGCTGCTGCTGCCACATCAATATACATCCACTTCCAGCGCGGGTGCCAACAGCAGCAGAACACGGAACAATAATTTCAAGAACCAAATGCACCTGCAGCATTCCCTGGGTCCATCACAGCCTGACGTAGCGCAACTAACGCAGCTGCTGCCGCCACAACAGGAGCCCCCTCAGATGCAGAGATTAGCAGCGCAACCATGGCTTGCGTGCTTTCATGACGAATGTCCTCTGGGGAACTGGGGTCCTGAGGCCAAACACATGTAGAAACACACGTGGAGACAACACATACTAGACCGCCCGTGGGTCATGCACCTGCACATTTGGCACGTAAGCGGTGTAATCACAAAGTGTGTGTGGCTGTGACATCTTCTGGGCAGCTAGGGCTTGAGGCCAACACTAGAGCCAGCATACACGTACATATTTACGTATTTATGCAAACAAACATTTGCAAGATAGGCGCTTGTGCACAAGTACAACGTAATCATGTAAACATGCAGCCTCTTACGCGGCATTGTCTGCCACTGTGCACATTTTTGAGTGTGAAATTGAACAAGCCAAACGGCATGCAAGAATAAGCTTGCATTTGGTCCAGGCTCTACAAAAGTACAGGCAGAGCCATACACCCACAGTCACACAGCAGAACAAAAAGCGCACACACATACGCGTGAACACGCATACAAACACGCATGCGCATGCCCCCTCCTGCCCCCCACATGCACACACAAATACACATGTAAACTACCCCGATCGAGCTGAGCATGAACAAGAACAGGGAGAAGACTGGCTGGCATGCTGCACAAGCAGGACCAACTACGCAAACAAGAACCTTTGTAACTAATTGCAAACAAGGGGAAAACTGCAGCACACGCGCACACACAGCTTCACCCCACAGAAAGATGAATCCAATACGACAAGTATCGCTCACCCCTATTAATCCGAACATGGCGGAGAACAGGGAAGGGAAGCTGGCATGCAGCAGTACCAATGTGGCAGCAGCATTAGAGACAGCAGAGCCGTCTACAGACCCACACCAGGCGTGCAAGCAGCGTACGGCTGCCAGGAGCACAGGCATACCACCTGCGGGTATGCGTAAGCGTTGTGTTGTGTGCACGTGTTCTTGTTCACGCAAATCTGTGTACCCAGCCACGTGTTGATGTTTGTACACTCACCCAGCTGTTGATGCTGGTGCAAATGTGTGTACCTAGTCAGGTGCTGATATTTTTGCAAATCTGTGTTCCTAACCACATGTTGATGTATGTAAACTCACCTAGTTGTTGATGTTTGTGCAATTTATGTACCTAGCCACGTGTCGATGTTTGTGTATATCTGTGTACCTAGCCACGAGTGCTCAGCCGTACGTCACGGCAGCGTGTTTTCAAGAAGTAGGACTGCATTGAAAAGACATCCACTGTCTGCCACTGGGCATACAAGCATTGTACGGCTGCCAGGGTTGCAGGCACACCGCCGGCAGGGGTAACACAAAATAAGCTGCCATGATTAAGCTTTGCTCACAAGCTGATTACACTTTGCATACGTGATCACTTTCCGTGATGCTCTCATCATTTCAGAACAGTATTCATGCATCAGCAGTGACAGTGGCTGCGCAAAAACTTAAAAGCAGGATTCCTGCATCAGCTGCATGTGACCAAGTGCTGATTGGCACCTTACAAACACCCCTCACGTACCAGCAACTTTTAGAACAGTATTCATGCATCAGCAGTGACAGTGGCTGCGCAAAAACTTCAAAGCAGGATTCCTGCATCAGCTGCATGTGACCAAGTGCTGATTGGCACCTTACAAACACCCCTCACGTACCAGCAACTTTCAAAACAGTATTCATGCATCAGCAGTGACAGTGACTGCGCAAAAACTTCAAAGCAAGATTCTTACATCAGCTGCATGTGACCTAGTGCTGATTGGCACCTTACAAATACCCCTCACGTACCAGCAACGGCTGCGTTTGTTCAAGGTCATCACGTGTGTTGAGATTCCCACCATCAGATGCTCTAGAACCAGCGTTCATGCTTTATAAACTCATTTTCAATCAAAGGAAAAACCTGCAGCAGCTGCGTTTGTGACCACATGCTGCACCAGCCCCATTACGTCCATCACATGGCCGCTCATCGCCTGCGCTGCTGCCTTAGCACGTGCAGTGTCCAGCCCAGCAGCTTCTGCACGAACTTCCGTGAGCATCAATAACCCATAGCGTAGTTGGTCCTGTGAAAGCGATCAGGGAATAGAAATTGAGAAGGAAAGGAGCTCTCGAGTATGCGTGGTACACCAGTAAACATTTTGACTTTTAAGCATCAAGGCTCAGTTCTAAAAAGGGGTTCCATGGAATGAGTGCAAAGAGTGGACGTAGGACAACACCTTTTCCAAATACGAAGCTGATAGCATACTTCATTTCTATTGACTAGGTTGCGTTGTGTTCCTAGTGAAAATTTATATCCACTCAGCTAATTCAGTAGTTTTTGGTGGTAGTTTTTGGTGGTAGTTTTTTTGACCAGAAGAAGGCTGAGACACAGGCTGCACACTATGAAAATTTTCACCCACTCAGCTAATTCAGACCTACATACAGTGCCACAAAATTGCACCCAGTGCTAATAATACTTCCTATTTCGTCGTTTGCCATTATTTCCTGCAGCTTTTGTTTTGTAAGTCCAACCCCCTGTCCAACACACCAAGTTCCTGCATGAAAATTAAGCCCTTACCGCAGACTGTGCCCCAGCTGCGAGGGACAAAGCCGTGGAGCAGAACTGACCCACCCCCCCATCTCGCACAGAGATGGAGGCCAAGACGAGGATGATGCGCTGCAGCACTATGCTGTCTAGGGGCAGTTGCAGACAGGCACTGTGATTGTTGGGGCAGTGGAGGGAGCATATGTTAATGCACATGAAAGCGGAAATAGATAATGTCGGTCTTAAGACAGGCAGTATTTGGAACTGTGTGCTCAGTCAGGGTCGTGCACGTGTGTAAAACATTGTATTTGTACAAGACGCACGTGTGCTTAACAACGCATGCTCAGTGAAAAGCTTGTACATACTGACTGCAGCTTTTTCCGATCGGCTGCTGTTTGCACCTACTTGAGCACAAAAAGACCAGACCAACTCATTGGAATGCGCATACGTTATTACTAGTGATACATACCTGATAGAGCTCTTCAAGTGCTCGCGCTCCTCCGCACTCAGCCGGATCCACTCGCCCCTACTCTTGGAAAGGAGCAGGTTGGCAGCGAAGAAATGGTGCGCAGCAGGGAACGCTGTGGGCTGCTGCAGCACCTCCAATGACACAGACCACGCTTGAGGTTGACTCGAGAAACTGTGGGTGCAGGGCAGAGCACAAATGATTAGCGCAAAACTTGCATGTGGGTGGGAGAATCACAAAAGCGCTTGCACATGTATGCTGAACGAGTGCACGCTGTTTTGCGTGATGATCACTGATGCGTATTAGATGGGGCACACTCACCTGTTCAACCATTGGTTCGCCTGTTGGTGCTGGCTGGCTGATTGAAAAGTGGGGGACAAAAGCACATTCAGGGCGGAAACAAACGCAGGCAGGTTTTCAGACGAAGTGCTCATTGCTATTCCAAGCCGGAAAACCGTGTAAATTGGGAGAATGAATTAATCTTATTACACACATCACTGCCCGTGGAATTCAAAACGTGCTAGCACAAGTAATTGCTGCTTCCAAAAAATCTAAAATCGGTCTCAACGATGAAGTACGTACTCGTTACCGGTGGTGTGGTTTCCGGGCTGGGCAAGGGGGTGACAGCCAGCAGCATCGGCGTGCTGATGAAAGCCTGCGGCTTGCGCGTGACCAGCATAAAAATCGACCCGTACCTGAACATGGATGCCGGCACGATGTCGCCCTTCGAGCACGGCGAGGTGTTCGTGCTCGACGACGGGGGCGAAGCGGACCTGGACCTGGGAAATTACGAGCGCTTCCTGGACATCACGCTCAGCAAGGACAACAACATCACCACCGGCAAGATGTACTCAGCTGTCATCGAGCGGGAACGGAGGGGCGACTACCTAGGCAAGACGGTGCAGGTGGTGCCGCACATCACGGACGCCATCCAGGACTGGATCCAGCGCGTCGCGCACCTGCCCGTGGACGGCAAGGAGGGCGTGCCGGACGTGTGCGTGATTGAGCTGGGCGGCACCATCGGCGACATCGAGTCCATGCCCTTCATCGAGGCCCTGCGCCAGTTCCAGTTCCGCGTGGGCCCCGGCAACCTGTGCAACGTGCACGTCTCCCTGGTGCCCGTGATTGGGGTGGTGGGTGAGCAAAAGACCAAGCCCACGCAGCACAGCGTCCAGGTGCTCCGCTCCCTGGGCCTGAACCCTAACCTGCTGGCCTGCCGCTGCCAGGACCCCATTGAGCAGGGCGTGAGGGAGAAGCTGGTGAGTTTCTTGTTGGCTTGAGATGTTAGTTCTAGAAAGAGCAGCAGCCTGTGTAGGCATGCAAGCTAAACAGTTCAACAGCTGCGCTCGTGCTCGTGCGTATTCAATGGTTTCTGGTGATGCAGGAGCTCAAACGTTGCCTGCTTCATACCTGCATCAACATGTATCAGCTATCACTGCTTCATGGGTTTGAGAGGTATGGTTCTGCATTCTGGCTGATTCAGAGCCGCACGCCTGCTGAAAATGCACGCTCAGACGGCCAAACCACTCAAATAATGTGCATCGCAATGTTTGCTTGTGTAGTTCCCTCTTTCACACCGGTGTGAGTTCAGGAAACAAAAACAAACACACGCACACTCACTCACACACACACACACACACACACACACACACACACACACACACACACACACACACACACACACACACACACACACACACATGATACACGCATATATGTGTATCTGCACATAGTAATACAAATACACATGCACACTCACGCATACGCATGTGTATGCTTCCGTGCACGCACGCACGTACGCACGCACACACTTGCACAAACCCGTACATGCGCGCACACACACACACATGCACACACACGCAGGCATACGCATATGCAAGCGTACACGCTTGTACTCACATACGCACGCACGCATGTACGCGCACATACACATACACACAAAGCACGACACACAACGCACGTAACGAATGCAACAGGCCTTGTTCACCCAAGTGGAGCCGCAGTGCGTGCTCACCATGCATGACGTCAGCAACATCTGGCGCGTGCCAGGCCTCATGGAGTCCCAGGGCGCACACCACACCATCTGCAAGTGGGTGCCTCTTGTGCTATGTGCTGCATTGCTGCCCAACTAATCAAGCACTATGCTCGAAGGATTGAGTAGCAATGAGCAGTGTTGGCAGACTTGATTGATACTTCATCAGTCACTTGCGCAAACTTGTTCACGTCTTGCTCCTCTGTCATGATGTATGCATAGGCTTGGCCCTTGCGGCAATTGGCCCTTTTTTCTTTTATACACATGCGCGCACACACACACACACACACACATACACACACACTCACACACACACACACACACACCACTCAGGGTGCTAGGCCTCAGCGGTAGCGATAAATTGGACCTGTCCTCCTGGAAGCTCAACATAGCCGACAGATGGGATTCCCTTACAGAGCCCGTGAAGATAACCCTCATCGGTGAGGACAAGTTAAAGGGGTGTTGCAGCTGGTGGTGTGTCCCTTGTGCTGGTTGGGCAGATGCTAGCAATTTGTCAGGCTTCAGTTGTGGTGTTCACCAGTGGGGTCTTATGCAGTGCACGCTGATTCAAGAACTTTGCGTGATTAAGCGAGGGGTTTCTAATTAGGAACCTCTCACGTTATCACGCATCAGCCTCTATCAGCAGGATAGCAACCGGCAGAAATGGACTGCAGTCCGAACAGCATTCAGCACTGTCGCAGGCAAACAGCGCTGTACACCTGGTTGTTGACACAGGCAAATACACTGGCTTGAGCGATGCGTACTTGAGTGTGGTCAAGAGCTTGCAGCATGCGTGTATGGAGGCGCGCTTAAAGCTGGTGGTGAGTGTTTGGGTGGTTCTGGGTGGATGGGACAAAGGGGGGTTGTATGGGTGTGGGTGTGGGTGTGTGAGGGTGAAGATGGAAGAACAGACCTTTGCTCATAAAGCACGACCCTGTAACTCACTAGTTGCCTTGAGGATTTCATTGAAGGGTTTTGTATTGTCTCAATTAAGGACAGCACGTTTCCCTCACTCTGCATGGGTTGCATGGGTCACAACATCCAAACGGCGACAACCATTACCCTGCCAGCGGCTTTACCTCACTGCGTAATGCAGCAAGAGCATAGTTTTGGTTTCCTGTATGTCTACTACACACACACACACACTTTGTCTTGTGCTGTTGCAGCTGACGTGGGTCGAGTCCAACGATTTAGAAGAGGTGACTGCTACCACCCAGCCAGAGGCTTATGCAGCTGGTTGGGCCAAGTTGAAAGAGGCAGATGGCATCTTGGTGCCAGGTACGTGTGCTTCAAGGATGTGGGTGTTTGGTGGGTGGAGCGCACTCAGCCCGCAGCATTTCGTTTTCCCGCACGTTTGTAAGGGCCGCCCGACAGAGTTGTCCGATTACTAGACGGAAAGGGGTCTTGTCACTTTGATTGACAGCTACGTAGCCTGAGTTGTGCTTGCATAAGGACAGGAACAAGGGGCCAGGGTACGTATTGTATTTCAGTACCCTATAGAGAGAACAAGCACGCTATGACACAGCTCATCGAGCAGCAGAGCCTTGTTGGTCAATGTTAACAAATGTTGTTAACATTATAAACCGTTTTCTTAGGCTCGTTTTCCGTTCATACACAGCCACCTCTACCAACAACAGGGCCAACGAAGGCAACAGAAATCGATGCTTTTTGTTTCAAGATGCATTGAATTGCCTGCAGGTCGAGCAACGATTTCAAATCCTTGAAGCGTACTTACTTTCAACTGGTAGTGTCCTTTTCAAATGCTGGAACTTTACTTCTTTTCAACTGGTACTGTCCTTTTCAAATGCTGGAACTGTACTTCAAATTTGTTCCATTACCCGCAGGTGGGTTTGGAGGCCGAGGTGTGGAGGGCAAGATCCTAGCAGCCAACTACGCACGAGTCAACAAAAAGCCGTACCTGGGTATCTGCTTGGGCATGCAAATAGCGGTGGGTGCGTCCAAGGCCTGCGGGACTTAATCCAGTGAGCTCATGTACCAGGTGGTGCGTTAGCTGATGCGGTGGACATGCAGTCGATGGAGGGGACTCACCTAGGCAACTGCTTGGATGTGTCTAAGTTTTTGGTTCAAGTGAAGGTCATACAATGCAAGCACGTCGTAAGCTGAGCGTCAACTGGGTGCCAATGCTACTGCTTGTCCGCAGCACAGAACAGCAGCAGTTTGCAGCAGTTTGCAGCAGCAGTATGCAGAACAGAACGGAGCAGAACGGCAGCAGTCTTATAAAACGGTATGCTGAATAAGCTCTCGTTGTTTGTGTGAAATGCAGGTCATTGAGTTTGCGCGCAACGTGCTGGGCATGACGGACGCCAACAGCACAGAGTTTGCAGCAGCTACACCTCACCCAGTGGTGGTGTTCATGCCAGAGATCAGCACCACACACAAGGTGAGCCTGGGATAGGTGGTCTCCTTTGTATCTACGTGATGGTGTTCGTGCCAAAGATCAGTACCACACATAAAGTGAGCCTGGGATAGGTGGTTTCCTTTGTATCTACGTGATGGTGTTAATGCCAGAGATCAGTACCACACACAAAGTTAGCCTGGGATAGGTGCCTACCTGTATCTGCGTGGTAGTGTCTAAAGGAGTGGCAAAGAGCAGCACGGAGTGAAGCAGCCCTCGGGAAACAGACCATTTCACTTTTCTCTGTGTGTTCATCGTGTCAGTGCCAAGCTTAACCCTGCAATGACTTGCTTGTATTTGATTGTATGTAGCAGCATATGGGTGTTAGCATGCTGTTAAGCCAGGGAGTGGCTTTTTCCGTCTGTAGTTGTTTTGCTTCCATATTGTTCTTTCTTCTTTTCAAAGCTCCCTGGCGTCATATTTTTCATGCATCCATCCTCCCAGTCTTGATGCCTGGCTGATACGTCCATCGTTTTGACTTTTCTCCTGTCAGGGTGGCACAATGCGTCTGGGTTCCAGGAAAACCGTACTACAGACCGTCTCCTGCATCTCTGCCAAGCTGTACCAAAAAGAGCTGTACATATATGAGAGGCACAGACACAGGTGTGTGGGGGTGGGAAGGCAGGTTTCTGTGCAGCTGACTTATTCCCGCATCTCCGCAGCAGTATCGAATAGGGTTGTATACCTACAATTGGCACCAGCGCACAATCCTCCTAGAAACAAGAACGAGAATTTTACGTGAATTTGGGTGTGCAGAGGCATCTCAGCCAGGACTGCTAGCTTACTCACACAGGCGCTCACACCACACACGTCACACACTCTCACTGCCCACCTCACACGTGCGCAATTGAACACGCTCACACCACACACGTCACACACTCTCACTGCCCACCTCACACGTGCGCAATTGAACACGCTCACACCACACACGTCACACACTCTCTCACTGCCCACCTCACACGTGCGCTATTGAACACGCTCACACCACACACATCACACACTCTCTCACTGCCCACCTCACACGTGCGCAATTGAACACGCTCACACCACACACCTCACACGCTCTTACTGCCCCTCAGGTACGAGGTCAACCCAGACATGGTGGAGCGGCTAGAAGGGGCAGGCTTGCAGTTTGTTGGGCGAGATGAATCTGGGGAGCGAATGGAGATCTTAGAGCTGGTGGACAACCCTTCAGATCACCCGTACTATGTAGCTTCACAGTACCACCCGGAGTACAAGAGCAGGTGAGGTTGGCTGTGTCGTCTGTGCCATAGATACAAATATTGGCAAATGTAAATGAGGGCTGTTACTTCATGCTCATTCCAAACCATTTTGCCTCTTGCATCTAGCATCATAACGTGGGGTCAAAGGCATTGCTCTTGAACATGGATTGTCCTGGCAGGTGTGTGTGTGTGTGTGTGCTAGCCTTGTACGTTGGCCGCCTGTATATGGTTCTTAACCTATGTTCAACGCATCATCCCAACAAATGTACATCAGACTCCTGAGACCAGCTGGAAGTGCTTTTCAGCTCTGAGACATACGTTTTTTTAATTAATTAAAACACCATTAAACACGATAACACCCGTGTGAAACTTCTTTCCCCTCCGATTTTCAGGAAAAACACACATACCATGTTTCGTGTGATATGCAGCTGGTGGTAATACCTCAAACTCAAACAGCAACCGTGCCTGTAGCAGGCAGAGTTAAGGCAGCGAGACTGCCGAACTTGCCTCGCGTGCTTGTCCAGTGGTTGTCCTGGACAATCACGCCAGGCAAGTTCGGCAGTCTCGCTGCCTTAACTCTGCCTGCTACAGTGCCCCTCTTTTCTTTGCCTAGTGCTTCTGCTTTGTGCACTGCCTGCACCAGAACTGCTCGGGCCCCTGTTCACACGCACAGGGTTGGCCAGACTTACATGTTCTTTGCTGCAAATACCGTATACCATACATGAAGTATGGCACCGCCCCTAATTATTGTTTTTTGGAGGGGGCGGTGACATATTACTTGTGAAACGGTGGCAAAATATATATTTATTTATTTCTAGAGGGAGCGGTTCAGGTATTTAAGCGGTAGTGAAAAATAATTATTGTTCGAAGTGACGAGCGGAGAGATGCTCCTTCCCGCTCCGCCTGCACCTTCACCCCCCTTCCGCCTGCAGCAGGCAAGAGCGGACCGGGTTGAGCAAGAGGCAAAGGAGCTCAAGAACAAGGACTTGCAGCCATGCAGAACTCGCTAACCTTGGTTTAACCCCACAGGATTGTACAGTTGGCACTGCATTGGCATTCTGTGGTTATGCAACTACTGAAGTTGACAGGGATGCAGCAGCAGAAATGCGCAGGCGCACAACGTGCACACACATACACACATACATACACACGTACACACACGCCACACATGCACAGGCGCACACATGCACAGACACGCATGCACACATGCACAGGCGCACACACACACTCTCTCTCTAGCACCCTTGCACACACGTGCACACACACACACACATGTACACACTCTAGCCATAGCACCCAAGCAGCACGCAAAGCTAGCACACGCATGCAGCAGCAGTAGCCAGCAGTGGCAGCAACAACAGCAAGAGTGGCTTACTCCTTTGAGAGGGGGTGGTTGCTGAATGTTACTGTTAAATAAAACATTCTAGGGGGGGTGGTTGCTGTTTCTTTGGTAAAATAACTTTTTTCAGGAGAGGGTGGTGAGTACATGTACGTACGGTAGTACATAATGCTCGAATACAAGCACCATGTTCATAGGGCTTCCCTTCACCTTTTTCAGCCACTCCATATTATCTGCTCCTTCTTTTTGGTGACGTTCTTGTCGACAAAAACTGTTACCAGGAAGGAGGAGCTGATCATATGGAGACGTCTTGCCCCTCTGCGCTGTTGAGCTCTGCTCGGTGCCTGTCAAGCACACAATCAAATATTAAGCATCGGTAACTAGGGTGTATGATTTTGCCAGTGAGGCTCGACGAGCGTCGTCGAGGGCGAGGCTCGTCAATATAGGCCCTTGTTGGTGCATTATGGTCTGAAAATTGCGCGGATTGCTCATAATTAATAATTAAATATCGTAAAGAGACCGGACTGAGAAGAGCTGTAGGACGTGTTAGGAAAATCTTTCGTATTGCATTGCCTGGACAGGCAAACGGACATCATATTCGCCGGGGATGAGCTCATATATCCTGAATAGTGTTTGATCATCTTGAGAAAATAATGTACAAAATTATTGCCCATTTTGGGGCGTCCAGAAATGAAAGTCTGACACTTTCCTGAACAAGACTGTCGTGATGTGCCATTTTTTGCGTTTACATTACACTTATATAGTTATATTATTACAAAAAATGCGGTTGAATTTCCCGATTATTAGGAATTTCCAGGGAATTTCCCCTGATTTCCCCCCAAAAATGGACACCCTAGTTGCCGTCTAGGCTTTGACAGCAGTGACGTCGAGGCTTGACGAGCCTCGACGAGAGCCTGGCACACCCTTGCACACAATGCATAAGCAAGGCCACATGGGTATATACTTAATGTGTATGCGTATGTACGGTGTATATACGCCATCTTATATGTGTGGTTTTGGCCAACCTTATACACATGCAATCCCTGTGCAGGCCCGGCAAGCCCTCCCCCTTGTTCCTAGGCTTTGTGCTAGCAGCTGGCAACAGGTTAGGAGGCTACTTGAGGTCACGTGCAGTCCCCAAAAGCCCTGCAAAGCCGACACCTAGCAGCGAGCAGTAGCGCAGGCAAGCTGCCCGGGCTCAGTGACGCTAGCTATATACTTTGACATTCGTGAGGGCCATTTGTTCTTACAGCTGGCTCTTGGCGCGTGCTCCAGAGGAAATCCCTACATGCCTAGTTAGTTGACAAATAGGGAGGGGGCAGATTTAGATCACAGATAAGTAGACGTAGGTGTGCTTTCTCTAACTCATTTAACTGTGCGCACATTCTCTCGTGCACACCTCTGCTTTTTCGTAGCATTGCTAGTGCTTCAACCAGAGAGCTGAGACAGGCGTGATTGGATGTGGCATTTGTCCTTTGCAGGTTGCAGGGGAATGCATGCATGTATTCCCAAGCCCAGAGTATCGTATAGTCAGTTAAGCGAGTTGCTAGGTCATGTGTTGGGCATGTGCAAATGTATGCATTTCTAGCCCTCTATTACTGCGAGTGAAGTAGCGTGTCGTTGCTGGTAGGCGAGAGTGGGTTGTGCAGTCCAGGAAGGAGGTCGGCTGTCCACGCATGCAAATATGCATGGATGCAGTCTAATTTCTTCTAGTCACACGCCGTGCAGGAGTTGCTGCATAGTGTTTGAGCAGTAGGGTCTCCGCATTGTTTCCAGAGCAGCTTTCCATCGTTTTCATTATAATTTGATGTTATTTATAGCAAGATAATTTTCCGACTCATGGAAACCGCCCATGCTTGGGGGACTGTACACTCATCTGACATCTGAGGGGATGTAATTAGGGTTGTTCTTTACTCCTATTGACTGCATATCTGTGACTGGATACTATGACATGGTTGCCTCTGAGTTTTGGTTTGCATTTCTTGGCGCACGTGCACTGTCTGTGTTTTCAACTTATGCTTTATACTGATTTAGATCTAGATTTACACGGGCGGATCAAGATTGATAAGTGGCCAATTTGTTGTTGTGCGTTAAGGTTAAGAATAGCCTTGCTAGCAAGGAAGACAGCAAGCGAATCCAATACCTTTCTTGTCTACGAAAAAAATTTACAACGCCCTGTAGCAGAGCAGCTTCCTCTCCTTCAATTGTGTAATATATTTCAGGAGGGAAAGTAAGGATGGCACCGTCCACGTAGTTCTCTTTGGATCCCTGTATCTTCAAATTTGGCAGTGGCGGATTTCCTTCAGCCGTGCCTGTGTCCCAGCCAATTCCTTATTGGTCAATGATCAGTAAGAGATCCAAAGTACCAAAATTGGTAATGAAACTTTAACCCAAAAGGGGGAATATGCCCCTTTCCTGAATTGCACATCTGAGGTCTCCCAATGGTGTCTACACACAATGGTTACAATGGGGGGTGACCTTCAGCCAGGTAGTTTGGCTGATCGGCTGCTGACTGGTCTCGGCCAGCCACAAATAAATCCATAAGGTAAGGTAAGGTAAGGTTACATCACTATATATGCCTCAAAGGGCATCTCAGCGGAAGTTTGGAAAAAGCCTAAATCCATAAGCTCAGAAAGAAAAAGAAAAAGTCTATTGTTCTGCTGAGAAAGGAAATCATGAACAAGTTGGTTGTTGACCTGTTGCTGCAAAAGGGTTGGGCTGCTGAAAAGTCCTCAAAAAAAGGTGAAAACAGAAAGGAAAAGTGTAAACTCAGCTCACAAACTCGATGGTCTTGGCAAATTAAAAGAGCATGCACCTCGTTCTGAACATGTTCATCTTCACCAGGACATTGGTCACATACGCAAGAACCATCTTCATGCCACGCT
>Ga0307945_1001234_pt1 | contig 19682 bp, 17 predicted proteins | sample OrgLakmetagen228_FD_201818 | JGI IMG/M metagenome (GOLD analysis project Ga0307945, IMG submission 201818) | Saline water microbial communities from Organic Lake, Antarctica - #228 | ecosystem: Environmental > Aquatic > Non-marine Saline and Alkaline > Saline | place: Antarctica: Organic Lake...
CTCTCTCTCTCTCTCTCTCTCTCTCTCTCTCTCTCTCTCTCTCTCTCTCTCTCTCTCTCTCTCGCTCTCGCTCTCGCTCTCGCTCTCTCTCTCATGTGTACAAATGTGTACAAAAAGCGCATAGTGAACAACAGACGCTGACTTGCTGGTTCGTCTGTAATTTTTAAGGGTCGAGAAGCGTTCATAAAGGTGATGTGTTTCCTGCAATATGTGCATGGGCTGTTCGTATTCTATACTTTTCCACATCTTCCATGCGCTTGAGCTTGGTGGAAGGCGCATTGCAAGCGCAGAGCAAAAGCAGCTAAAGAGCATGGAAGCCACTTCCCTGCGATTGATCCTGGCGACTTTGACAACGCTTGCTTGCAGGCAAGACCGGTCTTAACTCCTCCATCAAAAGCATGGCAGCCACTTCTGTGATAGATGACGATGATGACGAGGAAGAGGAGGAGAGAAATCTCAGGCATGTGTTGTGTAAATGTGTATGTATGTGTGCGCTTGTGTCTGCTCTGTGCCCAGCTCAACGCAGGCAAAACAATTATTGGCGTTGTTCAACACAGTATAATCTTTTGACACTTTTGAGCTAAGGTCTCTATAGCCTGTGTGCAGGACATTGCCGTGAGGCTCTTTTTGTTGCAGCATCACGCTGCTCAAGCTGGGTGCTATGTATAACAAGGCTCCACACCAGAAACCGCCATTTGACTGCATTTGACCGACAATTATAGCTGTGTTTTTAAAATGGTGTTTTCCTGCCTGCAGAAGCATGACACAGATGCCTGATACAAATGCCTTGTGCCGTGTGTACAAAGCTGACCCGTGTATGCCATAGGAGCTAGTCCCTCTCTCTCTCTCTCTCTCTCTCTCATTTTATTCATACATAGATGCCTGCACACACTCACATGCGCAGCTTGCCCATGAGCCGTTTTCCCGCTCCAGCACGCCCAGACAGCCCCCCAAGGCCTAGGTGAGCTGTGTGGAAGCACACGCTGGTTGTTCGCCTCTTAACCTGTAGGAAATGAAAAGGCCACCACTCTTGAGGCAGTGCTTTGTCGGTAGATGAATAGACACCTGCATTGCTGTTGCAGTAGAGCTACACAGGTGGGATATAACTTGCAGTAAAGGCTGCCAGTATGGGATCATGTCTGCTGTGGCCGCCGCCTTTCGATATTCATGATTCTCACACAGCTTTCTTCTTGTACCAGTGGGCACCCCCCTTTCTCATTGATCCCTTTGTAAGGCGTGCGGCAACTTGATACACAAATCATTTCCCCCTAGCAAACCCCGGTCTCAGCATACAGCATGCACCTGCCTTCGTTTTTCACAAAACAGCCCGTCATACAATAGCAAACAGTCACACAGCCCCACCCTGCAACCGTGTGTGCTTGCCTCTGTTCATATCAACTCAATCACGTCAGCAAATACCACAGACCAACTTAGGTAGCGTGGTGCCTGCCCTATATAAGATTGTCATATGTATTCAGGAACTGCCACGGCTTCAGCCATATTTATCCGTGTCTGCCTGCTGCTGTATTTACACAGGCCCATCATACGCCAGCAAGAGCCCCAACCACAGCCCCGCCCAGTGCGCATCCTGAATACTGCGGGGGAGAAGGATGACTCCGCAGTGCCGCCACCCCCACGCCAGATGCAGTGGCTTGACAAGTCCCAACAGCCAGGTGGGTGTTACGCAGTGAAAGTGTTTTTTTGTACTGGCGTAGCTTGATTTGTCCTGTTCACCTGTCATGCTCAAATTCAGGCAAGTGTAACAGTGCTCAAACTTTTGGCGAGTGAAGTCGGTCAAGGTGCACTTGATCAGCCGTCTCAGCCAGGTGGACTGCAAGTCAGAATGGTGGAGGTGGTGGTTGCAGTGAAAATATATATGCATTGCCAGTTACTGGCAGAGGAACTGTAAACGAGATGAGCACGCTCACGTGAATTTCCCGTTTTGTGCCTTTGTGTCATGCAATGTGTCCATCTCCCTATGGTGTCTGCAGACACCCCTGCCTCTATCAAGGGCGATGACGCAGACCAAGGAAGCGTGCATTCCTGGAACCCCAATGACACAAACGCTTCCGCCCCTGGGACATCCTCCCAGGTCTGTGACCTGTTGTTGGCCTGTGATATGCATGACCGCTTATATGGGGAAGGCAATGAGTAACAGAGGGCGCAGTGAGAAGGAGGGGCGCTCATGGCATCAGCGCAGGCAAATGTGTCACACTACCTCGTCATGTCACACTACCTCGTCATGTCACACTACCTTGTCATGTCACACTACCTCGTCATGGTTGTCTGTTTGCAAAATGCTGAAGAATGTACGTCTGAATATGTATCTGCTGCTGTGGTGACAGAGATGAGCCTATCTGCCTGCTTGCAGCCTCAGCGCCCCAAACAAGCTACAGGAGCAACTGCAGGGGGCTGGGCGTGGGAGAGCCCAGAGCCCACACCTACTGGCAATAAGGCCGAGGATGTCCAGGTAGGGAGTTCATAGTGATGTGTATATGTGTGTGTGAGAGAGAGAGAGAGAGAGAGAAATGCAACCACAAAGAAACATTACAACATGATTTACACTATTACATTCATGTTTGACACATAGGGAAAGCTCGACGACGTCAATGACTGGAAAAATGAGACCATCAAATCCTTTGGTGTCAGTGAGTTTGAAGACGAGGTGCGTGTTCCGCAAGTAAAGAGATACTCAGGTCATGTGGCAACAAGCATATCTTGAATAGCCTTCCTTGCTTCAACTTTTGAACGGTAATCATAACAATGCAAACCAGAAAAGAGAATGTGTTCTTCACTGTATGATGTAATTGATAATTGACGTAGCACCAAAGCCACCAATACCACCACTAATAACAACGACAACAACAACACAACAACAACAACAACAACAACAACAACAACAACAACAACAACAACAACAACAACAACAACAACAACAACAACGACAACGACGACAACGACGACGACGACAACTTGCGGCAACGTTTTTCTGACATTGCCTTCGTAGGGGGATGATGTCCCATCACATGCATTGGGCTCACACCCTTCAGCTGGCCGCCGTAGCGTCCCGCAGCCGAGACCTGTTGCTGTAGCACCAAAGCAGGCACAAACAGTCCAGCGCGTACTTGAACGCAACAACTCCTTCGACAGCGTCAGTGAGCTGGAGGCCTGAGGCTGTGTGTGGTCGCTTTGCAAACACCATAACCGACAAGAAAGGCCGCCAATTTTGTTGAATTCTTCGCCTGCTTATATCACACCTTATAACTCCGCAGCGTTATGGAAGTGAAGACAGGATGCGCTATCATAAGAACTGCAATGTTTCTAGAGCTGCGGTTTCAAAGCCAGGCATTAAATGTATGATGCTGACAGCATGCCCGTCTGCCACCCAACACGAGTGAGATCCTTGGCCGCTTTTCCTATTGAAAGTTTTCCCTTGATCCTTTTTTGTCTGCCCGTTGATGGATTGTATAGCCAAGTGAGTGCCTTTCCTCAATCGTGTTTAATTTGGATTAGTTTGGATCACAAAGGCTTCCAGTCTGGCATGGCTGCTCAACCTGTAGTAGGTCCCAACAAAAAATTCAATCAAAAAGATCGACAACTGCGCCAATGAATTTGTAAACCTCTGAGTTACGTTGAAAAACAAAACCTTTGATATCACCGTCAGAATTATTATCAAATAAATGGTTGAACTGGTAAATGTTTGGTGCCCATACATGAAATAATAACGTGTTTCTCATCTTGACGCGTTTTCACACAAATTGCAAACACGTGCACTCTGTCCAGACTCCTGCCAGTTTCACACTTCAACCCATGTCCTGTAAACCTGATTCGAGCTACAAGGTTTACAAGAAAAGGCCTTCAGTCAAAGCGTGCGACTGCTAGTCTGCTCATAAAAAACATCAGTTCATGAAGAAAAAAAAGAGTTTGTTGTTGTTCTGGTGCTAAAAAGTAAACATCCTGTGCTCTTGCCTCTGAGAATATGGACTCATATCTGCTGCGAAGAGACACTGTATGGGGGTGTGTACAGTGGAAAATAACATGCTGTTCATCTTGGACATCATCATCAGCTTCACACAAATCACAGGTAGGGGAGGAGGTGGGGTTCCATGTTGCGGTCTCAAAGCGAAGGGTGTGGACATGCAGTCTGAAACGGGCAACACTGCAAATGACATCTCGTGGGAGGTCTAGGAACATGTACCTGGGAAGGCTGTAGGGAGAACGAGTAGCTAGGGCTTTTTTCGGGTGTAGTGCACACCATCTATCTGTTATAAGTGAGAATTTTGCTGTTGTGCTCTCTTGGGCAGCCATTAGAGAAGGGGGTCCAAAACTCCAAGTGGCTTTCTCTGAGGTCCACAACAAAACGACTGAGGTCAATGGGTTCACAGTTCCGCAGCTTATCTTTGAACATGTACTCTTGTACCAAACCAGTCATGGCTGAAACAATATGGGAAGACCAGCACTCATCAGACCTGGAGCTCAGTCGCATGTCAGCATGTAAAACTTGTTTGGCAGTAGTGCTGTTGCATTGGGTCAGAGAATTGAAGAGACGAATTGATTGTGGCACGAAACTAGTTGAACTATAGGGGCTCAAGGCCACACTCTCGCGTAACGCACCAAGAAGGAGTAGTGTCCCTAACACCAAAGATTATTTTCAACACTGTCACTCTCTTTGCCCTGCTTCAATAAAGGAGTTGACCAGATCTGGCTCGCGTACATGCTAGCAAGAATTGCATAGGTTTTGAGGAGTTAGATATGTGCATGCAGCCTGTTTGTAAGGACATTCTCTTGTACACTTTTTGACTCTAAAAGTGCCAACCGTGATAGGTCTCAGCGCTGCAGCCGCAGTGGCCAGATTGATATTTTTGTCACACACCATGCCCAGGTATATGAATGTGTCGGTGTAGGATAGTTGTTTTTTCCCGTCAGAATAGAGAAGAGACAAGCGGTTATCAGACCTGGAATTAAAACACATTACCTCAGATTTGTGTTTGTTCACCGTCAAAGATTTCCTGTGGGCAAAAACCCTGAGCCTGTTGAGCATGGTCTGCGGCTGGTCATGAACATTGGACAGCAGAGAGAGGTCGTCAGCAAACAGCAGTTCTGGAACAGTAAAATTTGGAATACCAGTCCCTGTACCCCTTCAGCCAGACTGTCAACATCATTCAAGTAGATGGAAAAAAGCAGGGGGGAGAGGGGACAGCCTTGCTTCACACTCTGGCTGCACACTAGCTTGTCCCCATCCAGCAATGTGTACTCATCTGTGTAATACAAGTCTTGGAGGATGGAGAGTAGATGGTGAGGCATGTGACAGAGGCGTAAGTGTTCCCACAGTTTGTCTCTGGGTATGGAATCGTAGGCTTGAAGTCGATGAATGCAGCATACAGTCGTGATGTGCTTGCTTATGGCTTTTGGGCTGCATCTTTCTAGTGTCTGAACATGAAGAGTGGCTGTAGCGTGCTTCTGCCAGGGAAGAAACCAAACTGGAAATATGGGATCTTGTTATGCTGGCCACATCATTCTTGAACAATAGAGCGCAAAACATTTGCATAAAATTTGTACAGCGTGCCACTCACAGCGATCATTCTGTAGTTACCCGGATTCGTCACTGGCCCCTTCTTATGAATAGGAGTAAGCTTGGCTTCTTTCCAGGATCTGGGCACGCGTGCTTGTGTCATGAGCATGTTAAAAAGAGCGACAATGTGTGGAGCCATCACATTAACATTTCCCTGTCCCTTGCCATTGTGTCTGGGCACTCGTTTTGTGGCACATTTGATTAAAGTAGGAGTGACTGTGTTGAAGAAGCCGGTTGAAGAAGCAATGTTCATATTGGAGATGTGGGATGAGATCAGGAGAGCAGCTCATTGTCATCAGGCATGTGAAAAGGCAGAGGACCAGCAGGCTGTGCATTGGCGTGTCTGCGCCCCAGAGGGACTAAATCATCTTTGCCAGAAATTGTTCCTGTCCATTGACGAGCATGTGGGAAGCGTGAAGCGTGTCCTCTCGAACCTGATTCTCTATGGATAGCATTGGCTTCATGGGGCACTGGCCTGAACACATCTATCTTGAACGTGGTGTTGCCATGCAGGCTCAGACACAGGAGTCATATGTTTTGTAGCCGGTTTTTTCAGCATCTTGTGAATGGTGTGATTGGAGCTACATTTCTCATGACGTTTTTGCTCAAAATCATCTTCAAACTCTCCGGCAAGACAAATGGTGCACGTGCATCAGAAACCGTTTTCTCAGGCAAAGAAAACCAATTGTGATAAGCCACACATTTTTTTAACAAGAGCAAAGGTCTTGACCATGTGCCTCTCTCCAAACTGCCTGATGCCTGAATCTCAAGTCCATGCGCAAATTAGAAATGTTCAGCTTCCTGTTATGTAAAAAGTCACTTTTGTATATACCTAGCGTCATTCTGCAAAACACCAAAGGCATCCTTCATCTGTCTAGTCCAAAAATTTGAAGCGCCAGAATTTCCAAGGGAGATATCTGCTTTCATCACATCGCGTAAAGTATTGCTGTTTGAATCAACAATCCTATTCCAAAATTTGACAGCTGAACCGGTAAAATTGCAAGGGTTCCTGCGCGCATTCTCGAAACACACATACACACCAGTTTGCAGAGGTAGTTTAAATACTCAAATTTCTCTTTGAAAACGCCATGTGTGCGAACTGCAAAGGATTGCTGGAAATAATGTCATGCTTCAGAAATTGCGTAGACCAAACCTGACTAGCATACATGCCAGCTGACAACGCATATATCTTGAAAAGCCTCAACATCGCATGAGGCCTATCAATACCAAGCTCCCTCACTCTTCAATACCAAATCTTTCACTCTGCGTATAGCTGCATTAAAAGGCCTTAAAGCATGGGACGCAGCATGGTGTAAGTTCATATGCTTGTCGAACAACATTCCCAGGTGGGTAAAAGAATCTCTATCTTCAAGCTTCTGATTGCAGAGACGAAAAATAGGAAGTGCAGAATTCCGGTATGCATTGATATTAACTATGTAGGATTTCTTCGCATTTACTGTAAGTCCTTTCCTGGCAGCATACGATTCCAGACGTCTCAACATTTATCTGCTATTGGACTGGGTTACTAGCTGTCAGGGTCAGGTTACCAGCATGAAGCATGTGAGTTACTTTAAAGCCCTCAGTGCCTGTAGCAGCACTCACAAAGCCACTCCCAAACTCATCATCCACATCATTAATAAAAAGGGAAAAGAGGAGAGGGGGTAAAGGGCAATCTTGTGTCACACCTCTTAAAGGCACAGCGGAATTACTGGTACTGGCAGTTTTGGTAGCATCAATCAAAACATATTTGTCTCCATCGTACATTTGTCCGATAACGTTCTTGATAAGGTGAGTGGGCATCCTGATATTATTTAAATGATTCCAAAGGTGGGGTCTGTCAATAGTGTCATACGCTTGTTTATAATCAATAAAGGCCGTGTGAAGGTGGGAAAGACCCTTTAGTTTATCTGTTTGGCAGCGTGGACTAAGTGCCATAAACATAGCCTGAGTCGTGCTACAGTCTGGTGGATAGAAGCCAAATTGCGTGTCAGGGACTTTTTGATTTTCAACACACCACTTGGTAACCAGTTCTTTCAAAAATGGCGTACAGTCTATACAAAGCCCCACTCACAGCCAACATGAGGTAGTTGTTGGGATCAAGCTTAGCGCCTTTTTTGTAAAGGGGGGAGATCTTGGATTTTCCCCAACAAGTAGGAATACATTCCTCACTCAGAGCAACATGGAAGAGGTTGGGCAGGTAAGGAACTTCAAATTTTTATCTTTTCCATTACCCAAATAAGCGTATTCCAGAAAAAGGAGCTGATAATTCTTCAAAACCAGGTGAAGAAGAGGCATTCGCTCATTTCCCCCAAAAATGTAGAGACTAGGCACGTCATATTAGCAGGAGGAGTCAGACACTCATTAGCATCGGCAGTTCTGTTCATACCTTGTGAAATACGACCCCGACCCAGAGGGACAGCTGAAGCCAGTGCATCTGTGTGCCTAGGTTTCCTTTTCAGTGTGTCAGGTGGTTTGGGAGGTGGTTTAGTATCGAAATGTGAAAGAAGGTAGGTGTTCCAAGCATCTGTAGGCACAGGGGATGGACAGGTTGTCTTTCTTTGTTTCAGCATGCTGTAAATAGCCGGATCCCTTTTGCTCAACTTGTCAAAACAAATAGCAGTGAAGTTTTGAGAAACTGCGTGCAACCTTTCGCGTATGCTTTCTGTAATCCTTTTTGGTATCCTGCAAATCATCTCTACCATCCCTCAAAGAGCTAAAAATATCTCTTTCTTTTTTCCTGCATACGTTATCAAACCAAGGAGCCTTTCTGGTTCCAGCCGCCACCCTTTGATTCTTCCGATAAAAAAAACGCACAGCAAAACCTTCCCCATACCAGAAGTGCAAGCAGATGAAATAACCACGGCCCGTAAATAAATGCTAGCTGCTTCTACTTCCTTTTTCTCAATAGCCCTCATAAAATAATTGTGGCCTACGGTATTGCTTTCAAGATGCTCAGCATATTAAGTGCTTTGTCAGGATCCCACCTCAAAATATGCTTAGGACAGCCACCGTGACAAACATGCTGAGGCTCAAGATTCAACTCAGCTCCTGTCAAATCATCCTGTTTTGCTTTGAAACACGCTGTGGTACTGCAATGATCAGCAAATCGCTTGTTGGAAGGTGAATGCCAGTGCTCAGCAAAATATGATAGTTGGGAGTCATGAGGATGTGATCAGGTCTACTTTTGTGTCTGCCTTGATACCCCACAAATGTTGCCTGTCCAGAGTCTCCCTTACCTCTACCAGTAGTGAGCATGTGAGGACCAGCGGCAGCAATGTCGCTCAAAGAGTAGTTTACAAGCACGATTTACCGATTTGCAGCAGGTGATACGAGCATGTTGTAAGCATTTTATGTCATCTTGAATGTCACAGTGCTCGTCGGTAAACTCAGAGAGGTCACCTAGGTGTGCGTTAAAATCACCTATCATTAGAACGTTAGCAAAGTTCAGAGAAGCAGTGGTGGCCTCGTCGAAGTAATGTTTAAAGCTCTCTGTAATGTCACTGTTGCTCCTTTTATCTGTTTTAGGGTATACACAGCGCCCAACGCTACATTACCAGGAACATTGAAAACCTGCCCTGCACACACTTCAGCCGAATAGCTTGAATCTGCTCAGAAACGTTCCAAACGGTGACAAAGTCGTGAATGCTTTGATCTATGAGGACAGCAATGCCTTTGTGGCCAATCATGGTTCCCAATCGAGGAGTGGCCTCCCACTGCCTGCGTACTTCGATTTCAGGTAAGGTTTTTAAATTGCCTTTTTGCCCACCCAAAGCCCCTGACTGCAGAAATTAATGGCATGAAAATGGTGGTGGCTGGCTGGCCAGGTCGTCCGTATATGCTTTCAAATAATAATGGTTACAATGGGAGGTGGACTTCAGCCAGGTTGTTTGGCTGATTGGCTGCTGACTGGTCTCGGCCAGCCACAAAGAAATCCATAAGATTAGAAAGGAAGGGGAAAAGTCTAGTGCTCTGCTGAGAAAGGAAATTATGAACCAAGCTGGTTGTTGACTTGTTGCAGCAAATAGGGGCGAGCTGTTGAGAAGTCCTCAAAAGGTGTAAACAAAAGAAGAAACATTTCCTCAGCTCACAAACACGATGGTCTTGGCAGAATGAAAGAGCCTGCACCTCGTTTTGGACATGTTCACCATCATCTTCACCAGGGCACTGGTCACATGTGCAAGAACACCTTCAAAGCCACGTTGCTGCCTCAACTTTCAAAGTATGAGCACACAAGTGGAGCTTACTGACATTGCGCGTCATATGTTTGGACCGGTAAGATGAAGATACCGTGTGGCACAGTAGTCAGCGCACGTTCATTACTATAAAAAGGAATAGTAAATTAAGAATGACAAGTGGCCAGTTTATTGTTGTGCGTGTTGGGGTCCACCAACTCAACTTCTCTCCCAACACCTCTCATCCTATGCTTCTTCAAATCCGCAATAGAATTTGCATGGTAATAGCACTCCCAGTTTAACAGCCCGTACATATGTCTTGCACCCACGCAGTCCTGAAAAGCGCTCAGCGATTGACCAGTTTAGCAGGCACTTGAACGAGGCTGTCAATTGTGATCAGCCTGGAGCACCCTCCACAAAGTGACACTATTGATATTAAGTATACTGACAGCTGACCGAAACCAGTAGAACTGTAATGGTTCACTCCTCCGAGTATAGTCCAGTTAGTGGTAGACCGCTTCACACCTAAAGTGCACTTCAGAAAATGCAAGTGAAGCGTAGACAGCGAGCTAAAGGACTCCCTGCTTGTCTGCAAAAAAACAGTACCCCAGATTTGACAATCAGATGTTTATTTCTAGTGTATACAGCCAACCAACTCAGCATGATTTGCATATCACGGGGATCATTAGTCAGCATGGTCAGATCATCTGCGTACAACATCTGTGAGGCGTGCACACCCGCGATTTTGGTGACAGCCCCTGTTACCCCCTCAGCAATGTCGTTAATATCGTTAATGTAAAGGGGAAAAGCAGGGGGGACAGGGGGCAGCCTTGTTTGACCTCACAATCTGCTTTCAGCATTCTGCGAGGGTGAGGGAGGTTGAATGTGTGGGGGAGTTCCTGTTGAAGTATACATCGGAGGTCTTACACACCATTGTCAAGCCAATGCGTTTGTTTGCCAATGGTGTGCAAGAACTATGATGTATACCTCAACAGTGCCACGCACCCCCCAATCTGAAAGGTTTGTAAAACAAGCCAAGGAGAAGAAGAAGAATGTATGAAAAGTGTGAAAAAAGTGATGCTGTGCAGTCTAACATCATGAACATAAAAGGTGAAATTTTACCCAATTACTCCAGGTGAAATAGGGGCCAGATAGTTCCAGCTAAACCTCAAAACTAACAACTTATGCTGCTACCAACCATTCGATTACCAAATACCAAGCATCTTATTCTTCACCCTCGTTCGCAATCTGATTCGTCTCCACTTCACCTTTAATTACCAGCTACTGCAATGCTCTGCCAATTACTCAACTTCAAAACCCACGTTATATCCAGCTGCTGTAAGAGCCACTGCTACAAATTATGCACCCCTCTTTCAACCTGACTTCTTGTCTAGACTACCAAAACTCCTGAGTCCAAACCTCTGCTATCCATCAATCAGAGATCAACCAGATTTTTTCCCTCGAGCTTTCCCTCTCCAAACCCTGTTATTAAAGTCAAATAGAAACATCGGTACACGAGCCTACGCAGACACCAACAGCAGCACCGCCCATTACCCCGACCCTCTCACTTACTCTACCGAGGGTCACATGCACACACTCCTTCCATCACGCCACAGCAGCCTGTCATGTGTGTGGCTCCCTCCACCCTGTGTTGAACAACTCACAAGAGTGCCCCCTTGCTGTCGCCCCTCAAACAACTCCCCACGGACCCAGCAGAAGTGCTGTCTGCACTAGCAGGCCCCCTCGTCCCTTTACGCCTCACCAGTAACAGCCCCACAGCAGTGCACGCTCCCCGCAAGGGCGAGGAATGGCCAGTGCTGCTGCTCCGTGTCCATGCACTTCTGCATCGCCTCTTCCGCCCATTCCAGCCTGTTTTACACCCTCGAGTCTCACGCCAGATCACAGACCCAGACTCCCTCATCAGCAATTCTACTGCAGCACCAGCGACAGGAGCAGAGGCAGGCGGTATCACAGCTAGGTGTCCTTCTGCACTGATGTTTCAAAAAAGATACACCTGCAGGCAGCAAAAACACCACGGCAATGCACTTGTTTGTGCCCTGTCCCTAATGCTTCTACTAGTTCTCATGTCTGTGCACTCACACACTTGTGTGAACGGTCTTTACTAGTGCCATTCATCTTAAAACTGGCTCCCACATTGCTGCTCCTTCCGGAGCTGGGACCGTTATCTTAGACAGAGCTCCAACCTCATTGTGGCTACACGTTTATACGACTAGGCGAACAACTAGAATCTGAGACCTCACGCGGTAGAGGGTCTCTTGAGGATCTCCCCTGATATTACCTCTAAGAAAGCTTACATGTTGTTAATTACCAAATTTATCAAATCTAGAAGATATAAAGGTTATATAAGGCTTGCACATCCAGCTTATGAATTAGACACGCACCAGAAACTCTCAACTGTCAACCAACTAACTGCTTGTCACACGATTTGTTGCTGCCACTGATTGGGCGTGACATTACAAGTGTAAGATCAAATCACCGTCGCTGCAAAGTATAGGACTTAGCACAACAATTAAGCTGAATGGCCAGTCTTATTGAACAAGACAGAAACTCTCAACTGTCAACCAACTAACTGCTTGTCACACGATTCGTCGCTGATTGGGCGTAACATTACAAGATATTTAAAGATCGTAATTCTTATCACCCGCAGCCAATGTCGTGCAAAGAGGTTTACAAAGGGGGTAACCGGCAGCCATACATGTTCGGCTGAAGGGCTTTTTTACTGTTCTCAGCCACCATCAAAGTTAACGCAATAAAATGTAGAGGCCACCTAGTCCGGTACCGGTCTCGGCCAGTGCAAAGTTAAAATTGACAGTCTGTCCTAAACTGGTCTCAGCCTAAGTCTGCATCGTAGTCAATTAAAGCCCGCGACATTGTCAAGATTTATGGCAATTATTCGCCGGTGTGGCCACGGCTTGTTTTATGAGTAAGAAAGGTAAGCGTTCGCAGCCAATATCAAGATAAGAGAGACAGGCAAGGAAAATCTCACGCAAATTTGCTGACCCTGTTACTGTTTGTCTTTTATTTCTACAAGGTCAAGTCTCATGCTGCACTATATATAGCACCATTTGCAATATACATGCCGACATGCCGACGCCCTTGCTATTCGTCCAGTTACTACCACCTGCTCCGAGGTGTTACCAAAAGATTCAACACATACTCATTTAAGCACGGCCCAGCCACTCTCCCCAAACATTTGGTATTTAATCAACTATCATGACATCATGACACCCTGTAGTACGAATGCATTATATTATGAAATGCAGAACAGGAATCAAAAACTTGCGGTATGGTTTAAGCGCTCTCACCTTCCCCCTCTGTCCACAACATAGTAGGCAGAACCCTGCACATCCTCTCTGGGTGCCAACACGCAAATATGGAATACAATCATCGAGAGACACAACTTAGCATGCAGCACGATCATAAAAGCCACTAGCAAAACAGGCCCCCTAGGATCCTGTTTTGTCTCCATGGATATAGGCAGCAGCAAACGGCTGGCTATGCGAGAGTTTCAGATCCTGATACAGCCAAAACTAGGATTATACCATAGTGGTTCTTTCCACCCCGCTTCCCAGACAAAAACGAATTACCTCCTTGACTTGCATCCAACCACGTTTATCTACGTAATTCTCGGCCTTGGTGGGAGTGGTGTTTCACTGCCTGTGTGTTTTTATTTTTTGATGGGTAACACTGGTGTCCCAAACCCCGTGTGACCAGGGTAAGCGACCCCGAAATTGAAAATCCGTTATAATTTAAATAGTCTATTGATTCATGTGGTGTCGAGTATTAAATTTACTGGCAGCCTGCAGTCTGAAACCCATCATTCTTACCCTGTCTGTCAAAGCGAACAAGCTTATTCTTGTACTTTAATATCGCTTGACGCTACACAAGGCAGAAATGGCCCTCCCTGGGACAAGTGTCTTTAGCACTGGACTCGATGCAGCCCTCGTAGTCTTGCTCATAATTGGTTCGGCAGTCTCAAGCGGTAACAATACAAGAGTTTGAGGCGCATGCTTGCATTCAAGAAGCCAGTCAGATGAGGATATGCTAGTATTTTATGACTACCGTGCGTGCACTCGTCGCTATATTGTTTTAACACCTAGACACCTACACCGACAACTTCAGGGCTCTGCCTTGGACTGCTGTCCCTAGATTTGGAGGAAGTCAGAAACATTGCTGAAAGTGGCGCTGGGCTTAGCAAAAAGAAACGAGCTGCAAAGAGAGTTGCACCATTAATTGCAGATCAGCATTGGCTCCTCGTTACGTTACTGCTGACGAACACGGGTTTCAACCTACTCATCCCCCAGTAAGACATGGGCTGTTGTTGGCCATACGTATACCATCGGATTGAAGGGGCTTGCATACAGGTGCCGCATAACTAGTTAACTCTGTCATGCTGCCACCACCTTTATTTGCACACAGATTCATGATCGAGATTGTTGGACCTACGCTCTCAATCATCCTCTCAATATCGGTGGTCCTGGTGCGTTACTTGTATCCGTTTAAATGCTTTTCCAAGTATGATTATTCCCTTTAGTCGGGAAGACTATGATGCCTTTGATCAGCTGCCAAAGAAACCTGTCGAAAAAAGCAAACACATTTATCTGAATAGTCCACTGTGTATACATGTGTGTGCATGTGTTTACATGTGCAGTTAGTTGGTGACCTCCTTCCGCAAGCTGTCTGTGTACGCCACGGGCTTCAGATTGGGTCCTACTTTTTCCTCGTCGTACACTTTGCAAGGCTCATAACTAGGTGCGTAAACCAAGCAAAAATCCAGCATAAAAAGTCAGAACTAGCATGACTAGCTGTTGACCTGAACAAGTCCCCCCATATATCACTTATAAAAGGTGATGATCTCTTGTCATCACATCTCACGTTTTCCTTTCCCATTACTTTCACTACCAGCAGTCCCATATCATGGCCGCTAGCGCGATTATTGGATGTGATTGTTGGATCAGAACACCACTCTGTTTTCAAACGAAAGCAACGCACAGTAAGTGCAATGCAGCTGAGGTTGCCTCATGCCGCATTTTAGAATGTGCAAGAAAATGAAATATGTCGAGGTTGCGGAGCATCTTTGCTGTTCCTTATTACCTATATGGTCCCTGGCGTCCGACTAGGCTGCCGATTAAAGTTAGAGGATTGGCTGTCACATAAGGTCTTGCTAACACCTGTTTGCTCACAAAATCTGCTGCGTCAAAAGTTGCCAGAATCCCCAATGTTAGCCCGTGGCTGGTCCAGGCAGATCCCGCCCTTTTTTTAAATTGCATGGACACACTTTCATAAGTCACAGCAAGATTTGCTCAGGAGGATGTTTGTCCCTTGACTTTTCATAACCATCCTTATTTTGCAACATGTATGGATCGTTGTTCATATGTGGCTAGCTTTTATCTTGCTACCTGATTTTCCAGTTGATTTTCATCTGCAGCGCTGTTTTTATTCTTGCATAATATTTTGATTCACGCTTCTTGGCTGGACACATTGAATGTGTAGACTACTGCGCCACTCCATATCCCGGCCTTTCTTTGCAGGAGACTTTAGAAAAGGCTGCAGAAAGGGGAATTTGGCCAGGCTTGGGTAGGTGTCATCCAATCAAGCTTGTACCTACAGAAGCCACTTGCATGAAACGGCAAAGTAAAAGCGTTCCAGTAGTCGCCTCATTATTAAGTGCTACAGCTAACACCACCCTGTAGCAGGCGACAGCATGCATGCTTGCAAGCCGTTGGCTGACTCATTTTTGGTGGACCTGAACACCACATTTAACCTTCAAGAAGTTTTTGCGTCAGGGGTACACCATATATTGGTGCATAAGCCAAATGACAGGTCAGTGCCTTAAATGAGTTATTTTGTATTGTGAAATCCTGGTTACTTTGCCTTTCTTTTAGCATTTTCTAATTGGTAAAGTCAACGCTGCTGCCTTGACTCTTCAGGAATGATATCATTGGGGCCATCACAGTGTCAGACATACCAAACTTCCAGCAAGCAGTATCATCAAGCAAGCCCACTCCCACTCAAGCTGAGAGTCGGCCTCATCTCCTTGTCAGCAGCTGTAAAATCACTCCTGTTCTACGGTGAGCTGGCCAAGTGTCGCCTTTGAAAAACACGCATGCAGTGAAAACCACTTCCAAACGCGTCAAGGAAAGGGAACCGCATTGATACTGATTACCGTAGAGCTCCTTCACCATAACCAACAAGAAGGCCCTGTCATAAGTAGATAGTGAGTTGCAGCACTATTGCAGCAAAGGCACACTATACACCTTACCAGGTTCTACCCACAATGCTTTGCTATTCAGGCTAAGTGCAAGCACACCTCTGGCAAGGATGCTCCGCTTACTGCGCCAGGTATGCAAAGACAGACCTGAAGGTGATAACCTGTTGCTGACTTGACGCCACGACCCAGACATGCTCCTTAATCATATTTTCTGCAGCATCCTTTGAACATGGCCCTCCTGACTACCAAGCGTCATCCGGTCTGTGGGCCTCCTGTCCAGCATCCAGTGTCCAGTCCTCTGTGCAGAACCAGCAGACAGGACTCCAAATCCTTTCCGTTGCTACCCCCTCATCAGCAAGCCTTGAAACATGCGGGGCAGCCTGTGTGTGAGGGGCACGAGCCACCGCTGGAGGCACAAGCGTCATATTCAGGAGAATCAGCAGGTGTTGCAAATGCAATAGAAGCATCTCCTACAGGTGCAATCGAGCTCACAATTCCTCCTACAACCTCTCCCCCTAGCTCGCAGCGATTAAGTGGTGTCGACAGCAGTGCTGACAACATATGTGTCCGCTCGTGCACAACTACAAGTGTGATTACACGGGTGAGGGTCTTGTCTATTGCTGCCGAGCTTGGTCAAAGCTAAGTCGAGCAAGCTAGGAACAAACAAATGACAAATCACAGAAGGTCAATGGATGTAGCAACAAATGAATGCAGGTCATTACACACATTACAAGCATATCACAACCTGCGGAGGTGACTTTGGAATTCACAGAAAAGGAGCACACACAAGGTAATGTCCTTTTTCGCATCTGTCTGATCTAGTTTGAAGGGGCACACAATTGACACTTGCTTCCCACGCTCACCATGATCTCGACCCTTGCTTTGTTCCTGTTGCAGAGGAAGTCGTGGTCGGTGTTGTCACTGTGCAAGACATTGAACATGTGATTGTTGAGCACATGCTGGCCTTAGAAAACAGCACACCAGACCAGCCAAGCCAGTCCTAGCTATTTGACAGTGTCTGGTTGTGCGTAAAATAAGGGGCTATAATATAGGAGTTCATAAGTTCAGTGGGCATTTTGAACCATATGTTTTCCCCTTTGGTCCTCCAAGCGTGTGTTTTTTGTACACTCTCTCCTTTTTTCCATTGCACTTTTCCAATTACCCCTATCGGTTGCATGTACAAATGTTAGCTATTTCCATTATAACCCCTATTTAATGATTCTATTACCTAGCAACCTTCGTCGAAGTTCCAGAGGGGACTCTTTTGGCAGTTTAAAAGACATAGTTCATGATGATACAAGCGTAGTTGCAATGGATATGCTGACGCTAGCCAAAGCCTGAATGTACAGACACACCTGATTTCAATGCACCAATTTAAAAAGCAGCTCTCACACCCAAACCTCCACCGCCACCACATCCAAGGAAATGGCCTCCAATCCATTGCCAAAGCAATCCACCAGTCACCATCGCCCATTCATTCCCACAAAGTCAAATCAATCATATACAGGTATTTTAGGCATTAATTATATGCTGACGCTTTTGCTGGAGCATTAATCACAATCTACTCTGACGTTGCGAATATCTCAATCAAAACAGCTGGCCCAGAGGGAAATCCTTTCTACAGCAATTACTGGCTTGCAAAAGAATCTGAAGAACATCAAATTCTACAACGTCACCCAAACACAGCCCTATCACCAACCTCAAGGCTCTGGTACCTATCCAATTACCATGACGCCTTGCAACACACACAAGCACCCCCTCCACAAGCAAACTATGAAAAGCCAATACCTAAGAAAATAAATATGAATATAACCAGACCCTTATCAAAATTGGCACTACCAATGGAGTCGCTTGCAACGCTTACCCAACAACATCCTATGTCCCTGTCAAAACCAAGAGCATCATCATGGAGTGCAGAACTGGAACTCTGTAAACCAAAGGCATGCAATTTTATTTAAGCGCTTGATTAGCCTAACTTGCCCCCTCTGCCCTCAACTAGACAGTGCTCTGCATATCCTTTCTAAATGCCAACCACGCAAATGAGAAATATGATCACTGAGAGACACAACTAGTATGCAGCATGATTTTCAAAGCCATCAGCAAAACAGGCTCCCTAGGATCCCGCTTTGTCTCTCCATGACATAGGCAGCAGCGAATGGCTGGCTGTGCAATATTTCAGATTCCTGATACAGCTGAAACGAGGATTCTACCAAAGTGGCTCTTTCCAGCCACCCCGCTTCCCAGACAAAAATAGGTTTACCTCCAGTCGCCCGGGTGCTGTACTGGTTGCTCCCATCTTGGCGAGAACAAAAAAGCAACAGACTAGTAATGAAGGGGGGTGGGTTCTTAGGCAGGTGATGGCAGGGGGCAACTGAGGGAGAATGGGAACACTTCAGCAGCACCGCCAGCAGCCACCAGCAGATCCACCTCTCCAGACAGCACCGACCCAAAGATCTCAGCATTCTCCAACGTGACATTCACCTCATCAAGATCAAGTACTGTGAGGACACTAGACCGCAGAGCCAGCTGAGCGCCGCGCAGGAACAACAGAAAGGCCTCTGCTCCATCCTCCAAGGAGCCTCCGTTAGCCTCCACACCATCCTTTTGGGAGTAGGTGGCACTATCTACAACAATCATACGCTGGAGCCTTTTAAGGAGCTGGGTCTTGAATATCAAAGAGTTAAGAAACTCGCTTCCAAGCTTCATGTTCATTCTGTTGATTACGCTGCCAAACTCGTCCATGCCAGACGTGCCCTTTCCAGCACTATGATCAACTCTCATCAGGAGCAGGTTTCAGGTCAAGCCTGCAATTCTCCTGACCCCATTGATCTTTTTCTTACTCTTTTGATGGAGGAGTTTTACGGTACCCGGTACTACCAAGGTGGCTCCTTTTCCTTATTTAATGTGGGGAGTGATTTTTCACTGCCTGCGTCGTTTTTTCTTTTTTCTTTTTTCAAAGCCTAGCCGCATTCCGTTACCAAGTTTGATTAAAAATAAGAGCAAGACTGGGGCAAATAGAGCAAAGACGTCAATAAATTATTTAATGGTCACCTGAGGATACAATCAAACATCTGAAATCTTTCTATGTTTTTTATATGGTTTCATAGAGAGGAAAGAAGAAAAAAGGGCACAAACCAGAAGCAAATGTAATACCCATACCATGGGCAATGGTTGAAGGCTGCGACTCTCTTGGTTATACCTATGTAATCTTACGTATCCTTCCAGACCCTTGGGCTTCCAAATTTAGGGCAAATGTTACAAGTCATGGACGGAAAGCACAGTACACATGAGCATTACTTGAGCCGATGGAACACGGTTTGTTGTGTTGAAAAGGCTCCCAAATAGAATGATGCGTAAGTAGGACCATACAGGAGCACGCCTTCTAATTTGAAGGACTGGCCGCCCTGGGACAAGTACCTCTAGCACTGGACTCGATGCAGTCAGCCCTCGTTATCTTGCTCGTAATTGGTTCGGCAGTCTCAAGCGGTAACAATACAAGAGTTTGAGGCGCATGCTTGCATTCAAGAAGCCAATCAGATGAGGATATGCTAGTGTTTTATGACTACCGTGCGTGCACTTGTCGCTATATTGTTTTAACACCTAGACACCTACACCGACAACTTCAGGGCTCTGCCTTGGACTGCTGTCCCTAGATTTGGAGGAAGTCAGAAACATTGCTGAAAGTGGCGCTGGGCTTAGCAAAAAG
>Ga0307945_1001249_pt1 | contig 19595 bp, 23 predicted proteins | sample OrgLakmetagen228_FD_201818 | JGI IMG/M metagenome (GOLD analysis project Ga0307945, IMG submission 201818) | Saline water microbial communities from Organic Lake, Antarctica - #228 | ecosystem: Environmental > Aquatic > Non-marine Saline and Alkaline > Saline | place: Antarctica: Organic Lake...
GTCAAAATCGGAAATTTTGGGGGATGGAGTTTTTGGACCCCTCCTACAAAAAATTTCTGGGACACTTCTACGAAACTTATATTAATATGAGCGGAATCCTCAGCTTAAGCTTAGTCGATTGGCACCCTTTTTAGCAAATTGGGTTAAAGGGGGGGTCTGTGGACATGTCCAAAAGTCAGAGGCACACGCGCTCGGGTGCAGGCCGCGGGGTGAGTCAAGCCAATGAAGCAGCAAGTAAACTTAAACTTACAGGATTGTGCCAGCATGGGATAGCCAGTGGAATTCTGAAGAAATGGACGCAATGTGGGGCTGTGCAAGCCAGTTGTGAATGCCTGGTAGGTCATGTGTTCATGGGCGTCCGTGCCTCAGTTTTTGCCCCATAACTCTGCAACACTTCAGTTTCAGGTCTTGATTAGTATGCAGATGGATGCCTATTTGAACAAGGAGCAGATTGTACCCTTGTTGTCTGAGTGGGGGCACCGGAAGGGGGGGGTGGTGGGTAAGGGGGTCCACCCCAAAAATAGGATATGACGTCCAGGATCATTTTTGGCCTCCTGGTGATGAGCATGAGTTTGTGGCCTCTCAATTGGCATGTGAGAGACATAATGATACATTGCAATAAAAGACCTGCAGCCTGCAGTAGGCGCCAAACTATGGCGGAGGGTGTTGCTCCTTACCAAGGCATGACAAAGCTTTTCTTCTGTGTTCCGTCAGACGCGCCAGCGGGGGCAACTCCTCTGTGCTGGCCTATGCTGACGACTGCATCACTTCTCCCATGTGGGGATATATCACACGTGATCTCTTTGCCCCCGGATTTGTTGGAGATGTACACATCATCCCACGTTTGAAGTGCAGGCCATTCATTCAATGCGCCTGCAAATTAGCGAGACTTAGTGAGATGTGCGAATTGCAAACATTATATTGTGCTGTAAGGCTGGAGAGGATGGGTGCGGATACCGCACAGTCATGTCACCTTCAATTATGACTGGTTTGTTTTTGGCTACAAACTGCGTTGCAAAACCAAGAGCTCCTCCAAGCTCGCTGATGTGGACACGCTGAACTGTGTGCCCTACATCCACTTCTGCAAGGGGGTGTGCGCAATTAGTCATAACGGGTGTATATGTGTGCCTGTATGGGCATGTGTGTTTGTGTGCGCGTTGTACATGTGCACGTTGTACATGTGGTAGGTACGTACTTTTGTGTGTACCTACCACATAGGTATATATGTATATATGTGTGCGTACGTATGTGTGCATGCGCACGTGTGTGTGTGTGTGTGTGTGTGTGTGTGTGTGTGTGTGTGGGGGTGTGTGTGTGTGTGTGTGTGTGTGCGTGTGTGTGTGTGTATATATGTGTGTGTATGCGTGTGTGTGTATGTGTGTGTGTTTGTGTGTGTGTATGTGTATGTGTATGTGTGTGTGTGTGTGTGTGTGTGTGTGTGTGTGTGAGTGTGTGTGTGTGTTTGTGTGTGCGCGTGTGCGTGTGTGCGTGTGTGTGCGTGTGCGTGTGTGCAGACATTATTGCTCCATCTATTTCTGTGCAAGTATTCTGTGCAGGACGGCTCACCTCTCAACTCCTTGCTTGCATCCTTGAGAACGGACAGCAGTCTTTCTTTCGTATTTAAGTCCATGTACAGTTATATAAATATTATTTACGGTATGTTATGGCAAGTTCCGGGTGCGAAAAGTACAAATTTCAAAATTGAAGTTCGGTGTAAATTGCGATACAACACAACCATAACACAGGTTTAAGTCTGAAATGTGTCAAGACTTTCCATATGTGTGAATGTGTCGACCTACAAGGATATCAATTTGGATTTCAAAAGATATTTGATGGGTTTTGCTCTCCAATGTCACGATTGCCACAACTGAAATAAAAGATAATAAATGCCCTTTCACTTGCAAACTGCCCTCTTTTCCTTTAGAAGCCTTCGGGGGTTGGAGCGGTGCAGCAATGGAAACCAGGCGGTCAGATATACATCATAGGCAGGCAAGCCGTAATATGGGGAGGGACATAAGGTGTGCGTGTGCGCTGATGAGCATTTGTTTTGCAGGGTGAAGGGAGGGTGTGTGGGGCAGGGTGAGCGAGCAAGTTCCGTGCCATTATTGACTATAATTGAAGTAAAAGAAACAGACGAGAGAACCACGGAGAAATCCAGCCCATTACACGAAAATCATGTTGCCAGCAGGCCGTTTCCGCGCTGAGTGGCGGACAAGCTAGCATTTTATACGCTAAGGATTTATGCCGTTTTTATTATTGGTTGATTGCTGGCGGACAGAGGCATGCAAGCTCAAACTGCCGGAGAGGAATGGATACGCTTTGGACATATAATTGTATAGCAAAAGAGGTAAGGAGCAATCCCAGCCAACCACAGAGGGAATCCGGGACTTCACCCCGCAATTAAACATTAAACATTAAACAGGGGTACCCACGTGCCTGGGTTTTGCAGGGATCCGTCTTTCCCTTCTATTCCAGTAAAGGTCAACACATGACAAGAAATGATTGCACTCTAATCCCAGCTGCCTGATCCCCATACATTTTCTTTGTACTGGGTTCCTTTTCCTCTACTATTGTGAGCAGTGTTTACTGCCTGCATAGAATCATTCATGAATACGATCACCTACATTTTTTTGACATGGTGTCTATTTGGCAATAAAGTCTGGTATTAAACAGGCCAAATTATCTGCATCCATTGGACATTTGCTCGTAAGTTCATTAGACAGGCTGACACAGCTATGATCAAGTCGTGCAATAGAATAGCTGTTGCTTGAGCTAGTCCCATGCCAATACCGATGTGCAAAAATTCGTACAGACATGGAAGTCTGAATAAAAGTAACTTATCAAACACGCTCAAGCAAAGACACCAACTACCCAGCACAAACGACGCACGGTTGCACACGTAATGCTTCAAAGCTAGCCTTGAGAAGCGCTTGCATACCCGGTACCTTTTTCACAGCCCAGCTGAGGCTGAGACACACAACAACATAACGTTCAGGAATCCTCAAGCAGCCACATAACGACACTTCTGAATGCCAGAAACCACAGCACTAATACTGAGTTAGTAGTAGTAGCCATCGGTCAGCACCATTCTAGTGCTTGCGTGCCAAGCACCTCCTCAATCGCCACCTGGGGGATGGGCTCAGCAAAAAAGTGGCTGCTCACGTTGTGTAGGCCTGCCCCTCCTTGCAATCCCAGGACAGTTGTTGCCATGTCTGCACATGAAGGGTTCTCGTCAGCCTTGTGTCCTTCCTCAGCTCCTCTACCTGGAGTATAGTGCCCATACGCCAGAGCTGAAGGCCCCATGACACCCTGGACCTCCGGTGTGCTTGCGTAGCCAGACCTGAAGGTTTGAGATGATTTGGAAGGGCGGAAGTGTCTGGACTTTGTGTTGATGCTGGTCCTGTAATACTGCCATACGCCAGAACAAAGTAATTCTCCTCCTGCGCCTCTTTTGCTGCCCTTTGTTTCTATTCCTTCAAGTGTATTTTGGGGATGTGCAGTCTCTTTAATCTTAAGCCTTCTGGATGTTTAATTTATACAAACTTCCTAGCAATGCCTGCCCATGCATTGTAGTATCATCATTGACCTGGTTTACTTTTCTGCCCACTAAATCCCACTGGCCATTCCTTTGGTCCCAAAACTCACCTCCCACGGTACAAGCGATCCATCAGGGCTAGTCGTGTGTAGCAGGATAACAGGCTGTGTGGATCCAGATGCAAGCTGCCACAGTGAGAAGCAATCACCTACAGGATTTTGGGATGAGCGCACACGTAAGGCTAGATTACAAGTTTTTTTCAATTTTCTGATCAAAGAGCTGCTCAAACAGTCGCATGCCCTTGTCTTGCCAGCTGATAAAACAGCTAGACGCGGCTCACCTGCACATCCCGCTCCACCGCATGCCCCTTGCCCGCAGGGAGACGCTGCATGTACTCAGCTTCAAGCAGACGGCAGTACTCCACGCGTTGGACATGCGGGTTCTCAATGGACACGCCACCCCCCCAAGGCTCCTGTGCGTTCAGAAAATGATGTCCAAAGTTGTCACGCGTAAAGCGGTTTTGTTGGTGAACAAACAATTTGTTTGATTTAACTCGTATGTGGTCTAACGAGGCGCTATTCGTTCTCTGTACCTGCCGCCTTCTGAATGATTTGACATCCAAGCGAATGCAGAAGTGCATTTCTGGATCACTTAAAAGTAAAAACTGCTAGCACTAAGAAGGAGTGCCATTATGATTTGATAAAGTCCATTGTCCACAATAATTTGTACCTTCCATGGCGGGCGGGGTGCCTTAGCTCCTTTCCCAGGTCTCAGTGTTACCACTACTTTAGTTGGCCCTTCTCGCTTGGCAGCCATCTCCACCAGCTGCAAATACAACGAAGCACATTGTAATATGTTGGAGGGGAAAATGGGAGAGATCTGAAGGAAAGAGCAGGAACATGCGTGGAAACACTTTCCCAAGCCTGCTAGGTGCAAAACAAGTCGAGTTTAGAGTTGAACTGTGGATCCTGTCTTGTATCAGACAAAAATGAGCAACATGGATAGGAGAAATGGCTTACTTCTATGGAAAGAGCTGCACAATGCTTCTTCTTACAGCCAGTGGAAAGGCAGTGAATGCCTTAATGAAAATGGTGAATATGCCGTGGATGGAGGTGGCCGTTTTGCACACGGTGTCCAGGAGGGACAGGCTGAAGCTGGAACTTGCCCAAGGCTGACTCGTGTGCAACATAGATCACCAGTTTTCTCCTGTTTCCAGCAAGGTGCTTGTCTGAAAACAGCAGAGCGTCCTACAGCTACTCAACCTCTGTTGTACCACACAGCTGCTCACCTGCCCCGGCTGTACCGGCAACACAAAATCTAGGTATAGCAAAGCTTGCCCCCAGTAAGGCTCCTGGCCCTGCTGCTGTTGTTGCTGCTCCTTTTTTACCTCAGTACCATCAGTGATACCACAGCCAGAGCCGTAAGGAGCAGTGCTGAGGCTAGTGTGCTCATCCAAGTGTAGAGAGAACCACAAGGCGGCGCTGTTCAATACCCCACGCTCGCTCGCTGGCACACTTGCCAGCACAGCAGCACTAGAGCCATGAGCAGCGACAACATCCGCCCCATAAACAACGGCTCCTCCAGGTTCCTTGCTGCCAGTTGTGCAATTGCTGCTGTCACTTGCTGTGGGGGAGGGCGTGGCATCAGGCTGAGTAGCTGTCCCACCGTCTGCTTGTTTTTCTCCCTCTCTGTCTGCTCCTGTGGACATTGCTGCAGCCCTACCAGCCAACGCTGCTGCAGGTGAGATGCCCTGGAAGGACGGTCCAGAGGAAGCCACACCCTTGAAATCCACATCCCACAAGTGGATTGTAGGTGTGAGAGGGATGTGAGGGGTGCGAACTAGACGTACAGCTTGCGGGGAGGAGTCCCACCTGCAAGTTTCAAAATTTGGGATAGGGGAACCTCGCTTTTAGGTAAGCAGTCAAATAAAAGAATAAAAGCAATGTGACATCATGGACCTGCACTGATCTGATTCCTCAGAGACGCAGAACAAGATCAAGATTAAAAAGTGACAAAATGTCAATGCAATTAGGATACGAGTGGGAGGTGTGTGTGTGCGTGTGTGTGTGTGTGCGTGTGTGTGTTTGTGTGTGTGTGGTTGGCCGACTCAGACCCACACCCCTCACCTGAACTTGTTAAGGGGCCCCAAGCTGATGCTGCCAAGGTGTGTGGCAGAGAAGTTGCTGCGCTCCCCTTTGTCTTCATCTGTTTCAGGTGTGATCTCACGTCCAGCAGTTCCTGGCTTGATGGACAGCACCTGTGTTTTGTGTGCTTGTTTCCTCTCTGCTGTAAACCAAGAGAGATCCAACTGAATACCTGAGTCTTTACACGCCTTTCATGCTGGCACTGTGCATAGACCTTTTAGATGCCTGGTTGGAATAGAGGCAATACTTGGCGGGAAATTGGGCCTGCTGATTACTATGAATTTACGTTCTTTTCTCAGGCAAGCAGAACAGGGACAATCCTGTTTGCACCACCACTCGTCTCTGCAAGAACCAAAAGGACCTGCTTCATTCTAGGCATGCACACCTGCATCCCTCTCATGTACAGTGAAGCATGCGCAGGAATGATGTCGGCATCCTTAGCAATCAAGCCCCGCCGTGCTGCAGCTCGCAGCATGCGCAGAACACCTCCGCCAAAAAGAGCTGCAAAGTGATGAGCATGACTGGGTCTTTGACTTCCATAACATGACAATTTGGATGGCTATATGTACAGGAGGGGACTTACTTTGTTCTTGCTTGATCCTTCTGCCCTATGTACTCACTCTCGTCAAACAAATCCATGATCAGGAGGTTTGCTCCATCCCATGGCACGTGCTGCCCGATCTCAAGGCTACTACAGTCTCCGTGCACAACGCACACCTGCCGCAATTAAGCAACATGTATAGTAGTATCATATTTGTAACCTTGCATAATATAATGGGTGGAGGTAATTGCTGTGTGATCCTACACACAGATGTGCCAGCTGCTATGCAATTTAGAGCTCTAGCAATTAGAGCATCTGTGCTGGTAAATGCTGCGTGCATTTAGAAAAGTCTTCACAAGCCAGTGCCTCACCCAGGCTAGAGCCTGACTGGAAGGTTCTTGAGCTGCTACAAACAACCATTTGGGTTCCAATATTTACCTTGCTAGAAAGCCCATTCAATGCGATATTCCTGCGTGCGGCAGCCACAAGAGCTGGATGTGCCTGTGTGTGTACAACATTGTGTACACATTTTTGTGCACAAACAGGCGTGCAGGTTACAAATGACTTGGATTTGGGGTGAAAGGATGTGGAAACCATTATCACTTTCAGATCCCCCCTCTGCGGCTAAGGAATACACCAGTGAAATGAAGCACTTGCCTCCACCGCAGTTGCGCTGTCTGCTCCTGCTCGTGCAGCTAGCATGGCAAGGGCGCCAGCCCCGCAGCCTAAATCTAAGCTTAAGGCGTGGGTCTGCAGGCCTGCACATACGAGTGGGTGTATGCTTTAGTACTTCAGTATTTTTTTCCGATCCAAAAGTGTCACATTTCTTAGATCCTCTGCATCCAATTTTTTTGTTGCGTTGATGGCTTGTTTATGACAGCAAAAGATGAACTCAAATCAGTAAAGAGCACGATTTTATCACTCATCTAGAAAGCGCACCTGCAATTTTCCTGCTGGCAACTGCCCTTTTGATGGCTGCATCGTATGCCTCCAGTCGAGGTGCATCTGCTGCAGCAGCAAAGTGCTTACGTGGGAGGGAGGGCTCAGAGGAGAACAGGTAGGACCATTGCAGTGGTGTGGTCTGAAGAGGGGAGGCCGCACTGCTGATGCTCGGGCCTTCTGCACCTGTAGGCATTGTGTTTGTGTTTGTTCGTGAGTGCATGTCCGCAGTATGTATGCATGTGAACGTGTGAGCTTATGTGCGAGTACGTTGCATTTTTGCTTGCGTGTGTGAAGTAAAACCTTTCGCCAAACCAATCCCATAAAGAATTAGCACACCTTGGCTGGAGTGTGCTGCATTGCCATTGCTCATGCTAGGGGGCTGCAAGGAGGCATCCAGCGCAAAGCTGATCCGGTACATGTTGTGAGCTGCTACTAAGGGGGCCACCTGCCCTTTCAGCACATGCACTCCACCCAGCAAGTACTGTATGGCTGGCTGCAGCCAAGGCTGGGGAGAAATAGTGTGGAGGCAAGGGGCAGATTCTTTCATGGTTCCAAAGCTGGCCGTGTCTGCATCTGATGCTGAGGAGCAGGGTGGAGCATGCCCTCCTGCACTGCTGTAGTGCTCAAACGCATAGAGCCGCAGGTCATACCAGTAGGTAACTGCATTCAGAAGCCCTGGAGAAGTGATCTGGACGCAGAAAGACCTGTGGCAAAGCAAAAAATGAGGACGGGCCTTATTTCCAGCAAATAAAGATTCACTTTACCAAGATCTTATCTATTTAGTCATCTAATGCCTTTTATTCATCACAAAGGTAGCTCCTGCTTGTGTGTATATTTAATCGACCATGTATTGGGACATTGCGATAAAGTATAACCCACAAAAGGGAGACTGACCTGACTTGTGACTCCACAGGAAGGCTTCTGAAGTCAAACTGCCAGACAATCTGTGGATGCGACAGTGCTATGCCAAGGGTTGGGCTGAGAGGAGCATTGGCACAGGGAAGGGCCTGCCACCTGCGTTGATTATGAGATACAAACACAGGAAGAGTTCAGAACCACAGCAGTTGCTTCCATGGGGGATATTATGAGGATTGCTGCAGAGTGCCAAGATACTATATGCTCAAGGGTTAATTGTTCCATGACAATGGAAAGTGATGCAAAAAGGTGTTGGTCAGGGAGATGGTTGCTATAAGACATCTAATGACTTTTGCGACCTCTGACCTGTAGCTATCAAGGGCCGAAAGCTTTAGACCCCCACACACTGGAGCGGTAGAAATATCTTTTGCCTGTGCATAGACCGTAGCTGCAGCAGGAATGATGATGGCTTCACGTAACATGAGGTGTTCAAGGCAGTGGGACACGCACGGAATGATTCCAGACAGGAGTAGTCCTGCGGATGTAGGGCACAAAGAAGGAAGAGTCTTTAGGTGTTTAAAGGTAGGTGCAGATTTCGGGCACAAAGAAGGGGGAGTGTTTAGATGTTTACAGGCGGGTTGTATGCATTCCTGACGCTTAAATCAAACACCCTCTAGGTGTATGATGTCTAAACACAGTTCCTGAAAACGTGATGAGGTTATGGGGTTACAAGATCTTTTGCATGCAGCTCGTCAGCTCCGCACCCGGCTGATATTAGCAGCCAATTGTTCACAGACCCTATTCTGCTGTTATCAAAGCAGAGCATGATTGTGTCTATTTTGCAATAAGCGATACAGAAATATCTTGGTCCGCCGCAACTCCCTTTACCCACCATCATCCAAAATTCCGTTTGCGACCAGCAGGTTGCAAGGGACAGGTAGCTGCTTTGAGATTTGTACGTCCGTGGCTCGTGCGTGGATGATTGTAAAAGCGGCTGGGTCCATGTTGTTATGCAGCAGGAGGTCCTTACATGCGGAAGCCACATACAGCCACCTGAAGATGTGCATTTCAGCATATTGTGAGCCTTGTAATTTACACCATAATGTAGCTGGTCACCAGTTTGGTTGAGATATAATGTTTGATTGCCCAAACAGAAATGGTTTGTCTTAAATGCATCTGACTCTTGTTGCCGGCCAACAGCATCAATTCAACGAGCAAGCGTGCCATGTTCAAACATGGAACACAGGGTGCTTGTTTGAGCTGATCTGCTTGCATAAATCGATGGATGCATACTAATGTACACCTGTCAATTACGGTCACGTGTTCAGCTCCTGCTTTGAGCGCAAGCAGTGGAATGATGCCCATGCCACTGCCCAGCACAAGGACACGGCAGTCATTGTGTGTCTCTTGGATGTCACTCACGGCCTGTGATGATAAATGTGGTGGCAGGTGTGAGGCGCCAGTCCCTTGAAGAATTACACTGCTGGTTGCACATGATGCATACAGTTTGTAGCAGCCAGCTTATATAGTTTTGCAATACAAATGATTGATCGGATCATGTAAATGGATCTAAACACACCTGGCAGATTGCCCTCTCAAGAGCTTCAAGATGCTGCTGGTCATGCACAAAGCTGTTTATCAGTCGCTTGGGCACGGCAGCATCGGCTTGGATGGTTAACTGGGGAAAACATCACAGGGATTTGGGATGTCCAATACGTGACCCAGCAAGGCTCTTGTAAACAACGTATGAAGTCAAATTAGACATCCAGTTCTGTACCCAAACACTCTTGTCGATCCAATTGTTTGTAGGTACACATAAACTTACATAATTGTACGTGTCTCGTGTATACTGCTCCACCTGCAGGAAACACGCAAGGGCCAATTTTTTGTCTTCTGGTTGCCACACAGCACCAAGTATGTGGCAGCTTCAACTGATTACACATGTTGGGTGTGTTTGACCTGTCTATCATGCATTGAATGACAGCCCTGGGTAATTCAAAGAGCACGGTGGTTAAGTTGCCATTGTCAATTAACCTCTTTGTCTTAAAATCACCTCAAATCAACGCCTACCTCTGCCCTCTTGGCAGGAAGCTGCCGCACCATTGGCATTGTCGGCTCGCTTGCCTGCATGACCTAGATCGATATGATGGGGCACAAAATGAAACGGCAGACTGAGGATGCAGACTAGGTTTGCAAATTTGGCGTAACCAGTGCAGCTTGTGCTCAGGTCAGACTAAACAGACCTTCCTTGATGCACAATCCAAAGGTAGGGAAGCTTTGGATCTGCTAATCCCTACCAACCTGCATCAAATGCTTAGCCCATGGATCTTCACTGGAACTTCCCAAAACCAGCTCTCCTCCTGTGCTGCTCCTCAGCTGGATGTCCGTGCCTGGGGATGGATCGCTTGAAGGCTCTCCCTCGGTAAGCACCCCCTTCTCCTCCTCCCCAGACAGCTCCTTTACTTCCCTGACAAGTTTCTTGTCTGGTGTGAGGGCTTGGTGCTGAATGGCTGTCTCTAGGGCAAGGCGCAGCTCAAGATGCATCGGGTCTGCACGCAGCCCCTCCTCGAGTACCACCTGCACAATTTTGCAGCAACAGAATAACAAGCTTTTTCCAAAATTTGCGAACAGTTGCAAGCAAGGAGCACACACACACACACACACACACACACACACACAACAAGGGCCAATTATCATTCCAAGCCATCTTTCTATTTCATCTCAACCTACGCACTTGTGCACCCGTGTGATTCCCCAGTGCGACGAGAGCCTGGCCTTGGCGCAGCAGCACTTTGGGGTAATACTGGTGATGGCGGAGGGGCACCCTGCAAAGCATTTTTTGGGTTTTGCGCATGCATGCTTGTGAGTGAAGAAATTAAAGATGTCATTTCCCGATCGATTGCTCTAAGAGCAATTTACTTACCCTGGGATCTGTCCTTTGATGTGCAAAAGCGCCTCCTGTGCATCTTTCAGTGCCTGTGTTGCCTGGCCGAGGCTGGTAAGGGCTGCTGATCTGTTGCACAAGCACACATGCAACTCACGGTGCAGCAGGCGCTGCTGCCAAACCTGTAGGGTATGCACAAAAAGAGGAAAGAATGGATAGGACAATCAAGCACTACGCCAAGCTGCCGTTTGAAACCCATTCATGCCAAGACAAACACGCGAGGCTGCACATCCTGCTGGACCTCCCTCACCCTCGCAAGCAGCTCCGTCCAAGCCGCGACCGCACCATGTTTGTCACCAGCCTTGGACATCCGGACCCCTTCCTGTGGATGAGGAAAGAGGGAGAGGATAATTAATTCCAAATCCTATACAATGATGAGGATTAGACAGCTTGTAAGCTATGAGGCCTCAACAGGTACCTGGTTCAGTTGGACTAGGGAGAGCTGAAGGGGGACCTCACGGCTGGCCATGTTTTTAGAAATTTATTCCGGTGGAATTCCTGTTTTTCGAGGTGTATGTCGGCGGATCCGAGGAAAGACGATCTGGGGCTAGATAACTTCGAGCTTAAATTAAATTTCGAAATGGTTCACATTGTGAGGGAGTCCGCCCGCTTCATTTCTGCCCTCAGTAATCACGTCAAAATTGATCAGGGAGCCATTCAAAAGACAGTGGCATTGCTCACAGATGAGGACTTGAGGAAGCTGAGCTCACCGGCAAATTATGATGCAGGTTGTTCTCAGGGCACATGCACGCACGCACGCACACACACACACACACACACACACACATACACACACATGCACGCACACACACACACGCGCACACACACACACACACACACACACACACACACACACACACACACACACCACACACACACACACACACACACACACACACACACACACACACACACACACCACACACACACACACGCACGCACGCACGCACGCACACACACACACGCACACGCACACGCACACGCACACACACACACAAACACACACACATACATACACACACATACACACACATACACACACACGCACACACACATCACACGCGCACATACACACACGCAGATTCACACACATACATACACACACGCATACACACACATACACACACATACATACGCACACACGCACACACATATACACACAGACGCACCACGCACGCACGCACGCACACATCACACACGCACACATACACACATACACACGCAAATTCAGACACATCCACATATCACACCCTCACACACACATACACATGCACACACACACACACACTCATACACACACATGCACCTTCTCTTGCACCTGCTCATAAATCACGCATATTGCATATGCACAAACACAGCTCACTTACACATGCACGCACACCCAATCCATAGCTCATAACATATACAAGTGAATGCGCGGGCAGCCGTGCACGTTTGTGTCAGCTCTACTCAACGACTTGACGTGCAAGCACAAAGAAACATGGACGAGCAAAGGTGGTTTGCAGGCGTGCCAAACCCAAGCCAGGGAAGAACTTGCCTCCTCTCCTCCCACCCCTTGTAGATCTCCATTTCGTGGATACAACTAGCAAACAAGCAGAGGAGCTGACGGTTCAATATTTGATGGTGGTGGACGCCCTCAATTTCTGCTTCTGGCCAGATCCAGAACTCGAATACCAGCAGCTCAGCCTTGGTGTCAAGGTGTGTGAAGGCAGGGGGCAACTTGAGCCTTGAGAACTGCTGGCTCGTTCTATTAAAAGCGCATGCGCACATGTGTTGTCAAACCATGGGCTATGGATCTAAATTCCTTGATTTTTTTCATGTTACTGCGCCATAATCGACAGAGATCGTTGCAGCGGGACCCTGGGCTCCTCCAGGCATCAAGGCTGTGTAATATGAGGGGGGAGGATGTAAGGGAGCTGCTGGGCTGGAAGCGGGACCTGCCGCAGCAGGAAGAGAGGGCACGCTTGCTGAGAGAGGTGCAACGTGTGTGTGTATGCTTGTGCGTGCGTGTGTGTGTGTGTGTGTGTTGGACGAAGATGCTATTTGCTTTCAAGTGATATTGGGTTTTGCAGTGCTATTTACTGTGAGAGTAGAGAGAATGGAAGAGATGACTGTATAGCAATATGCATGCCTTGATGCAAAGCAATGGCTTGCAGGTTGTCATATGGCTGAAAGCTGATTCAACGACTTGAAGCCATAGCGTCATGATGAGAAGAAGTGCACGCAGGCACATTCTGATTATGTAAGTTGCTGTTTAGAAGCATGTGTGACATTTCAAATGTGCCCATACCGTTCACCTCAAAAGTGTGTGTCCCTGCTCATAAGTGCTACATATGAACAGGCTTCAAGGTTGACTGTGTCCCGAACACAGCGATTCCCCCCCAATCAGCCGCGGTAAGTGTCCTTGGAAAACTGCTGAGTCAGAGATGGCAAGCTTTCATGGAGGTTTTGCGTGCCTGCGTTCCACGTACTCGTGCTTCTTCTTCCGTAATTGCCTAAAGGGAGGTTTTAGCACACAAAGCATAGCATACATAAAGCACATACGCACACAGAGGTAATTACACAGAGGTCTGATGTGCAGCATACACACAGACACGTAGATACGCTAGCAAGCAATTGCATAAATACACTTGAGACTTGTACAATTAAACCCCACCCCACGTACGGCCAGCCAAAGCTGCATGTGTAAATCTGTGGATCTGCAAAGTTGCCATTTTTCAAGATCACCGTCTACGATGGATGATGAAAATATTAAATTGCGCTGACGCGCTGACCACCCTACTTTATGCCTGCAGGTTGGCAGAGGCTTGCTGACACACTTCGACGGATCTGCAGCCAACCTGGTGGCTTCTGCAAAGGGCTCTGCAGTGGCCCTGGTGGAACAGCTCACCGCACACTTCCCTGGGTTTCGAGACCATGCCATCTACAAAGGCCACCAGGTGAGGCGTTGTGTGTGGCCGCAATTACCTTCTAGGTTATAATAAGGGGCATCTTTGTTGCAAGCCCGTCCATTCCAGTTCTGAGGATGCTGAGGGCAAGATGGCGGACTCTGCGGTTGACTGGTGTTGCTCAATTACAGAGCAGCGCTGCAGTCTGTTTGTTTGGCGTGAGTGAGGTTTCTTTGCTAACCTTGCTTTGATAACCACCTTGTTTCAATAAACGATAAGGACCAAAGAGGAATTGCAAAACGTTGAGCCACCTGCAGAATGGACTCCAGCTGCTGGTTTTTGTGTGTGGGGGTTGAGTTGTGAAGGGACCTGTCTGCTACACACAAGCTTTGGAAGGGGCTTGCCCCAAAAGCAATGGCTTACTGAGTCGTACTTGCTGCATGCTTACAAGATGGTTGTCACCTAGCGCTACGCAGGCACGGCATCAGCACTAGTGTCACAATATGCAGCATAATATTTTGGTCAAAGCGCCCTCCTGCACCGCACAGCTGCACCGTCACGCATGCTGGTTTTCAGGTCTTCTTCTACAAGCGGGCACAGATCTTTGTGGGGGACGTGTTTGGTGCCCTGCAAGGCCGAGGACTGGGTGCTTTCTCTGACATCGAGGAATTGACAATGTTCGCAGACTATCGGGTTCCTGTAGTTCTACGCGTCATGAGTATACTCAAGTTTTCGCCAGAGTTAACAGCTAAGGTGAGGGTCTCGTCTGCTCTGGTTTCGTCATGCATACAAAAAACAATGTTGAAACCAGTTATGAAAACCTGCTGCTAGCAAGAGAATTTGGCAGATGCATTACTATTACAAACCTCCCTAATTAAAGCATCTGTTACAAGTTCACCTCCGCCCTTATCTTTGTTTTTTGCCTCTCCGGGCTGTAGAAGGTGTTGAGGCGCAAGCGCACATCGGAGATCTTGCCCCTTCACTCCTCTCGCTTGTCAGCTCGTTCCCTGTGCTATTCTCCTACTGTCCTCGACACCTCGGTCGCCTTCCCTTCCATCAACTTCCACATCACACTTCATGCAAGCAAGATGGATCCAAAATGAACATGATGCCGCTCCTGTTCCGCCGTTCCATTTCAGGCCATACGCGATTGCATGCTTTCCAGGTGGCAGCAGGTGAAGAACTACCCGCTGGTGGAGAGGAGGAGCTCGAAATCCGCGCCACAACCATCAGTGCTGTGGAGGACTTGAAGGAAGCTATTAGAAGCAGTGGCAGGTGTGCTTGTGTTGTCGTGCGTGTTTGTGTTCGCTTTTGGGCGGGCATCAAGTGCAAAGGCGTCAAGTGAAAATGAAACATTATCGTGTAACTGCGTAACTGCGTGTTTTGTGGAACACATCACATTTAATCACCAGGTATTATGATGTATGATAAGTGCTGTGTGCTGTATGAGGTGTCTCGATGAAAGTTGTGGCACGTTTAGATTTAATAGAATTGTGTGAAGTTGCGTGAGGCATGGACAAAGGTTATACGTTTTATGTATAGCCCCAAGAACAGTTGGCAAATATTGCTGAAAATTTGCCTTCATTTTGTGAGTGTGTATATGTCTTGGCGCTAGCTCGAGGTCTTAATTTGTCAGCTTGCATCTTTGTGTGAAGTTGCGTCGTTACTTTGTCGGCATGTGTGTGTATGGGTGTAATTTGTGCTGTATTCGGAAGCTTCTTTGCTGTGTCAATGTGCGTCTTTCCTCTCGTGAGCTTGGCATTTTTCATTAGCATGACATTCTACTTGGTTTGTTCTGAGGTTGACATCATTCTCATAGGTTGAGCAGCCATCCCAGATAAACGCCTTTGTGATCCAAACTAAACCCAACTATTGCTGAGTTGAATTTAATTTGTACAAACTGCTGCTAATCATCTTAAAGGGATGTTGTTGATCTCCAGCAAAACTGGCAGCAAACCAGATGTCAAGCTTAATGTTCTTTAAAGCTACCAGCAATGCACCCTCATCATCCATGGCAGGTGTGCATGTACATTGCAAGTGCGCAGGTTTAATTCAAGAGTGGGAGCAGCTGCTCATGGTTTCTGGCTACAAATTAATTGGGCTCCTGTTTAAATGACCCTGAGTGTGAATCCTGTAGTATCAATTTCTTTTTGAACTTTGTGCTACATTGCCAGGTGTCAGGCGCTCGGGACGGCTGTCCCTATCACCATACAGCTTGACTGGTTTTTGTGGGAGGTGGGGGAACGAGAGCAGAAAGCGCACCCACCTGCACACCACACCCTCACTACCTACTACTAGAGTATTGTCTGCATACATACGTGCATTCCTTTATTCCAAGTTTTTGTTCAATTTTTGATTATGAATTTTTGCCGGATGTACAGCTCCTTGTGATTTCATGCACTTTTTTGATTAGGAGTCGTTGCTACCTTCTGCTAGCGTGTAAAGGCCGCACTCGTTATTTGCTCAGCCATTTCACAGTTACATGGCAGCAACGAACGAACAAAACTGCATATAACAATGTTTTAAAACTGTGTTTCTTCAGCAAGCAAGCAGTATTTATATCGGCACAATTGCATATCATCAACTTTATCCATTGCTATTTATTTGTAGTGTGTGCTGATCTCTACTGACGTAGATTTGCCTCTGATATTTTTTGTTATCAAGAACCTACACTTTTATTCCCTCATATAGAAAAGGGAAATTTATGCATGCAGTGAGAGCCACTCCCCACATTCATAAGGAAAAGGAGCCACTTCTTTGGTATTGGGTACTACGGTAAAACTCCTCCGTCATAGAAAAAAGAAGGAAAGACGACAGGAATCAGGAGAGTTTCAGGCTTGGCCCGCCTAAACCGGCTTTGGATGAGATTTGATCATGGTACCAAAAAAGGCGCGTCTGGTATGGACAAGCAAGATTAGTAGCGTAGCTAGTTGACAGTTTGCACATAGAGCTTGAAAACAAGCTTCTTGTGTGGAGGACCTTTCAAAGGATGGCGTGAAAAATAGTGGAGGCCTTGTGAAGAATGATGCGGAGGTCTTTGTGCTGTTTCTGCACGGTGCTCAACTGGTTTTGAGGTCTGGTGTAGTACAGTACTTGATGTTAACTAGGTGAATTTTACATGGAAGCTTTCCAAGATAGGTGCTGACCGGGGAAGATGGATCTGCCGATGGCTTGCAGTGCTGCTGACTCAGGTGCCCCTGCTGAAAGCTGCATGCCCCCTGCTACTCCGAATATCTCCCCCCCCCCCTCATAATTAGTAGTTTGATTTTTGCTTTTTTGTTTTTACGGAGCAATGTCAGAATACGTGGTGATGTTGACTTTCTAGCAAGAGCATCAGCAGGTTCATTGCCAACAACGCCAGCGTGAGACTTGCCAATAACACCAGCGTGAGACTTGGCTTTGTAAAAATGAATGGGCCATGGTGAGTGGCAAATTGCTTTGGCAATTGAAGGACATCTCCTTAAATGTGGTGGCCTTATAGGTTCGGATGTGAGAGCTGCTTTTCAATTTAGTGTAGCGAAGTTCGGCTATATGGCTATATGGGAGTATATGTACGATTGCGTCTCAAGCTGCTCTAGCTGCTAGCTCTGCACAAGGGGTGGTGTTGGTTAAAGCCTAGGCTAACCATGCCGCATGGGTTTAGCAGTGCTACTGCCTGGCTGAAGATCACCCCATCCATTGCAACCATTACCCATGGGTTCACGTAGTAGTGAGATACCTGTGCGTAAGTCAGGGTGGTACACACCTGATCCGGTATCTTCAAGACAAGTCGCCCTTTCCCGTGTTTTATAAGGCTGCTGTCAGTGTAGATTCAGTCCTCTATTTTCAACTTTAAAGACCAGGTCTTGGCCGGTGTTGGGTTGCTTTTCTCAGGATTTTGAGGTTGGTTCAAATACTCATTTTACATTTCTCAGGGAGCTTGTGACGAGGTCGTCCTTTAACCACGCACCTATATGGAATTGACACACAAATAATACAGCACAGCCAGGTAAAATCAAAAGCTTCTAATTGTATTGTTAAGCGATTGCCGTAAAAAGTCTCAAGCTCCTCTACTAGTGCATAGTCGCTCTTACGAGGGCTCCTCTTTTTTGTTTCGCTTTGAGAATTGTTGCTGATGCTGTTGATCCTGCAAACGTGTCATAAAGTCAGATGCTCATTGTGTAAAAATAAGGATTGCAATGGGAAACGGAATCTAGACGTTTGACTATCTTTTTCATAAACAAAAGTTCAAAACGAAATATAAAGTGTATTGTTGCTTCGTTGTGTAAAAAAGAGTATGCACACAGCTTAATTTCACATTGCTTCACAGCGTGTGGTCCAAAGCTAGTCTATGTTGGGGCTCTGGCTAATTTTGAGCATGGAGCAACAAGTTTTTCCTTCATCCCAGCTATCCCAGCTGACCTTTATCAGCGCAGACATGACTTTTACTTTTCAAAATTTTAAGTGCAGCGTGGAACTCACCGGCCTTCCTTGCTTTGCTCTGTGCTGCTCTCGCCGCTGTTCTGCAATGCTGCTCACGTGGTTATGCTGGCAGGAAAAATACCTGCAATTTAGTACAAACATCTTGATTTGTGTTTCTCACACTTCACATCATTGCAATACTTATTCTTCTTAGGCTAGGCCACATAAAATTTAGACCTAGCAGCGATTGATGGTCGCAGTTGGATATTGAGTTCTAATCGGTTTTTCGGTTGAGGGTGTTCATGACACAATTACTTCAAAGATTCGTGTCAGTTCCTGAAGGCTTTAACCTTTCCCCCATCAAGATTGTGCTTGGTGAATTTCTTTCGATGATGGGTTTGATAACCAGCTTGAGGTAGGGAAGGTGCGGAAGCAAAATTAGTACGTGTCTTTGCAGTACATGCCAGCAAGTTGCTCAGATGGAGACTACCTACAGAAAACAATTTACCGGTGAAAGTATTCCAGCCCCGCCTTTGTTTGAAAGAAACTCAACCTCTGGCTAGGAATCGTTTAAACTTCACAACTCACCATAGCAAGTCGTCGTACGCATGCAAATCAGGGCATTGCTTCCGGCATGTGTCAGTGCCAATATCCCCTTCATTGCCCACACAGCTGCCTGCGGCTGCTTCATCAGTTCCTGCCTCTCGGCTCTGAGTCCCTTGGCAGCCATCCTCTGCTCCATTAGGAATGGTGCTGCCACCTTCTCCTCCTTTTACAGCTTGGGCTTGTGCGTCCTTGAGGAGTGGCGTGATCTTGCCCTGTGACAGGCGCCCAGCATCGTTTTACACAACCCGTGGCTTTATAGTTTCAAGTTTAAAGTGCATCGCCAACAAAGACGCCAAAATTGGCTGTAATTACAAGCTATACTAGGTGGTAAAACTGTAGAAACAAGGTACGAGATGAATCACCTACCCATTAGAAGAAATGGCAAATTGCATATGTCAAACGCTTTGTTTCTGTTCTTTGCACGCAGTGATTGGAAAATTCTTTGGTTTAGAAAGAGCAGCTTCAATTGTGCCTCACCTGAAGAACCAAGCTTTTGAGGAAGAAGTAGAGGCACTCAATTGTACAAACACCCTCCTGCAGTGAAAAGGTTTGAGGCTACTGACACATTATAAAAGAGGGGGGGCCAAGCATGACTGCACAATTACAAGTCTTATCTCCTATCAATTACATATAGGTACACCAGGAGGCGGTTGTTAGCATTACTTATTGACGGCATGCCCATATCCCAAAAACAATTACACATTCGGAATCCTCTCGTCAAGTACTTTCGATTGGTATA
>Ga0307945_1001250_pt1 | contig 19591 bp, 17 predicted proteins | sample OrgLakmetagen228_FD_201818 | JGI IMG/M metagenome (GOLD analysis project Ga0307945, IMG submission 201818) | Saline water microbial communities from Organic Lake, Antarctica - #228 | ecosystem: Environmental > Aquatic > Non-marine Saline and Alkaline > Saline | place: Antarctica: Organic Lake...
TGTGTGTGTGTGTGCGTGTGTGTGTGTGTGTGTGTGTGTGTGTGTGTGAGAGAGAGAGAGAGAGAGAGAGAGAGAGAGAGAGAGAGAGAGAGAGAGAGAGAGAGAGAGAGGGTGGGTGTGGATATGTGCACGCGTGCTCATGTGTGTGTCATAGTGTTATAGTGTGTCATAGTGTTATAGTGTATGTATATGTACATTTTTGTGCTTCCTTGCATTTTTGTATATGAAATGTGGGCGTAATTTGTTTCTCACATCTTTTTTGCTCCTCTTTACTGCCAGCAACAAGTTTTAGTCAGATGCTTCTTTATATGAGTGGAGCAATGACCCTTCCTAATCTCATTTCGAATTCCATGCGCAATAAGCTGACCCTTTTTTTGCTGCTTGGGTACTGAAGTGCTTTACGCAATGTAGGATTTTACTTGTGGATGTTTATAAACTTATGAGAGGAGTGTCTATATTTGCATTTATAATCTCTCTCTCCCACACTACCTTGCTGTTTGTCTGCACCGCTAAAGGTGGACTCACCGCTGCTGATTTGGCGTCTTGTAACTCAGAAATTATTTTTTAATGGTTGTCCTGCAGAATTTTCTCTATGAGCGCCATTGAAGGTGAATCAGACCAACGTTCTGGTGCCTCTTGGCTCAAATCCCTTGTCATGTACTGGTTGCCCCACAGACCTTTTTCTATGAGCGCCAGCAAAGGAGGCCTGCGAGTGCACAGCAGGCTGCGACAGCGGCAGGTGAGCCTGCCTACTTGTTTGGTGGGGCCAGCGTGATTCATACACTGGTTTCACGCACTGGCTCGTTGTGTTGCTGGTTTGTGTCAGCATGGTCCTTTTTGCTCGGCAACGATGTCCCTTGGTTTTGGCCCGTGTACTGCTTTGTGCCTTTCCTCTCATTTGCGCCAATGAGCAGCAGTGCTTCACCCCTCTTTGCCACCCCCCTTTCTCGTGTGACTACTGTAGCGTAGCGGCTAAAATGGTCTACTGGATGCATTTGAGCGATAAGTAAATTGTACTTTACTTATGCATGTTACAACTACCTACCTCACTTGTGTGCTCCACATGTATGCTCACTTGTGCCCCCCTCCCCTCTCTTCCACTCGTAGCCGCAGGCCACAGCCGGGGAGCAGCCGAACAGCAGGGCGGACAGCACAGTCCTCCTCCCCCTCCTCCTCCGCGCTTCCCTCCAAAGGACGTGTTTCAGCCCCCAGACTTACACGGCATGGCACGCGCTTATCCAAACCTGGAGCGTTGTGACGTGGTGATTCAGGTAGAGTGGCGGCAGAAGATAAGGAAACTATGTACAGCTCAACAGCCACAGCAGCACCAGCAAGGCCGTCACGTCGGCACAATTGAAGGGTTGAACAGGTTCACATACGTAGGTGCCGTAATTCCCACAGGAAGGTATTCAGATGTACGGATGCGTAGGTTATTGGTCTTGTTTGGACCTACGTGAAGAACAAAAGCAGCAGCAGAACCTTTAGGAACAACGTTTGAACGTGCGTATCACCTTGTTATATGGAACAATGAACAATGGAAGCAAAACAGCACGCCCTGGCTGCACGGCGCCACAAGGGCTGACAAAAAAGTGGTCTTATACGAGCTCAAAAAGCATGAATTCAATTGGAATGATAATCAAATATATATTGGCTGATCCTTTATGTCCTAGGATATTTATGTCCTAGGACATTGAAATCAGCCAACACGTTATGATCAGGTAGGTGCAGGCTATTGCCAATCCCCGTACCACAGAGGTCCCAGCTTGTAGCCCACATATTACACAAATCCTGCGTCTACAGGCAGTGGACCCAAGTGAGCGAATTGATACAAAGAAGGTGCAGGATGGTTTAAAATCGCTGAGCATGTGCAACAAGCTCGACCAGCTGGGTGAGTAATGGCCGAGACACAGCAGATTTGCTCAGTATGCTGTATGTTTAGTCACTGGTTGTGTGTAGGGAGCATTGTGAAGCGTTCAAAATTGTGTTGTGTTTTTGAAGCGGTGTGAAGCGCTCAAACTTGTGAAGCGTTCAAACCACTCGCTAAGTATTTGCAGGAAAAGTACTGCATGTACAAAAGCGTAGCGTACAGGCTCTTTAAGGTTCGAATTGGGTGCAAGTCCCCAAACCTTTAAGTAAAAGAAATAATTACCTTGGGTTTGCAGCTTGAATATGCGTGCAGGATTGGATTAGATTACAAAGGACCGGCAGCCACTACGTTGGGCTGATGGGTCTGGGTCTGGTATTTTCCAGCACACTGGAAACGGAAAAAAAGGAGATATTGAGGTTCGAGTTGAGATGTGTAATGCAAAGCCTAAGATAATATAAGAGTTGCATGCATGCCACAACAGTTCAGGCATGCCTACTGAACACAAGAAATGTATAACTCAAGAGGGTGATGGCAGTGCACTGAGAGACCCATGACTGTAAAAGAAAAATTATACCAGCATGTTTTTTTAAAGAAAAGCATGTAGGAAGGGAGTCCTTTTGTTAGGCAGGTTATTTGAGCCCCATTCTGGCCTAGCAGATTGTCTCATTCACATGAAAACGTAGCCATCTTGGTCCACAGCTCCCAGGTGTGTTCAAGCCACAGCATGCTTACAAGCAAACTCTACAAGTATTCTCCAGGGTGCTCCTCAGCAAAACGACACCACGATATACAGCACAGGCTCATGTGGAGAGTTTTATAGCCATTGTTGTCGCCTGACACTACCTATGCACCGCCGTTTGCGTGCAGGGACTTGATCATTCAACTAAATACGTTTCTTCACCAGCTAGAGGTGCAATACTGTCATATTGTCTCACTCATTTGCAGTCCCTTCCAATTAACTTCTCTATGAGCACTGAAACGACAGGGGATTTTAATAAATACATAATGAGTCATCCGAACACAAACACAACTTAGGACAACAGAGGTTTTTTTTTAAATCCAATCCTTGTGCAAATGTTGCAGTCATTTTACACAGTGTGTTGAACGTTGGTTTGGTGACAAGTGCAGGCCACCCTTTTTTTATTAGGTGTGCAGCACACTCTTTGCATCCCCATGTTCGCAGGCATAGTCATAGACATCCGCAACAGCAAAAATGGGAAACGTGAGTATTGTTGCCGGTGGCAGCTAACGGTGTGGGCCCAACAACGGCCCAATGTACTCTTTGGAATGAACAGTGTCGTAAAGTGCTCGGGTGTTTGGTTTGATGTTCTGTCAAGCATACCTAGATGCAAAACTTGAAAGAAGTTTGGTGTCTTAGAGCTCGATGGTTGGTCAGATCAAGCTCATGGCAATGGAGATGGTCGTTTCTAAGTTGAAAGTGACCGACAGGTCTGAGAATAATTACACAGATTGGCGTGAGACTTTCAGTCTCCGTAGGTTACCACCCTCCTGAATCCTGTTAAATTGCAAAGTCTAGAATGTCACTTGATCTTTCTAGCCAAAGTATAGTTGATTGCGGCTTTATGGATGTGCTAAGTTAAGTGTCAACAGCTGCTTGTCCTTCCCCCTCTTTCTCTCATTGTCTTTAAATCAATCTTTGCACTCCACCTCTTTTCTTGTTCAGGTTTGTGCGCAGAGGTTCTTAGAGAACTGGTCACTGCTGACATGCTAAAATTAAAGGTATGTATAAAACAAATGTATATTTTTAAGTGCTTCTTCATGAAAACAGTCAGACAGACAGACAGACAGGCAGACAGACAAACAGACAGACAGACAGACAGACAGACAACCAGACGGACGGACAGACCGACAGACAGACAGACAGACAACCAGACAGACAACCAGACAACCAGACAGACAACCAGACAGACAGACAACCAGACAGACGGACAGAGACAGACAGACAGACAACCAGACAGACAACCAGACAGACAGACAGACAGACAGACAGACAGACAGACAGACAGACAGACAGACAGACAGACAGACAGACAGACAGACAGACAGACAGACAACCAGACAACCAGACAGACAGACAGACAACCAGACAGACAACCAGACAGACAATTAGACAGACAGACAGACAGAGAGACAGACAGAGAGACAGACAGACAGACAGACAGACAGACAGACAGACAGACAGACAGACAGACAGACACACCAGCATGCCCTTTTTCTTTTGTCAAAATCTCTGTTTGCTTTGAAACATGTGTACCTGCGTGGTGTGCTTCGTTGCACAAGCCAGCTTCCAAACAAGCACTCATGAGGGAACCAAGCGTTGTGCTTCTCCTTCTCTACCCGTGGATTTCATGTTACTCCTCCCGTGGCTGTGTGTTTTGGTGATGTTGTGCACGTGCGGGGCACTCAAATGCACTCAAATCTTAATACCCTTGTGTCAAGAGGTTGTGAAACTAGGCATCCTTTTCAGACAAGTATATTACAAAATGTTGCCAGACTGGGCTGACGATTGTTTACCACATAACCAAACCTGTGACCCTGATCCTTTCTGTAGAAATGCCGTTGCTGTCACTGATGTTTGCCTGCGCGTTATAGCTGACTACATTCTCTGCTGAGTGATCTGGTGTGTCATTCTGTCCCTTGCTGTTTTTTGTTTCTGTTGATCCTTAGAAAGCATTCCGCCACTACTATGGTGGCAAAAAAGAAATGCAAAGCAATAACTCGAAATTCTTCTGAGTATTCTCGTGCTTTCTGTCTGTGTATGTATGTGCTGGAGCAATTTCCTTAGTCTCACAGCCTTGCCCTGCAACTGTCAATGTGCAGTGTGCAGATTCTAGTGGGTTGCTGAAATACACGGACATTTCTGTGACTGTCGTGCAGGGTATCAACCTCACAGCCTCACACTCAGCACCTCCTGCAGCCCTGCGTGCATTTGTGACCTCTCCTTTGGGTTCACGTCTAAACAAGCTAGAGGTGGGAGGGCAGCATTCAGGGGGAGCGTGATGCACATGAATAAGTGAGGGGAAAGGGCATACAGGGGGAGTGTAAATGTACATTAATGCATGCGGGAAAGGGGGGGGAGTAGGAGCGCGGAGTTTTTGGTGGAGGAATCCAACAGGTGCTCATCTCATCAAATTGCTTTCCTTTTCAAGGTAGTCAAGAACGTCGGCATCCCGATGTGCTAAATTTTTTAAGCAGGTTCTTTACAATATGTAAAGACGGAGTGGGAAATATAGGATTGCAAAATTGATACTCAATGGGCCTCCATGTTATAATGGCTGCATTTCTGGCACGCAATTATGTTCATTGCCGACAATCGTATAGGATGATGTCATTCGTTGCAGCATGATATATATGTCCGTTGCAGCATACAAGTGCATGAAAAGTAAGGTTTATGCTGTGGCCAATCAGGCACAGGCACGTCTCCCACAACTGGCAAACTTAAAGTTCGACTGCTCTGGGATTAAAGCAGTGTCAAGCCTGTTTGTGTTACTCCCTGTGCATGTATTGGGATTGCCTGTGGAAATGAAGTCTACTTGCACTTCTCCACACACGCATTGGCTCTGTTGTTGAGCAGTGTTACATACGTGTGGACGCATGCAGCTGTTTGGCAACTTCGGAGGAGGTCCAGAGTCCGTGGCGCTGATGCCTCACCTCAAATCGCTCTCTCATCTTGCACTGGACATTGACCTACTTGCATGGCAGGTAAGTGTTGGTCTGTCTGTGTGTGCCTGTGAGTTTGTGTGGCGGCCCTCTGCTCAAACCTGGCGTTGACCCTTTTTAGGTTTACATAAAACCCAGGGTCGTTCAGTTCGATTTTTTGGGAGCAAAGGTTTGATAAAGTTCGTGAAGGTTCTAGAACCCTCAAACTGTTCGAGCAGTTCGATGTGCAATTTCGGAAATGGAGGATTTTGCTGGTTTCCAAGGTCAAACTCGTCCAAAACATGCTTGTATTGTCTTGAATGTATATAATATATTATGATTGATGAGTGCAGAAAAAATTAGAGTGTTTGATGGCTATCTAAGGCTCTTTCCTGCATTTTGGGCTGCAATTTTGGACCGAAAATTCGAAAAATGGGCATAAAGTTCGACGGACTTTTTATAGCTAACGAACGGCATTTTTGGGGTTCGTTAAAATGCGTGAAAGTTCGCGAACCCAAATTTTTGACCGAGCCCCGAACTGAACAACCCTGATAACACCGTCGAGGATATCTTGTGACAATGACGTGTGTGCACGTTTGAAACGCGTTATAGATTAATTTATTTTTCTTGTCTATGCACGGAGTGCATTGCTCTGTTAGACGTCGAACCACTCTTGACTTTACAAAACGTCTTCTTGCAGGGGGAAGGAGGAGGAGGAGGGGCTGAGTACGCAGGTTTGCTGGCTGCTTTAGGGCAGCTTACGCGGCTCACACACTTAAGCGTCCATAACCTGGTGTGTACATGTCAGTGATGAGCACATATTTCCCTAGCTGGTGCATGCTGGTGTGTGGCCACACATTCCTAAGCCATGCTATCACATGATTGCATAGCTGTGCTTCAAGCCTAGTGGGCCATGCTCATGTGCAATCACATGCATCGCACAGGACGCCCTTGAGGAGAGCTGCTTTGAGCTCAGCAGAGGTCTTGCAAACTTAAGCAGGTGCGTTTGACTTTTTTGTCTGTGCCTTTACGAGTCCAACGCACACTCTCAATCTGTTGGGCCCCCATCTTGTGCACTTCTCTCACCTCATTTTCTGCACTTGACATTTATCCACTTTCCCACTTGTTTGCTGTTTGCAAAATAATCTGCAGTCTGGTGTCTCTAGACCTGCCAGATGTGTACGATGCAATGGTTCTTCCGGCAAACACCCTCGCCCAGCTTCAGGTGAGCGTCAAAAGGACTGGCGGTGCAATGCTTTTTTTAACACACCCTTTCATATGTCATATTATGAGCTTGAGGAAAGGGCTAACGATACCGTGCCTCTTCAGCAGCAGCTTCTCATGCTTTGCAATGTGAGTAAGAGCAGAGTGCTGTCAAAGTAGCATTATTGTGTGCTCATCTGTGTGCGTCATCAACCCAGCTCAGGGGGGTCGTTGCTACGTTTCCCCACACAATTCTTGGAGGAGGTTTAAACTAAATATTTTACTCATGTGGCTACTGCACTTTCATATAGATTTCTGCTACTTTTTGTTGTTACCTAAGCTCGTAGGGTGACGGTGGACCGTACACTTAATAGTCAATTCAAAACCAGTTCCTTTGTGGTGCCTTAAATATGCCTGGATTCATGCCGCCTCCTGTAAATTCTAAAATATAACGAGTCCTTATGAGCATTCACATGTTTGCACGCAGTGTCTCACCATGCCTGGGTTTATGCTTCCCCCCCTGCCCAACGAAGCCTCCTCCCTGAACGGCCAGAATCCTGGGGGTTCTGCTGCTAGCGCCTCCCTCTACAATCCTGCTACTGGGATAGCAGAGATGCCACACCTGACGTGCTTGGAGTCGCACTCTGCTGCTTGCTTCTTGAACAATGCCGGACACATGCAAGGGGTGGGTGGGATGAGGAGGGCGTAGGATTATAAAGGGTGTCTGGAAGACCTGTGAGTGATGTGAGCAGTAAAGGAGGGTTGCTAGCACGTGTTTGATTGCAATGATTGCAGGACACATGCAAGGGGTGGTCGGATGAGGAGAGCATAACAGGGTTAGCAGATGATGACTTTAAAAGCATTGTGAGCGGTTGAGTGTCGTAGATCATAGATTGAGCTGCTCATAGCATGGTACAGAATCCAGCGATTGCAGGACACATGCTAGGGGTGGGTGAAGGGAGGGGGACTAACTGTGGTTGGGTGTAGTTAGTGCTGAGTGAGTGAGTGTTGCATTGAGGGTGGTCGAGCGTAGTAAGAAGTGGAATGCAACCACTTTTGGACTCTTTCAGAGTGACTGAAACACACATTCACGCATCCACATCCAACCTTCCCACACACGTACGTACACATGCAGGGCGCTAACCAGCAGCAGGGAGTGCACTTTCCCAAGCTACGCTCTCTCAGCATTACGTACATGAGGTGAGTGTGGGCATTGCATTGTGAATTGTTTGTTCCTGAGCTCAAAGCTGCGCACTCAAAACACCACATACAAGGCTAACAAGTGCATCGCTCAGTATACTTTGGAGTTGTGTGTGTGTGATTGTTGAGGCTCATGGTGTGAACTGACACTATTCACAATTCGCCCTTAATCAGTAGCTACACTTCTTGTCCAAGGCATTATCCTCCTTCCCCGAGCTCAGCACCCTTTTTTGTACTATACAATCACACCCCTCTCTTTCTCTCTCTCTCTCTCTCTCTCTCTCTCTCCCTCTCTCTCTCTCTCTCTCTCTCTCTCTCTCCTCTTCTCTTTCCCTCTCCCCCTCTCTCTTTTTTTATCTTTCACACACACACACGCACACACACATACACACACGCACACACTCTCTCTTACATGCACACACACCCGTGTATACACACATCTTCTCACGCCCCCGCTCACTCCTGCACAACACAGCTCCAGTCAGCTGCCATGGGTTGCTCAATGCACTGACTTAACTCAGCTGCGTATCGCTTACCTAGAGCCAAAGCTCACTCCCCAGAATGCGCTTCCAGATCCCCCACAGCCTAATCCACCGGTACGTTCAGTAACCTGCACTGTGCTTGACTAGAGCCATTTTGTGTATAATTGCATGTGCACATTCCTGAGAGTGTGTGTATGTGTGTGATTTTGTGTGAACAAGGCTTGCTTTGCAATTGGCTATTCAACCAAGTCCTGGGTTATGGCCTCAATGAACGCAGGTTTCCTCTTCGAACCCTTTGCTGCTCTTTCTACCTGACCTGTTCTTTAACCCAATGCTCCCCAGCGTTTGCAAACTAATACCACGTGTACCTGCACGGTGTCTGCCCAATCCTGTTTGCCCTCCAGGACCCGCCTGCTGCTGCACAGCCTCCAATCTTGACAACCTTCCATCCGTTGATCTCCATGTGGCACCACCAGCAGTTCTTGCAGCATGTTGCACAGCAACAAGAGGTGAGTGAAGTGAGCAGCGTGGGTGGTGGTGTAGGGTGGAAGTACTTACGTGTGTGTATAATGTATGTACACGTGTGACCATGCACAACATCGCTGCCTCATGGCGGATTGCCTCACAACTAGGGTTTGCACAAACCCTATATGTACACTGTATATGACCGTATGTATGGTGAATTTCCCTGCTAACAATAAGGTGTATACACCGTATATATGTATGGTTTAGGCCAGTCCTGCTCACAACTCAGCAGTTGGCCCGTGCTACATGAATGCACGTTGCACGCGTTCTTACATACATGTGAATGCACGTTGCAGGCAACTCTGCCTCTACTGGAGAACCAAATGGCGCAGCAGCAGCACCTCCAGCAGCATCAACACCAGCACGTGCCTTTTGCAGGGCAGCAAGGACAGCAGGAGTCGCAGCCGCAGCAGCAGCAGGAGGAGGAGGGGCAGCAGCAGCAAGGGCAGGTGCAGCATGAGCAGCCACAACAGCAGCAAGAGCAATTACAGATGACACAGGGTCAAAATGCTCCTCAGCAGCAGAACCACCAGCAGCAGCTTCTTCAAGTTCAACAGCAGCTCCCGTTTCAGGTTGAGCAGCTCCTCTTGCAGCAGCACCTTCACACACAACAGCAGCTTCAACTCCAGCTGCAGCACATCATTTCACAGGCCTTCACTGTCGTTGACCCCCACGAGCTGCAACAGCAGCACCAGCAACTCCAGCAGCTGCAGCACCAGCAGCAGCAATTCCAGCAGCTACTTATGCAGCAGCAGCAGCAGCAGCAGCAACATGAGGAGCAGCAGCAGCCGCAGGGTGCTCAGCAGCAGCAAGCAGAGCAGTTGCAGCCGCAGCAGCTCCTGTCTTTGCCTCTGCCTTTACAGCAGTTGCAGCAGGGACCTGCAGGTGTCACCTACCATGATGGCCAAGACATGATGAGCCTGCACAGGCTGACAAATCTGGAGGAGTTCTCGCTCATCCGCTCCATGCCCTTACTGCAGGTGCATTCCCTTGCATGTGTAATTTGTGCGGGCTTGTGTGTGTGTGTGTGCGCAGGTGTGTGTGCATGTGTGTGTGTGTGTGATTTGTGTGTGCATGTGCAAGGTGCATGCGTCTGTGTGTGTTTGGATGTATTGGGTGTCACTAATTTAGCAGTAGGAAAGGGTGAAGCAAGGCATCTTCCTGTGTTACTCTTCTAGACCTACAGGCTGCGTACCACTGAGCTGGCTCACAGTAAAATTGGTGGCAAGCATTGATGTCATTTGCCCTACTATCCGAGTTGCCTGCTCAAATATCTACTGTGATACAATGATGCATTTCAGGTATTCCTTCTCCTTGTGCACACGTCACAAATCTTCCATTTTCTAGCTTTCTGACCTGTCCTTTTATCACTCACCTTCAAAATGCCTCAAAGGCTCCAATGACTTTTCGAGCATCCTTAGCAACTTTGATGCTGGGGTGGATCCACAGCTTACGCAAGCTGTCTTTGGTAAGTGGTTCGGGTTTTGGATGCTAGGAAGAGAATGTCTCAAGCGCTGCTTCTTCCGCGTGTTCCTGGATGTGCCTGTCTGTCTGTGTGTGTACCTAGATTGTTTGTGTCTGTGCATGCATCCGCGCCTGCATCCGTAATTGCCTGTGTGTGCGTGTGTGTTTGTGTGTGCTAGTGTCTGTACCAGTGTCTGTACCTGTTCCTGTGAATTTGTACGTGTGCTCCATTTAGTATCGCCTCTTATGTACTACGCCGCCAAAGTTTGTTTTTTGTGCCACACCTAGGTCCCTTGTTTTGTTGCCTACTACTACTAGCCCTTGTTTTGTTGCCATACTAGCATCGCCAAGCAAGGGGCTCAGAGGCGACATTGTTTCATTTCCCGAACACGTCATTTTGCAGCTCCACTTGTTTGTGAGGCTTACCATAATTACATCCTTCTCTTTGCCCTTGAAGAATACTAATGCCGGATTAATCCCTTTTCCTTTCTTTTTCCTCACAGGGGTTCGACCTGCTGCCTGAACCGCTGCAAAGCCACTCTGAGGGCCCTGGATCTGATGCTGCTGGTGTTGCACACATCCCCCCTGCTGGTGGTGACGGTGCTGCTGCTGCACACGTCCCTCCTGCTATAGGTACTGCTGCTGCTGCTGCTGCTGCTGCTGCACACGTCCCCCCTGCTGGTGGTGCTGCTGCTGCTGCCGGGGGGGGTGGGGGGGTGTTGTTGGGGGGGTCAGCATACGCCACTTCTGGCATGTTGCTTGGTCACAAGAATGAGGCAGGCGCCAGATCCGCTTCACTCAGCAGTTTAGCCTCCTGTGTCAACGCAGCTGGTTTTGCTGATGGTGAGTCACTTGCTCCGTGGTATTGCAACGAGAGGTTGTGTTTTATGCCTTGACTGTAGCTGCACAGCTTTTTCGTCAATGCTCCATCAACGTACAGCACCAAGCAGTGTGCATAAATGCTAAACTGCAAGCAAGAGGCATGCTTTTGTTTGCCCTGCGTAGTGGTGCGGACTGATCTGCATATGCACAGCAAACATCGATTCATAGAGGCAAGTACAGCATCACACATGCGACAATTCACACACTTGACATCATGTGTCCCTGCTTCCTACAGGCAAGATGCAAGATGAGTACTGGGGTAGCAGCGCAGATGTTGAGCTGACTGCACCTGCACATAAAAATCTGCAGGTGGGTGGGAAGATTTCTCGGTAGCCTTTGTGTGGGGGCAGCTGAATCGGGGGCCTTATGTGTGCAGCAATTGTTTGGGCAGCAATTTGGAAGAACTATTGTGGGCTGTTTTCCTCTTGCATGGCACTCCGCGAGCGGCAGCCATCCATCATTGATGCTCTGTGGGCAGCAACAATTTGCGGTTAAAGCTTTGAGGGTAGCAATTGTACAACCCTTTGCTGTAATGAGCTGCAAGGAAGGTTTGCGTTTGATTTGGGCCAGTGGGAAGGCCAGAAGCTTGGTTCAGGTTTGCCAAACTAAACCCACCAGCTCTTTTGCACTTTTTGCATGCTCTTCCATTTTCCCAACAAGCCACGATTGTTCCCCCCCTGCTGTATTTTATTAAGAAACAAACCACGCTGGTTTTACTTGCTCTTATGCAGAGGGTGCGTGCTGCCTACTCCTGGCTTCCACGTCTAACAAAGCTTGAGTACCTGAGCTTGGTAACCCCCGTGCTCCCCCTCAGTATATTACCCACGTCCCTCACTGCTTTGGAACTGCTAAGGACACACACTGTGATTCAAGATTTGCCTCAGGCTACCCAGGAAGAGCAGCAGCAGAAGCAGCAGCAGCCAAAGAGGCAGCAGCGAAGGAGGAGGGGGGATGCAGCAGCACAGCCTAAGCAGCAGCAGCAGCAGCAGCTGCAGCAAAAAGATGTCAGTGTACAGCCTGCGGAGGGGATGACATGTGCTGTTTCCCCTACTGCGACCACTGCTGAGGAAAAAGGAAAAGCCAGCGTGTTACCGCGCACTACACGCGCAGCAGCAAAGCAGGCCCACTCACAAGAAACAATACTACCTCCTAACAGTGGAACAAGTGAGCACAGCAGGGGAAAGAGAGAGGAGAGTAACGAGCAGGCAGGTGGTGGAGGTTTTGATGTGGGTGGTGCACCGAGGAAGGCCTGGAGGAGAGGTAAGGCAGAAAAAAGTGGGGGCGGAGATAGGAGAAGAGCATCATCGCTTCCGTCATATTTATCAAAGACAGGAATAGCAGATCCTGAGGCAGCAGACCCTGGAGCAAGTAGAGAGCAAGGCGGAGGAGAGGGCATCTCCTCTTCTGCTCCCCCTCCCCCTCCACCTCCTCTATCTCCATCTGTCCTCCCCCGGCTTAGAAGCTTGAAGCTGCTCACCGTGGCTCCCTCTTCAAACCTACCTGACGGCCAGAATCGAAGGTAGGTGAGAGATATTGCACCAATACGTTCATCAGCTTTGTTGCCATTAGTAGCACGCCTTGAATCGGGCTTGAAAGAGAGAGGTTGTGTACGCCATTGAACAGAAAAGCTAATGCCACGATCATCAGGGTTGCATTCACTCTGCTGCTTATCAAAAGAAATAAGCTGAATCAAAGCTTAGTTACGCTAGCCTGGTCGTGTAAAGGCCTTTTTTTGCTGCTGCTTTCTGACACAAATGCTAACCACTTAATGCTGCTTTGGATTCATGCCTTGTAGGGATGCAAAGGGTCGAAGCCCTCTGGCATGCATGCTGCCCCTGCTTCAGGTAATTGTAGGTAGCAAATGTGCGTGCCTGGGCCGCGGGAAAAGGGAGCTACAGCCTGTCATAGCCAGTTTTGCATTTTTCACTCAAGTTCGTGCTGCCATACTCATCCACTGTCATGTGCGTAGGGCTGGCTAGAACGGTATGGTGTTACACGGATATGCACAGACTGCCGGCAAGCATTCTAGCATTCAAGTTGCGCATACTGTTGCCAGCCTGCAGGACAAAGGTTGGAGCCTTGCGTGATACGCCAGGAAATCATGCTAGGTTCTGCATCACCTTGCTATTCATTTTATAAAGGTACACAATAAGCCTGATCCCTTTTCATTGTGCATTACGTGACCAGACTGGCTCTGGTTCACTGGTTATTGTCCTGGAAGCCTGCGCACACAGCTGGAGCCTACTCTGGAGATGCTGGGGGTCTGCCCCCCTCTCTTTGCAAAGTGAGTGAGGCAGGATCAGGCTCACATCCTCCTCATGTCTGTTTGCGTCCTTCAGGCATGTACACAGCTGGAGGTGTCCCTCTCTGTGTGCACAACAAGGCAGGATCGGGGTGGCTACGATGTGCCCACGCTGCTGCAGCTGACTGGGCTTGAGAAGCTACGCTTCTGGGCCGCGGGCGACGAAAGCGCAGACAACAGACTGGATTGCAGGCAGCTCAAGGTGGGTATCATGATTACAGGTCGATAGGCACAGACGTGAGCAAAGGAGCAGGGCAAACTGACCTGTAGTTGTAGCTAGAAAGGAGGAGCAAAAAACAAAAGAATGGACTGGTGTGTGTCATGGCAACAGGAGAAGACATGTACAGAAGTGCATGTATGCAAGCTGCGCTAGTATAGAACGTTTGGCACGATACTTTCAATGCCAAAGGAGTCGTGCTTTATAAACAAGAGAACACTCATTGATCTGGACAGTAAAAAGAAAACGCCTCATTTTTTTAAAGCAAAGTTGTGCTTTGCTGCAAACAAAAACTGTGCATGCACTCTTGCTCTGTGTATTAAATTGCTGCACTCTTGCTGCACAAAGGGCACGATTCATTGTTTATATACTTCAGGCGCTCTCCTCTTTAAGTGGTTTACGCAGCCTTGGCTTCCTTGACCCCTCTCTTCCGCATGAAGTAAGTGTCCTATGCCCTTAGCAGCTTGCACTGCTACAGTTCAAGTAGCGTCGTAGCAGGACAATTGTTTGTGTGCAATCCATTTCAGAAGCAGATATTAATGGCGTAATATTGGGATTGTTACTCTGTGTGCTGAATGTTACTTCCTGCTTGTGCTTCTCAGCCGTGACTGTCTTTCTGCTTTGGTAGCAAGTCCTATGTTGGCACTGGTAGTGCCCTTCATGATCGCCAGGTTTCCATGTGCTGTCTTGTTGCACACTTGCACGCACACCACTATTACAACAGAGCTTATGGCTTTATGCGTAATCAAACAATCACAACAGAGCTTATATGTCTTTAACACGTAATCGCAACACTAATTCAACAGAGCATACATGCCTTCAAAGCGTAATCACAACAATAACACAACAGAGCATACACGTCTTTGATATGAACTTATACCACTAATACAATGAGCAACAATGTCTTTGACGCGAAATCACAACTTTCCTCAATCACAACAGTCATAACGTCCCCCTTTTTTCCCAGGCGCTCCCTGCACTCTCTTGTCGTGGCCTTACACACATAACCGCATTGACCGCATTGAGCAGACTGACTGAGCTGGACGCTGGTGCCTGGTGCGTGATGGTTGCTGCTGCCAGTGTTTGTTTGGTTGCTCCCTGTGCTGCTACCAATAACCTTGCCACCTTGCAGCAAGGGCTCCCTGCCTCCTTATGTATGACACTAGGTACCTGGTACATAATGCTGGTACATAGTGCTGAGTACTTGGTCCTTGTAATTATGGCAGTTATTAAAAATCCAGCCTCCCCTTGCCTGCACAGATGTCCTTTGAATGCAGAATTACCTACCAACCACCTGGCCTGGTGCTTTCTTATTTGCTGAAAGTCAGGCCCATCATTCCCTGTAGAATTTTGACCAAAACCAAATCTCAACCATTTCCCCACATGTAATAGTTCAGTATAGTAGGAAATAACATATGAACTATGAAGTCCTTGTGCCTTTTAAAATCAGATCTGGGGTCCAGGATGTGAGTCGAGGGCTGGATTTGTGCCATTTTCCTGCCAAAAAGGTTGTTGAATCCATGCATGAGTACAGAAATGTGACTACTAATCCGAGTTTCACCATTTTTTCGTTCTCAGGTTAATAGGTCAAACCAACCCATTACAGTAAAAATAGGGTTGGGCAAAAATTTGCCCCCAAAGGACTTGCTCCGTGGGCCTGTTTGCTGGGCCAAATTGGTGCATTTCTTAACACCCTGGAAAAATGCTTTCTGGCCACCATTCGAGTGTCAGGGGCTCTTCAGTATGCTCCCGGGGGATGCCCTGCCAAATATTTAGGGTTGGTTAAAACCATACATATACGGTGTGTACACGGTATTTTTGGCAGGGAAATCACCAAATATACGGTCATATACGGTGTATATATACGGTTCTGGCCAACCCTACAAGTAATGACTTGAAATGCTGGGGATGGGCAGTGGTGGGCAACGACAGCTGAGATTTTTAATGCTATCAACTTTACATTGCACTGGCCCTTCCCACAAAAAAAAACATATGCTCTCTCATGAGCACACGAGCATCCAAAGGCAATGACATCTCGCCAGTTGTTGTTGTTGTTGTTGTTGTTGTTGTTGTTGTTGTTGTTGTTGTTGTTGTTGTTGTTGTTGTTGTTGTTGTTGTTGTTGTTGTTGTTGTTGTTGTTGTTGTTGATGTTGTTGTTGTTGTTGTTGTTGTTGTTGTTGTTGTTGTTGTTGTTGTTGTTGTTGTTGTTGTTGTTGTTGTTGTTGATGTTGTTGTTGTTGTCGTCGTCGTCGTCGTCGTCGTCGTCGTCGTCGTCGTCGTCGTCGTCGTTGTTGTTGTTGTTGTTGTTGTTGTTGTTGTTGTTGTTGTTGTTGTTGTTGTTGTTGTTGTAATTATTCGAATCAGCTGCAAAAATCAGTCCTCGGATTCATGTAAGGAGATGTAGGCTGAAGCTTTTCGACGTTCCCTGCAAAAAGTGGTGTGCAAGGGGGTCCAGATTCGGACTTTCACCCCAGACCCCCGTACCTGTGTGTGTGTGTGTGTGTGCAGGAATATTACCCAGAATGCCCCTGTGCTTTGTTTGACGCTTGGAGGAACATTTTGGAAATTGACCTTTTGATAAGGAATCCTGCCCAGCACACCTGGCACTCATCTGCACAAACTGAGTGTGCAGGGGTGCTTAGATGTGTCTAATTGAGGGCCCTCACTACTTAAAACCGGAAAAGAATGCAGGTTCGCAGGTTCGTTTGTTTTAACTGGAATGGCGGGCCTGACTCAGCTATAAAAGCAATTTGTCACATACCGTAGATTTTAAAAGTTTGCCACAATATAACGGCAGAGATGGCTATAAACGTGACTTGATAACAAGGGCACAGTGATGCTCATGTTTGTGCGTGCAGGTGGCTGCCTCATGAGAACTGCCGCATGCTCCTGCATTCGCTTAAGCCCTCTCAAAAATTAGGGGCTTTGGAGTGGTTTGAGGCATGCCATAGATCTCAGGTGTGTGTGCATGTGTGTGCGTGCCTAAGAGTGTGTTTGTGTGTGCATGTTTGTGTTGGCTTGTGTGAGCATGTGTGCGTATACGCGTGTATGTTTGTATAGAGACGTGTGGACAAGTGTACATCTACAACGTGTGCTTGTGTAAATTGTTATGTTGTGCCGCCCTGCAGGCAGGACAGAGGACAGGAAAGATTGATTGTGTCATGATTGCACCTGTGCTGCCTCTCAGGGTGGTGGTCGAATCAACGCTCACAGCCCTCACCTGGCTCCGCCAATGTCTCAGCTCCTAGTCAACCTGGTAAGTGTCACATGCCACATACGCTCATCCCTTGCCACTGTTTACATATTTGTAAACATGGGTAACTAGGGTGTATGATTTTGCCAGCGAGGCTCGACGAGCGTCGTCGAGGGCAAGGCTCGTCGATATAGGCCCTAGTTGGTGCATTACGGTTAGAAAATCACTTTCTGAAACTTGCGCGGATTGAGCCGAAAATTTTTCTGGAGTTTACTTATAATTAATATCGTGAAGAGACCGGACTGAGAAGAGCTGTAGGAAGTGTTTAGCGAATCTCTCATGGTGCATTGCCTGGACAGGCATACGCACATCAAATGGCTGGGAATAAGCTCCATATATTTGTTAATACCGTAGGTTCACGATCACTTTGGAAATAAAATAATTGTTTGGCAAAAAAAGAAATTTTTCAATAATCATCGGGGCCCTCTCCGAACTAAATTCGAAGTGATAAATTAATTATTTCAAGTGGTTTTGAGGGTGCTTTTGAAAATGAGCTCCCAGCGTGCCCCTGACCCGTTTATGGAGCCCCTGTCCCCAGCTGAGAGGCTGGCCGCTCAGCATAGAGACCATGAGAAGCTGCAGAGGGAGAGGCAGCTCAGGGAGCTGGCAGAGGCATAGGCAAAGGCAAGGGGCGCAGCTGTGAAGAGGCGTGGAACGTCTATGCATGCTCAAGCCTCCTCACAGTCCCTTCAGGCCCTTCCTTTGGGGCATCCACACAGAGCTAGTGAAGACGGCAAGTTGGTAAGACAAAGCCCACACACTCAGCTGTGGTTCTTCCCTTGCAGCCAATGGGCAGCCTGCACAGTAGCAGCATCAGCATCAGCTGACAGTGGGGGGCTTGAATTCACAAATTAATTCCCGACAGAGCCTGCCCGAACTGGATTCGAACTCGAAAATTAATCCCCAGACCCCCTCACGAACTAAAATCGAAAATATTAAATTATATGGTCCCGAAGTGATCGTGAACCTACGGTATTAAGAAAATAATGTACAAAGTTACCGCCCATTTTGGGGCGTCAAGAAATGAAAGTCTGACACTTCCCTGAACAAGACTGTGACATCGTGATGTGCCATTTTACATTACACAAAAATACTTTATATTATTATACAAAATGCGGTCGATTTTCCCCATTTTTAGGAATTTCCAGGGAATTCCCCCTGATTTCCCCCCCAAAATGGACACCCTAGTTGTCGTCTAGGCTTTGACAGCAGTGACGTCGAGGTTTGACGAGGCTCGACGAGGCTCGACTTTGTCGAGCCTCGACTAGAGGCTGGCACACCCTTACATATTTGTTATCTACCTATACATTTCTCACTGAGACACGTCATGCTATGCGTGAATGGAAAAGAGCGTGCAGTGCAATATCAAAGCTTTGGTTTGACTATCATCATCTGATTTGCGCGTTACTTTTTGGTCTGTGCCAGATCGGCAAGGAAGATGTCCAAAATCGCCTGTATTTTGCATGTTTTCCTGATTTCCCCCTACTATCATTTTAGTCACCCAAGATAGTACTACAGACAAGGTTTTGAGGTAGTAAACTGAGTTTGCCACGTTTTTCTGCAGGGTCAGGCTCCTCTAGGCATCGCTATTCCACCATTAGAGCCTGAGGTGGAGATCATAGACGACGCACTAGACTGGGTTTGGGATTAACGTGTTTTCTACTTGATGAGTCAGTTCATCATGCAGCAATCCGTCGCACATGCCTTTCATGCTTTTATGTTTATATAATTCACTCTGTTGTAAAGACTTTGCAAGAGATAACTTTGCAATGCAAAGCATGTTGTTTTAAATAGGGACAAGAGGCTTATAATGTGTTACGAAGTGCGTAGCGTACTATAGTTAACCAATGGCTAAGGCAGTAGCTAGGGTGGTGTATACTACTTATATTGAGAACTGCCTTCTGGAGTCGAACCAGCTTCACTGGTCACCGTTTGACTAACCTCCAGTTAGTTATACCCCTTTCGCACACACTAGTTCTGAGTGTTTATATTCGATACCACTCTTACAAAGCACGGGTAGCGCGCTAGCCAGCCACTTCTACTTTATATTTTTAACAGCTAAACATCTAGGGTGATGATGTTGCAAGAATTGAACCTGCCCTTCTGACACTATGGACGCCTGATGGAAACGGTTCTGGCTCTACCTCTATCTGTTCATCTCACGAGGATATTCAAGGTGCCTACCAATCAGACCCTCTGTTCTCCAAGCAAAAATATGCACAGAGGCTGAAAAGTCAAGAAGGACTTTGGTATGCACGTGATAAATACTGGTGCCTAGCAGCCCTCTCCTGAAGCGCAGGATTTTGGAGCTGCGCCATGACATTCAACTGAGTGCCATGTGGGCATTACAAACACGCACGATCTAGTAGCGCGTACATTCCTCTGGAGTGGCCTGCGTGCTGATGTTAAGGGGGTAAGGGGTTACACAGCTATATCCGCCAGCGAGGGCAGTTGAGCTATAGCATATAAAACCAGCTTCAAGAAGAGAAAGAGGCCAGACTGAACAAGACACCAGAAAAAGAAGCTAGAGGGAACA
>Ga0307945_1001251_pt1 | contig 19581 bp, 22 predicted proteins | sample OrgLakmetagen228_FD_201818 | JGI IMG/M metagenome (GOLD analysis project Ga0307945, IMG submission 201818) | Saline water microbial communities from Organic Lake, Antarctica - #228 | ecosystem: Environmental > Aquatic > Non-marine Saline and Alkaline > Saline | place: Antarctica: Organic Lake...
ATATATATATATATATATATATATATATAGAGAGAGAGAGAGAGAGAGAGAGAGAGAGTGTGTGTGTCTCAAGTCACATCTCTGTCGCTTTCACCGTTCATTTAAACACAAGGATTACCCACGGACATAAGTAATTGTTGGATTTGCCTGCAACTATTCATGCGAAATTACTGCCATGGACACAAATAGCCATAACTACCACAACCACCTCCCCATCCCCATCCCCATCACTAGCACCAGCAGCAGCAGCACCACCACAGCTAACAGCACCACCATCAGACTGAACCTCACCTCACGTGCCACAGACGCCTGCTTACCTCCTCAGCCAAATTCTCTGCAAAAGTGGCGCGGCGTTTGCCGGCACCAGCAGCAGCAGCAGCAGCACCACTACCACCACCAGCACCACCCACTATGGCACCAGGGTCTGGACCCTCAGACGCCTTTCCAAAGGCGGAGTAGAAAGGAGACAGCTGAGGCTTTGAGTCCATTGTAGGGCCGCCCTGCTGCGGCATATCGGCTACCACACTGTTGCTTGGGCTCTCGCTGTCCCAGCCACTGTCAAAGCTGTCGTCATCTGAGGGGCATGCACATTGTGCATGTAGGTGTGTGTGTGTTTGTTTGTTTGTGTATGTGTGTGTGTTTGTGTGTGTGTATATGTGTGTGTGTGTTTAAGAGTGTTTAAGTGTGTGTACATCTGTACATGTAGGTGCATGCGTGTATATGTGTGTTTGCGTATGTGTATGTACGTGTACCTGTACGTGTGTGTGAATACATGTGTATTCGGTGGTGCGCCAATACGGGTTTACAAAATAAAACAGTAAAATAAAACAGTGTTCCTACGGTTTTGGACTATATGTACAGTATAATACGGTATGGTGCAAAAGGCTGGAGATTGGCTTGCTTTTGCACCCAAACCACTGATCAAAAACCCACACCGTCCCAATCTACAAATTAAGGTTATAATATCCCAGCCTTTAGGTACATGGTCACACTTTGATTACACACACACACACACTCTCATACACTCACACGCACACACACACACATCCACCCACCTGCCGAGCTGCTGCTTTCCTCACTCGAACCAGACCCCTCAGTCTCCTTCAGATCAGCCAAACGCCCATCCCCCAGGCCGACAGGAAACGGAGAGAACACGCTGCTCAGGGCCTGGGAGGCGTGCGTCTGTATGTCTCCAGGTTGTGCATTGTGATAGTAGTGGTGCTGCAAGGGCAGCGAAGGTCTTGGGGAAAGCGATTGAGAGGGACTGATGCCCGAAAAATCATCAGAGAGCTGATGCGTATGGAGGGTCTGGTAGGAAAGACGGTTGGCGAGCGAGGAGGCGGTGTCTGAGCTGGATTGCAGGGCGGGGGGCTGGGGGGTGTACCGTAACTTGGGCATGACACGCGCACGAAAGTGGTGCTGTAGGCGCATGTCCTGTATGGGTGTTGTATGTTTTTGTGTGTGTGTATGTGTGTGTGTTGGTGTGTGTGTTGGTGTGTGTGTGTGTGTGTTGGTGTGTGTGTGTTGGTGTGTGTGTGTGTGTTGCATATACATTACTAAAATAACCATCTTGTCGTGTGTGTGAGGCTTTGTGTGGGTATGTGTCCGTGTGTGCATGTGATTGCATATGTGTGTATGTGTAAATGTGTGTGTGTGTGTGTGTGTTGTGGGAACTCTGTGGTCATATGCTTTTGGGCTGAATACCCATGCATTGAGACATGCAGGCCTACTGCTGTGCTTGGATGCCTCCTTGTTTGTTTAGTCAATGCCTTGCAAAAAGAACAATAATTTAAAGCCATGAACAACTATCAACGTGCATGCATCAATCATGCAAGCCTACTGCTGTGCGCGGATGACTCTTGCTTTTTGGTCAGTGCCTTGCAAAAACAATACTCAATGCAATGCCATCTTGCAATGCCGTTTTGCAATGCCAGGAAGACCACGCACCTTGAGGCAACTCCTCTTGCTAACCAGCAAGGGACTGTTATTACCATTTCCTATGTTGAGCATCTCATCAGTGTAAAACACCCCTTCCGTTCCCCTTACTTCTTGCACCGCCCCTCCCCTCCTTTCCTCAGTCAATACGCCTTGTAAAACCTAGAATATCAAGCAACCCCCTTTTACCTTTCACTGACATATATTTAGGGTTGGCCATAACTGTATATAAACGCCGTATATGACCGTGTGACTTGATGAAATCCTTGCAATACATACCGTTTATACACCGTATATATATATGGCCCTGGCCAACCCTACATACATCTATAGACCGTAAAAAACAGTGTATGCACCCCCCACTCTTGGTGTGCAAGTGCCACGACGTACGTGATGCTTGCATAGGGCCAGGGAAGTTGTGTTGTAACAAGCCCCCCCCCCATGCTTGCTCCAATGGAAGCACCCTACTACACTCGGAATGCTAGTGATGAATGAGTGTAAATTCTTTTGCTAGTGATGAATGAGTGTAAATTCTTTTGCTAGTGATGAATGAGTGTATGTTCTTTTGCTAGTGATGCATGAGTGTAAATTCTTTTGCTAGTGATGAATGAGTGTAAATTCTTTTGCTAGTGATGAATGAGTGTAAATTCTTTTGCTAGTGAATAATGAGTCAAAATTCTTTTGCTAGTGAATAGTGAGTCAAAATTCTTTTGCTAGTGATGGATGACTTTTGCTAGTGATTAGTGAGTGTAAATTCTTTTGTACGGCCAGGTACATTGTGCTGCAACCAGTGATGAGCCAATACGCCGTATTTTTAGGATTGGCCAGAACTATATATATACGGTGCATATACGGTATTTTTGGCAGGGAAATCATCAAATATACGGTCATATACGGTGTATATATACGGTTGTGGCCAACCCTAATGTTGTGCCAATACGCCGTATTTTCATTTTCAGACCGCATATACGGTACGGTACGGTTACGTTACGGTACGGTGCAAAACCGTACTATACGGTCGAAGGAAAAATACAGTCTAAAACCAAACCGTACAAGTACGGTCGACCGTATATTGGCTTTTTACAAGGAAAGGGAGGTCCTGGGTTCAATTCCCGGTCAGAGCTGCGTCTTATGCTTTTTCACCCCATTTAGTTTTATTGTGCTTTTCCTTTTAGAAAATGCATCTTGGTTTAATATTGGAGAGGTGTAAGGCACAACATATTCATATTATGAAAAAAATGAGCCAAAATGACCCTTTGCTGCAAAAAGCAGGCAATTTCCAGCCTTATGTACTGTACTGCAACCGTACCGTATTTTACCGTATGTATAGGGTTGGCCAGAACCGTATATATACACCGTATATGACCGTATACTTGATGATTTTCCTGCCAAATTTACCGTATGTACACTGTATATATATGGTTCTGGCCAACCCTACGTACGTATGGTCTCACCATACTGTACCATACCGTAAACGTACCGTTCCGACCCATACCATACCGTACCGTACACCGTACTGGAATTTTTTCACTGGCTGCAACCCTTCCCTCCGTGTTTGCTTCAACAGATGCACCCCCCACTAATGGTATGCCAGTGCCACAGCGTATGTGAGGGCGCACTTGCCTACACAACCAGGTACACTGCCTTTCTAAATCCCCCCTCTTTACCTGGTAAGCCAGCGTCATCAACCTCACGGCCTCCACCGGCAAGTCAACCACCAAACGATTAAGATGAGCTACGTTTACGTTCCAAGCTGAGCCCCTCCCCCCTTTCATCCTCCCATCCCCACTCCCTTTCACGCCCCTCCTCTCCGTGCCTCGCGCACGTGCATCTGCAGGGCTGGACACGAATCCCAAATCAGACACCGCATCAGGTCCCTGGGTTGAAAGCACGCCGGTGGGATCACCGTGGGTGTCTGTGTCTGTGGAGTACCCTGCAGCTGTTGCGACGCCCTCTGCCTGTGTGTGTGGCTGACTGCCCCCTGTGCCATACCCTGCCGGTGTGTGTGGCTGACTGAGCCCTGTGCTATACCCTGCCGGTGTGTGTGGCTGACTGAGCCCTGTGCCATACGCTGCCGGTGGGTGTGGCTGGCTCGTCTCACATGGCCTTGCATCATCCCCTGCCTGTGTGTGTGTCCCACTGGGCCTTGTGTCGTTCTCTGCCTGTGTGTGTGGCTGACTGAGCACTGCATCGGTCTTCTTCCCTGCTTGCTCACTTCCACCCCTCCTCTGATGATGGGGACCTGCACTCACACATGATGAGAGGGTGGAGGGCGATAATGGGATGAAAGGCTTTACGTGTTGTGCGCTTCCACGCTGTGGACACAAACACACACACGAACAGACACACACACACACACACACACACACACACACACACACACACACACATGATAGTAGGGATGAGGGCGAAGGAACAAGGTAAAAATTGGGGGTCTTCACTTTTACACTAGGGACACACACACGCACACACACATACACACACATACACACACAAAAGTACACCCACACACAAAGAACGGCAGTGAACAGCACTACACAAGCTCTCTCTCTCTCTCTCTCTCTCTCTCTCTCTCTCTCTCTCTCTCTCTCTCTCTCTCTCTCTCCCCCTCAGAATACCTGCTGAGGGAGGGGAAGATGGTAGGAGGCTTGGAAGGCGCTCCTTGCGTTGAACGTGACGACGAGGAAGACCTGTGGGCTGTTGTACCCTGTGGTGCTGTGGTGGCACACCTGTGGTGTGAGGGTGAGTGTGTGTGTGTGTGTATGCGTCAATGCGTCGATCCACTCACACCTAAACGTTGGGCTTTTGCTCTTAAGACAGACTTTTATAAAACCATTAGCGTGCAGTGCCAATTCCTTGCACATCCTTTCTAATCGTCAATTGGATCTCCCTTCACACTTTCAGGCCAGGCCTGCGACCTCCTCTTCCCGTTGTTTTCCTCCTCTTACTTGCAATTCTGGGATGCTTCTGTATGCATGAGTGACCTCCATTTTTCTGTGATGGCGGTGCCCTATAGCACTCGATACGTGGGTGGTTACCCCCTTTCCTGAGTAATGCGGGCATTCATTTTTACATCCTGCGTGGAGTTACCCTCAAAATTCTACATTGGCTGCAACCTGTAAGGGGGCGCAGGAAGGGTCTTTGCAGCGTCATTAATTCGCGTCAGGTATTGAGCGTCTGTGTAATATGTTTAAGGGTGGCCAGAACCGTATATATACACCGTATATGACCGTATTTTTGCAGTGTTTTTGATGATTTCCCTGCCAAAAATACCGTATACATACCGTATATACATGGTTCTGGCCAACCATAAATATGTTGAATATATTTGGGTACCTCATTGTTCAATCTCTTTTACCCAATACTAAGGAAATCAAACGGGACACTCCACAGGATTGAGGCACTACACATTGGGTTGGCCAGGACCATATATATACGGCGCAAATACGGTATGTTTGACAGGGAAATCACCAAATATACGGTCATATACGGTGTATATATACGGTTCTGGCCAACCCTAACTACACAGCAGTTTCCCATGCTCACACAGGAAGTCAATAATCTGTGCGCTTCGTCACTCTCCATTAAAGGACAGGACACACGCATAGTCCTCCTTAGTCCCTGCCCCAAGGGCTAAACTTACAAGTGGTAGATGGGAATGCATCTGCAACGGAAGCGGTACCTGCAGCGCATTCAGCTGAAGGTGCCACAGACTCGACACCAGCAACAGCAGCGGTTGTTGCCGCAACGTGAGCAATGACAGCGCCAGCAGCGGCGTCCATACCGCCAGTGGACGCCATGCCTTTGAAGTGTGTGTGTGTGTGTGTGTGTGAGTGTGTGTGAGTGTGTGAGTGTGTGTGTGTGTGCGCGTGTGTGTGTGTGTGTGTGTGAGTGTGTGTGTGTGTGTGTGTGTGTTTGTGTGTGTGTGTGTGTGTGTGTGTGTGTGTGCGCGCGCGCTGTTAAGACATGGAAACTCAGCGTCAGCTTTCACTCTTTGAAATGGTCAATACTCATTTGCACCTGCACCCAGACGTTTGACCTCATACACAATTGCACCTGCACCCAGACGTTCGACCTCACTGGCAGTCCTAGTGTCTCTGACAAAGGGGGCGCTTGAATGCTTTGCCACCACCGTCGCTTGTGGTGATGCCCTGACACCCCCTGACGCAAGGTCAACACGGCTGCTGCTAGTGGGGTGAGTATTCTTTCTAGGAGTGAGGTCAACATGGCCACTTTGCTGTGTGCCTCTGGGAGGAGACTGGTGGGGGCTGCTGTGGGCAGGGGAGCCAGCAGCAGAAGAGGCAGAACCTGGGGCCGGAAGCACCATGCAAGCACACGTAAGAATGCTGCACATTGAAATGGAGTCACACAATCACGTTGGACATGACACGGATTTGGAAGGTAGGACGATTGCAGCAATGCGAGGCCCTGAGCTCATTACACACGCATACACACAAACATAAACACATGTGCATGTGCAGTTGAGCATGTGTTGAAAAGCACGCAAGATTGCTACTGTATGCACGCACACGGCCACACAGCCACAGCCACACACACAAAGACACACAGACACACACACACACACACACACACACACAAGCGCACACCTCCACCCATTGCAGAGACGGTGAAAAATGAAGCAGGGCCTCCTGTTGCTTGTACAGGGGGACCCAGGGGTGGCTGGAACCTTGATGCTGCCTGTTTCTTAGCATGCCTCTTAGGATGCTGCTGCAGTTGCTGCTGCTGCTGCTGCTGATCCATTAGCTGTTGGGCCTCCCACTTAACTTGACCCTGTGTGTGTTTGTGTTTGTGTTTGTGTGGGTATGCGTGTGGGTGTGTTTGCATGTATGTGTGTTTGTGTGTGTATGCGCGTGAGTGTGTTTGCATGAATGTGTGTTTGTGTGTGCACGTGTTTGTTTGCGTGCGCGTGTGTAAACGTGTGTACACGTGTGTGCAAAACCTGCACGTGCTATGCGTGTACGCACGTTTATGTGCCCAGAGGAAAAAATAAAACACACACGTTTGCATATGCATCTTTCCCACCTACACCCAAGCTAAAGCATTCACCCATGTGTTCCCCCAGCCCAACCCACACACCCCTCATACACTTGCTGATACATGGGGTCAAGTCCTTGGCAAGCAAGCAACCATAAGATCACAGTGACTGGGCTAGTTGTGCTCAAACCCCAAAGGCAGTTATAATATGACCTCTTAGTATGAGTTCTTTAAAGATACCAGCACCCTACTGCCACGGCCGTGACCTATGTTGTAGAGTTGGTGTGTATACCCTGCATACACTCCTTGCAACGTATCATTGTTAAATTGGTATTGGAAACCCCCCTGACTGAATGAAAACCCACACCCACACGCTCTTCCCCACCCACATCAACACCCATACATGCACACACGCCCACACCCACACCCACACCCACATCTACACCCGTCTCACACCCCATACATGCATCCACAAAAACCTACCCACCGCCCCCACACCACACCCACACCCACACCCACACCCACACCCACACCCACACCCACACCCACATACTGGCACACACACTGGCACATACACATTCCCATCCACACATCCACCCATGCCCTCACCTGAGCCTTTCCTCTTTGCAGCGCCGCCTGCACCTGTGGCGTGTAGGCCAGCATGCTCGCATGTGGGAGCGCACCCAACACCTCTTTCGCCTGTGCCTGTTCCTGGTCTGGCATTTCCAGGTGCTGACCGTCCGCCGCACCCACATCCCTTTTCGCATCTGTGTGGTGCTTGCGTGCCTTTTTCTGCCGCCCTAACCTAACAGGGGGTTCCCCCCCTGTCTCACAAGCCTGTCCCTCTGTGTGCTCTGCTCTGGGCTTGCGCTGACTGTGCTGCTTGCGCAGCTTGATGTGGCCTGTGTGTGTGCGTGTGTGTTTGTGTGTGTGTGTGTGTAGTTGCGTGCCCCTGGGAGCGCATGCGTGTGCCTGATTGTATGCGTTATAACGTGTACTCTGTGACATTGAGTGTGTTTATATTGGGACAATAAGGCAGAGCATAGTAAGCACAGAAAGGCCAAAAACAGTAAGCACAGAAAGGCCGAGCTAAAGTGTCTCTTTTCCCCCCACCCCTGACTGAGGTCATCGTTTTAAATTCCCCTTCTGTAATAGAGGAAGTGTTTGAATGCCTGGTACTCAAGAGGTCGATGTGGGGAGTGGTTGCTGTGCCTGAATACTGCATGGTGCATTTTAGGGGGGGTGTTTCAGGATGTGCGTATTAGGGGGTGTGATTTACAAGGTGCGTTTTGTAAAGTGCATTTAAGAGGTGCATTTTAGAAGGTGCATTTTAGGGGTCGCATTTTGGGGGGTGTTTCAGGATGTGCATATTAGGGGGTGCAATTTACAAGGTGCGTTTTATAAGGTGCATTCTAAGAGGTGCATTTTAGGGGGTGCACATTGAAAGGTGCATTTTAGGGGGGAATTTTATGAGGTGCATTTTAGGGGGTGTTTTCAGGAGGCGCATTTAAAGGGGTGCACTGCCTGCACACAATGCCTGCTTACGCATTTCCTTTGATCACACTGAAGTACTTTCAGATGTGAAGGCGGCAGTAACGACAAAGAAGGGTTTACAAACCATCAGCAATGGGATACTTGTTGTCCCTAATAGGCTCAAATTGGCGACGTCATAGGATGGTATTCATTCTGACGCCATCCAGCAGCAGCCTGACCCTGTTTGCATTGCACCTTTCCAAAACTTCAATGCAGCTTTAGTCTCTCCAACTCTCTGTCCTTGGCTTTTCAAGCAGCGCACAAAGCGCGTGAGACCCTTTCACACAGAAAAAAACACAGAAGATTCGCCACCTGCATGCCATCATGGTTACGCAGTCCATGAAAAGACGCACAATGGCACCCTCCTTCCTGTATTCAAGCAGACCACTTACGTCTCTCTGCCCAGTCCAGCCTTCTCACGCTGTGCATGTATGTACGTCATGTGAGGAGAGTACGCATCACCTAGACAATAATATATGCTGGTGTCTGTACAGCACAGCTGCCACTGCATCTTATCGGAGTGGCACACACACACTCTCTCTCTCTCTCTCTCTCTCTCTCTCTCTGTCTCTCTCTCTCTCTCACACACACACACACACACACACACACATGCACACACACACACACAGACACGCAGCTCCATTCAACATCGCACCTGGGTCTCTGCCCTTGACCTTCTCACGCTCTGCACGACGCGTGCCGCGCACCACCGCACGCCCGCCGCGCTTAGCAAGCACCTTTATCTTCTGCTCCAGGTCCTGACCAGTTTATTCAGGCAAACAAAGCAGCAAGGCGTGTTCAGAATGGAGAAGGCTCATCAGCTAAGGCCAGAACCCTAAACCCTAAACACTCATACCTCTGTGTTGCCCATGAGGTCTACTTATATGAGGCCTACACCCACCACCCTACATGATCTCACCTCAGTGTCGTCCATTAGGGCCTACTTACGTGAGGCCCAAACCTATGCCCGGCTCAACTCAGTCAAGGCCTGTACCTTAACCCTATACACTTCTACCTCTGTGTCATCCATGAGTTCTACTCAGATGAGGCCTTCACCCGCCACCCGCAACCCTACACGCTCTTACCTCAGTGTCGTCCATCAGGTCAATGCCCAAGGCGGCGCACAGCCTTGCCTGGTCCTCTGCAGACAAGGCACCTTTAGACATTTGTTCCTGCGGGTGTGTAGAGTTTGTCAGAGGGTTGGCAGGTTTGGATTGGCAGGATTGGCATCGGCAGGATTGGCAGGATTGGCATTGGCAGGATTGGCAGGATTGGCATTGGCAGGATTGGCAGGATTGGCATTGGCAGGATTGGCAGGATTTGTATTGGCAGGATTGGCAGGATTTGTTTTGGCAGGATTGGATTGGTAGGATCTGTCATGATGGGAGGGTGGACTGGAGTTGTCAGGGTTAGCACTCTTGTGGGCACTTGTCTGCAACGAGGGGGGAAGTTGCCCTTTCCTGTGAAGCAGAATGTGTTTGGGCTGACATGCGCATGTGTGGGAAGCATGCATGGCACGTGTGCGTGAGTGTGTGCGTGTGTGCGTGTGTGTGTGTGTGTGCGTGTGTGTGTATGTGTGTGTGTGTGTAAGTGAATGTGTGTGTGAGTGAATGTGTGTGTGTCCAAGTAAATGTGTGTGCAGGAGTTTGATGCTGTGAAGCAGCACAGATGTGCACAGATGTCCATCGCTCGTGCATGTGTGTGTCAACGGGATGAAATGCACAGCACGTTATTGCTGCAGCACAAGCTCAAATAGACCAAAGAGATTGCGCAGTTTGCATAGACTGTTCTTGCCTCTGGCCTGCTGAGGAACATTGACAGACAGCGGTGTGTGTGTGAGTGTGTGTGTGTATGTGGGTGTATGTGCGTGTGTGCGTGTGTATGTGTTCATGTACGGCCTTTGCCTATCTCACTAATCCTGCTTGCAACGACGCACATAGTTCAATAACAGCTCGTGCATACCCCCACCAGAGTTCAGTGACATTGGTTTTTTAGTAGCAGCTCGTGCATACCCCCACCAGAGAGCAGTGACATTAGTCTGCACCAGAGTAGTTGTTGCTTCTACCCACACATTCACAATACCCCTGAGGCTCTAGCTAGCTATTTTCTCTGTTCTACTTCACTGGTGTCCTGAGAGCCTAAGCACTTGCATCAAAACACGCGTCTTGCTGCGCACATGTCACACACATGTCACACACATGTCACACACATGTCACACACATGTCACACACATGTATCCATATACCTAAGCACGCGTGCGTTTCATGCACCTGTAACACACAAGTATTCATATACTTAAACACACGTCTTGTTGCGCACACGTTACACACATGTATTCATGTACCTAAACACGCGTCTTATTGCGCACATGTCACACACATGTATTCATGTACCTAAACACACGTCTTGTTGCGCACACGTCGCACACATGTATTCATATACCTAAACACACGTCTTGTTGCGCACACGTCACACACATGTATTCATATACTTAAACACGCGTCTTGTTGCGCACACGTTACACACATGTATTCATATACCTAAACACGCATCTTGTTGCGCACCTGTAACACACAAGTATTCATATACTTAAACACGCGTCTTGTTGCGCACATGTCACACATGTATTCATATACCTATACACACGTCTTGTTGCGCACACGTCGCACACATGTATTCATATACCTAAACACGCGTGCGTTTCATGCACCTGTAACACACAAGTAATCATATACATAAACACGCGTCTTGTTGCGCACGTCACACACACACTTGTATTCATATACCTAAACACTTGTCTTGTTGCGTGCATGTCACACACACACACACACATGTATTCATATACCTAAACACGCATCTTGTTGCGCACTCGTTACACACGTATTCATATACCTAAACACACCCATGCGTGCGTTTCATGCACCTGTAACACACCCACGCCCCTATACCTTAACATGTGCACCGCTTCGTGCACACGTAAAACACGCGTGTTCCTATACCTAAGTAAACATGCGCCTGTTAACTCACCTACAATGACACATAAGTACACATGCGCCTGTTAAATATGTGCCTGTTAAACATGTGCCTGTTAACTCACCTACAACACACACATAAGTAAACATGCGCCTGTTAATTCACCTACAACACACATGCCCCCTGGCTCTCTCTGCTTTCTTTTTCGGTTTCAAACGTTTAAAAAGGATGAAGCACGCACGTCCACATCGCATACTCGCACGCCCACATCACATACTCGCACGCCCACATCACATACTCGCATGCATATGTCTCTTGGTTCGCACGCACGCACGCACGCACGCACCTGCTGCTGACTTGCCTCCTGATGCTCTTGCTCCTCTTTCCAAGTCTGTTCCAAGTCAGCAGCGTGGGCCTCCTGCTGCTTCTGCAAACCAAAACAGCAGAAGGGGGCATGTGATGCAGAGTAATGGTGATTAACAATGAAAACAGTGATTGACGAGATTAACAACAACATCCAGTTGGTAGTTGGAGATAGATTCCATAAGCATTGGAGTGGAAGTAGCACGCCGAGCGGTTAATTGGAGTGGAAGCCTGCAGGTCTGCATTTTCCCCCTTGCGAGTGCTTTGTTCAGTTGGCTGACAAATTTCATATCAGTAGGGTTGGCCAGAACCATATATATACGGTGTATATACAGACTTTTTGGCAGGGAAATCACAAAATATACGGTCATATACGGCGTATATATACGGTTCTGGCCAACCCTACATATCAGCGTTTCCTTGCCTCTATTTAAACGGCTCCTTTTATTAACTAATGAAGGAGTATGCCTACAACTGCCTGCATACGATTCTTGCTAGCTCATCTTTGCCTTTTGCCAATGGAACTGCTTATTTTTTGTGTGTCGTCGTTTGCAGTACATGATGGCATTCCACAACAGCAAATAATGTGTATACTGCGAGTGCCTGAGAACGCCTACTTGCTAGTATGGGGGGCAATTAATTCAACATGTAAAATAAAAACCTCTGCAACAGTTTGCGAATCTGCTTTCTTTTGCTCACACCACAGTGTATTAAACCTTCTGTTTAAGCATCTGAATCCTTTGTGCATGATACATAGCTACTTCACATCTGTTATTTCTACCACATTCTGGACAATTGCTGTACCTCCTCACGCTCCTGCTCAGCAGCAGCTTGCAGGTCAGCCTTCAGCTTGACCAGCTCTGCTGCCAGAGAATCCTGGATGAGCTGCTGCAGCAGCTGCTCTTGCGCTTCTGGAGTAAGGGCTTTCTGTGTGTGTGTGTGTGTGTGTGTGTGTGTGTGTGTGTGTGTGTGAGTGTGTGTGTGTTTGTGTGTGTGTGTGTGTGTGTGTGTGTGTGTGTGTGTGTTGGTACAGAAACAAGCATGAGGCTGCAGGATGGGCATACGAGAGAGAGGGTGTAGGACAGGCAGTGCTTTAGGGGACCACACAGCAGCTTATAATGTATTAAGGGAATAGATGACCACACAGGTGACCGCACAGCAGCTTATAATAGATTGAGGAAATAGGTGACCACACAGCAGCTTACAAGGTGAACACACAGGTGACCACACAGGTGACCACACAGGTGACCACACAGGTGACCACACAGCAGCTTATAATCCATTGAGGGAATTCAAGACCCTGTGGCTGCAGCTCGTTCGTTTTGGATTTGAGAGGAGACATAAATAAGAGGCCTGTATAAAGCTCTTCCTCGATTCCATAGACCTACCTCAGTCACGGCAGCGAGCTGCTGCTGCTGCTCCTTCCAACCGTCTATGTTGCTCAGGCCCCGTTTGTGCTGTACACCAGATGAAGGCCTGCGGTGAACACAGCAAAAGGTGAGCGGCATCTGGCACGCACGCTTCAGGAAGCCTGCCGTGAACACAGAAAAAGGTGAGCGGCATCTGGCACGCACGCTTCAGGAGGCCTGCCATAAGCACAGCAAAAGGTGAGCGGCATCTGGCACGCGCGCTTAAGGAGGCCTGCCATGAACACAGCAAAAGGTGAGCGGCATCTAACACGCGCGCTTAAGGATGCCTGCCGTGAACACAGCAAAAGGTGAGCGGCATATGGAACGCACGCTTCAGGAGGCCTGCCGTGAACACAGCAAAAGGTGAGCAGCATCTGGCACGCACGCTTCAGGAGGCCTGCCATAAGCACAGAAGAAGGTGAGCGGCATCTGGCACGCACGCTTCAGGAGACCATTTGAGTAACTCAGGCCTTGAAATACAAATAAAAGCAAGCATTAGTACATGTGTGTTGAGCAGCATTGACACAGGAGAAAATTACATTGTGCATTATTGTAAAGTTAAAGGGTTGTAAAGTTTTCTGTGACCAGCCATGTGTGAGTTTGTGTGTCAGGATGTAAGCATTCGGATCATAGGGGTGCCAGTGTTCGGTAGTAGGATTAAGTTCCTCATACCTCTGAAGTGCAGACCAAGATTACATGGAGAACGAAAAGGAAATGGTGCAGGAAAAGGCAGTAAGAATCTTCAATGCCTGCAAAAGCAAATCCACTCCACACATGAATATAGGAAAACGAGCTGCCTAAGCACTGAGCCCGAGACTTGGTATGTGAATGTGGGTATGTTCTTGTACGGCAGACGGTGACGTGCTGGTTAGCAAGCCGCGCCAACAAAAAATCTTGCCTGAGCCTCCTACACGCCCAAAATGAATAAGGAAGTTCTAACACACAGACAGAGTGACAAAAAAGAAAAAAGGGGTGATGGGGAGCAAGGGAAAGCTAGCCTTGCCTGTGTGAGTGAGACCCTCCTTGGTCATTGACTCGAAATGTGACTCACGTGTTGGCCTTGCTCCCCCTCTTGCTCAGCCTTGATTTCACAGCATTCTCCTCGCTGAACTCCTCCTCCTCCTCCTCTTCCTCTTCTTCCTCCTCCTCTTGCCCCTCAGCAATGCCCTCATGCAAACCACGCAAGAGGCCTGACCCAGTTCCAACAGGCCCTCCTTCTGCCTGGCTGCCTGGTTGTTCTGCGCAGGCCATAAAGACACAGAGTTTATAACGAGGCTGCCTGGTCGGTCTGCAAAAACCTGATGGGCACAGAGTTTATAACGAGGCTGCCTGGTCGGTCTGCAAAAACCTGATGGGCACACAAATATAACGAGGCTGTCTGGTAGGTCTGCACAGACCAGATGGGCAAGTAAAGCACAACGCTACTGCCTGGTTCGTATGCACAGGCCTGGAATGCATAGAAGCATGGGTATGGCATCACCGGTCTAGGCTGTAATTTTTGTGACAGTTGTTATGTGTTGGCTTGGAAAGCATAGAAGCGTGGGTATGACATCACCGGTCTAGGCTGTTGTTTTTGTGACAGTTTTTTATGTGTTGGCTTGGAAAGCATAGAAGCATGGGTATGACATCACCGGTCTAGGCTGTGGTTTTTGTGACAGTTGTTATGTGTTGGCTTGGACCTTGAGATGGATGTCTGTTTTGGGAAAAAGTCCACCTTTGACCAGCCACGACCCCGTTACGCTGGAGTTAAATTGCAATCATGGTAGCACCACAAAGCAAAAGAGAAGAAACACAAAGCAAAAGAGTTCACAGTAGGCTGTTGCTGCAGTGCTGACCACGAGTACACAGATATGCACCTCAGGCTATGCACCTCAGGCTAGCAACCTCAAGCCATGCACCTCAGGCTAGCAACTTCAGGCTATGCACAGTAGGCTGTTGCTGCAGTGCTGACCAGGAGCACACAGATATGCACCTCAAAGGACAGTACCTACACATACCCTCCCCACCCCCAACGTACCTGCAAAAACTCACTCCGCACCCCACATTTCAGAAATGCTTGTCAAACTAACCGGCACCTCCCCTGCACCCGTACGGTGTTTATGTTTGCCTGCTCCAATCTGGTCGAGCATTCACTCCTGTCTTGAAAGGCATTAGCACAGTTCTTACTTGCGAAATAGCTAGGGTTAACCAGAACCGTATATATACACCGTATATGACCGTACATTTGGTGATTTCCCTGCCAAAAATACCGTATATACACCGTATATATATATGGTTCTGGCCAACCCTAGAAATAGCCCCCTGTCAATCAGAGACCTCTCATTTATCTGCAAGGGGCCGCAGAAACCAAAACACAAAGCAGCACCCCAAATGCATTATAATATAATATTTGTTGCAAACAGTATGTACTAGTATTTAAAGTATCCCCACACCGCCCCCTCTGCCTGAAAATGAAACGTGTATCTAGCTTCACCTCTGTCTCCCCGGACAGGGCAAACAATGTCACTAAAGCTGGTAAAACATAATTAGGTGCAATACAGCTAGCGTACATTCGCACCAAAAGAGCAAAAGTGCCTTCACCTCTCCCTATGCGTCTCAGCCGGATTTGAGTCTGCTTGAGGGCCTTACGCATGGAAACACACTCAAAAACACACAAACATTAAATCTGCCCAAAAAAACCTGCCTGTAGTTGCTAGCAGCCCGTCCTGGCTGGCTTTGGGAGTTTGCTTGGGTGTCCGCTGGATGCCAAACCGTGCACGCATTTCTAGCATCCTACCAGCCACCAGCGCTTCAACCTGAACACGGAAATAGGGGGAGCAGCATGTAGGAAACCTTAAAATGTAGCCAGAATTAAGTTTAGTAGTTCCTTTTTTGCTTCCAATCGCGTCTTCAAGGGCCAAAACACAAAATCACTCCAATTGGATTGTGATGTGTGGATTGCGATTTCGAGCAGCGTGAAAGCTAACGTCCACGGCATCACCCCTGCTCCTTTATCAATTGCGGTGTCTGTGAGACTTGAGATCAAGCGCACCAGAGCTAAGAAACACCACAAAAGTCACAACTTAGAGGGGGGAATAACAATTCCAGCAGAGTTACCTAGCATACCACCTGCTCTTTCATAGCTTGCTGCATTGTTTTTGCCAACATTTGCGCCCACACAACTGCAACTTCTTCACAATACTTGCATTTCATAAACAATTCCCTTCAGAGCTCCCGCAGCATATCACCTGCTCCTTCATAACTTGCTGCAACTCCTCCGCGGTGTGTGCTTTGGCAAAATTGCCCATTAGGTCCAGGCCGTCCTGACAAATGGGGCAGCAGTGAAAGTAGGAGGCATTGTTTATGTTTAATTTCAGTTTGGGAATCCATACACATTGCAAGAAAGGCAAGCAAATGAGGGTTGGCCAGAACCATACAAGCAGAGAAACCACCATATATATGCTCATATACGGTGTGTACATACGGTTCTGGTCAACCCTAAGTATACGGCAACAAAGACATCTTTGGCAATTACATGACTCCATTCTGTCATCAGGGCTGCAATGGAAACGAGAAGCGTTGTTTGTGAGGGAAGCGAGTCTGGAGGGTTTGACCATAGGTTCACAAACACATACAATGACAGAGAGTTCTACCATAGGTTCACAAGTAGCAGGTTCTGCCATAGGCTCACAAACATACAGTGACAGAGGGTTCTATTTTAGGTTCACAAATATACAGTGACAGAGATCAGGCAGGTTCTACCATAGGTTCACAAACATACAGTGACGGAGGGTTCTACCATAGGTTCACAAACATACAGTGACAGAGATCAGGCAGGTTCTACCATAGGTTCACACACATACAGTGACAACGCCATCTTCAGCAGGCACTGGCTCATATTCTGCCGTATGCAATGGAAGCAACGGTTTAAAGTGTGTGGCCGGTTTGAGAGCCAAAATGGAACACCGGGACACAAGCAATACGCATCACAGGAACTCTCCACACACAATAGAGTCAAACAGATTAGCTCCCCACCTGTGTTTTCTTATCAAACACCTGGATTGTAGCAATCTTGTAGTCGCTATGTTTTGCACACTATTGGAGCAATCTTGTTGTCATGTTTTGCACACTTAAAGTGCAAAGCTGGTGTGTGCCTGTTCATTACTTACCGCTGAGCAGCTGGCTTCCGCCTTGGATTGATGAGTTTTCACAAGCAATTCACACTCGTTTTGACGTGCCAATCATGCATGCACAACAAACAATTACACGCACGCACGCACGTGCAGCACGCTTACCGAGTACATCATATCCTCGAGCATATTGTCCCCGCTCGACCATTTGACCTTCCCAGCAGAAGGACCCGAGGCAAAGTTCAGCGTAGAAGATAGCAAGCTTGCATTCTTGGCACCCTGCGTTGAGTATTTGGTGCACAGAATTAGAAGTTTATAGAAAGCAAGTGAGCGTGGGTAAGGAAGGACTTCAAATTCGTATTCACAATCGCCCAAACAAGCATACTGTGTGTTAATGTTCGTACTGTGTGTGTGTGTTTGTGTGTGTGTGTGTGTGTGTGTCACACGCGTGCGCCCATGTTTTTTGCGTATATGAGTATGTTTTGAATGCGAGCATACATAAGTGTCTTTTTTTTAGGCCTTCCTCATCAAACAAACTCCCTGGATTTAAGTATCGTACACTGCTAAGTCGTTGCAAGTGGGATACACATTGTGCAAAACTAGCATGATTTAGCGTCCGTGTCAAACAAGTCCAAATCAAACAGTTGCTTCTGCTGATACACACATGATGTGTGTGGTGTATTGTACAAAACACGGTAAAGGACAGCCAGCGTCTCTTTATGTCTACCTCGATGCTTGAGCGCTGATGGGCGACAAACAAACAGGGCTACTCTCACGAGCTCGTCAAAGAGACCATGGCTGCCATGTCACAAACTACTGCTTCAACAGGGCTACTCTCACTAGCTCATCAAAGAGACATGGCTGCCATGTTACATACTACTTCCTCAACAGGGCTACTCTCACGAGCTCGTCAAAAATGCCACGGCTGCCATGTTGCATACTACTGCCTCAACAGGGCTACACTCTCACGAGTTCGCCAAAAAGGCCATGACTGCCATGTTACATACTACTGCCTCAACAGGGCTACTCTCACGAGCTCCTCAAAAAAGCCATGGCGGCCATGTTACATCCTACTGCCTTAACAGGGCTACTCTCACGAGCTCATCAAAGAGACCATGGCTGCCATGTTACATACTCTCACGAGCTCCTCAAAAAGACCATGGCTGCCATTTTACATACTACTGCCTCAGGGCACATGGCGTCCATTTGCATAGACCAGGCATCCTAGTAATAAAGGCTCGCAACTGAAGGTGCTGATCTAACACAGGTGAGACGCAGCGGCACAGTGTCTGTAGCGAATTGTCGAATTCCACGCCTACCTTGCTGGCATCCAACGCAGATTCTTCAGAGCCTTGCCTATTGGCTGTAAAGCCAGGCTTCTTGCGTGACAGGTTGAAGTAATGGGCATCATCCAGCATTGCATTGCCCGCACTGCAATCAAAACGTGTGTCCACATGACCACATTTAACACGTGTGTCCACATGACTGCATTCAAAACGTGTGTCCACATGACCGCATTCAACACGTGTATCCACATGACTGCATTCAAAACGTGTGTCCACATGACTGCATTCAAAACGTGTGTCCACATGACTGCATTCAAAACGTGTGTCCACATAAGACAGCCTGATCAATGTTTGATGCATGCACTGGACGTCAATTGCTGATGGGTTTATGCCCGTGAGTGCCTGTGCGTTCCCTCCAGTGCAATGCAGCCCATGCTCTGTATTCACAAGGTTCTCATGGAAGACAGCCTGATCAATGTTTGATGCATGCACTGGACGTCAATTGACGATGGGTTTGTGCCCGTGAGTGCCTGTGAGTGCTCTCCGGAGCATTGCAGCCCATGCTCTGCACGTGCACTTTTTGTGAGGCAGCCAGCATGAGCTCACAATGCCTGATTCGTGCGGTAACCACAGCACAGCAGGTGAGTAGCAGCAATGCCCTCCTGGCGCATTGTACCCTCACACATTCAGCAGGGCAAAGTGCGCGGCCATCCAATCCTTCTATGCGCAGCTTGCACATTTTTGCACTGCACATGCATATGTTGGGATATTCACGCACCACCAGTGCACCTTCCGCACAGTTTGCAGACTAAACTGTTTAGCCTTGTGAATACTAAAGCAGGGGAAGGCCGGGAAATGTTTAGTTTGAATGCTGGACAAGCGCAGAAGCTGCTGGGAAAGAGCGTGACAGGTCAAGGCAGCACACGTACATATATACACACACACCACACCACACACACACACACACACACACACACA